>JADMIO010991035.1_pt1 | contig 26643 bp, 26 predicted proteins | sample 8958161 | NCBI WGS metagenome assembly JADMIO01 (sample SAMN16585339, study PRJNA669376) | soil metagenome | isolation source: Crop rotation soil | place: USA: Cullars Rotation, Alabama | collected 2011 | reverse complement strand
TAGCCTTCCCGCCGCGGCCGCCATTTCGCGGGGTGATTCCCATCAAAATGATGGTGGCCCTGGGCGATTTTTCGCGCATCACATCGAGGATCGCCTTGATTCCCGCAGTGACTTGCTCGATCTTTGAATCATCGGGATTATTCCCAACATCATTTGTGCCGGCCATCAGCACGATGACTTTGGGGTTCACGCCGTCCAGCTCGCCGTTTTGCAGACGCCAGAGGATGTTGGCGGTGGTGTCGCCGCCCCAGCCGAAGTTGGCGGCGTTCCAGCCGAAGAAGTTTTCTTTCCAGTTGGCCAGGAAGTCGGCGTATTTCGCTTCGCTGGCCCCCCACCGCCGGGTGATCGAGTCGCCTTCGAAATAGACGTCGATGCCTCCCTTCCTGGCTTTTTCCAGAAGCTGCTGGTGGGCGAGCTGTGAATTTTTATCGATGCGCGGCGCGGGCTGGACGGCCGCGAGGCAGAGGACGGCGATGGCAATTGCCCTGCTTACCATTCCTCATCCGCCTTTTGAAGATAGGCGAAGAAACACATCCGCTCTTTGCCGTCGATCATGCCACGCAGGGAAAACAGCTTGAAGAACCAGGCGCGATCGCTTTCGGTGGGGTCATCCGGCGGGGCCGACGCATCGCCGACCACCTGCGCCGGCTCGACGCCCATGACCGTTTCGGTGATGTGCAAAATGTCCATCTGATCGGCCGTCACCGTCGAGAGAACGAAGACATTGTGCTTCTTAATCACATCGCGCAAATAGCGATCGGCCATTTTGATTTCAATTTTGTCGAGGGCCTCGAGAAACGAGGTCATTTTCGCATCCTGCTTCCAGCCGAACGCCTCGCGCTGCTCGCTTTTGAAATCATCCAGCGCGACATCAAAATGGGCCTGCAAGCGCTCGTAGAAGCTATCGATCTGCTCGCCCTCCAGCCAGCGCATGATCATCACTTCGCCGGGGCGGCGATGGATGTGATAGTCATTGGTGGAGAATTGCTCGCTCGATAGCTTCAGCAGATCCGCGGCATCGACTGCCGATTCGGGCGGCAGAATCGGGCTATCCGGCTTCTTTGATTTCTCCATACGCGCCATGCGCTTCTGGATATCTCGTGCGACATCATCTTTCAGCCGGCGGATGTCCGCCTCGAATTTTCGCGGGCCTTCGAAGACGGCGCAGACTTCGGCATGGACGCGGAACTCGTCGGTCTTGTCCTTGGCGCGCTGGGCCGGATCGAGATTGCGATCCTGCGGAGATTCCTCTGGTTCGTCAAACATGATGGGCCGTCTGAAGCTCGCGCGTGGATCCGCGCGGGTCGCGCACACGCATCTGGAAGGTGCCGGTGATCAGCCGCGCCTCGCGGTTGTGCGTGAAGTAATCATAAATCCAGCCGGCCATCACGAACAAGCGATTGCGAAAGCCGATGAGGAAGGTGATGTGAATCAGCGACCACATCAGCCAGGCGAACACGCCGCCGAATTTCCAGCCGCGAATGTCGGCCACAGCTCGGCGCGTGCCAATCGTTGCGAGCACGCCCTTGTCGAAGTAGTGAAATGGCTTGCGACTTTCGACCGGCGCGCCGGCCAGGTCTTTGCGGATGATGCTGGCGAGATATTTTCCCGCCTGGATCGCGGCCGGCGCCAGGCCGGGAATGGGTTTGCCGGTTTTGCCATCCCTGGCGTTGGCCGCATCGCCGAGGACGAAGACAGTGGGATGATCGGGCACGCTTAGATCGGGGTGGACCATGACTCGGCCGGAGCGGTCCAGCGCAACACCCATCGTCGCCAGGATCTTTGGCGCCGCGACGCCGGCGGCCCAGATGATGTTCTGAGCGGCCAGGTGCTCATCGCCAATCCACACGCCGCCTTCATCGACATTAGTGACGCGTGCGTTCAGGCGTACCTCGACCCCCATCGCCTCCAGATCGCGCTTGGCGCGCTCGCTGAGCGACGGATCGAGCTGGGCGAGCAGGCGCTGATCGCCTTCGAGCAAAATGATCCGGCTGGTGGCCGTGTCGATGTTGCGAAAATCTTTTTGGATGTCCTTGGCGGCGATTTCGCGAAGCGCCCCGGCCATTTCAACGCCAGTCGGTCCGCCGCCCACCACGACGAAAGTCAGCTTTGAGCGGCGCGAAGCTTCATCCTGCTCCAGCTCGGCCTCTTCAAAGGCCAGCAATACCCGGCGGCGAATTTCGGTGGCATCGTCCAGATTTTTTAAGCCCGGCGCGAGATTGCGCCAGAGGTTTTCTTTGCCGAAGTAGGAGTGGGTTGCCCCGACGCAAACGGCCAGATAATCAAAATCAACGCACACATCGCCGCCGCAAACCTGATGATGCGCCAGATCGATCCGCTCGACTGTTCCCAGGACCACCTCGATGTTTCGCTGGCGGCGGAAGATTCGGCGGATGGGATAAGCGATGTCGGCCGGCGAAAGGGCCGCGGTGGCCACTTGATAGAGCAGCGGCTGGAAGAGGTGATAGTTGTGCCTGTCCACCATCACGATGTCGAGCGGCACGTGACGCAGGCGCTTGGCGAGGTTGATGCCGGCAAAACCGGCTCCGATGATGACCAGACGTTTTCGAGGGGCGGCCGGAGTCATGAGAGGCCTGTGCGAGAGTGATTGGAGTGTAGGAAGACCAGATGCGCGGGGCAACTGCGGATTTATTTCCCGGAATCGCCGCTCGATTCCTTTGGAACATCGGCGGTGGCGAGCGCGGCGATCTGCTGCCACTGCTTTGACCAATTGTCCGCCAGCTCGCGCACTTTTTCAGGCTGCTTGTCAGCCAGATTGTTGGTTTCGCAGCGGTCGATGCTCAGGTTGTAGAGTTCCCATGGACTGTCCTTTCCGGCCGCGACAATTTTCCAGTCACCGACGCGAAGTGCGCGATTGTTTTCATGCAGCCACCAGAGCGAATCCCGGGTGACAGTTCCATCCTTGCTCAAAAGCGGCACGAGGCTTCTGCCCGGCGGCGGCGGGACCGGCTTGGCATTCCATACTGTCGGCGGCTTTCCGCCGGCCAGCTCCATGATCGTCGGCACCAAATCAATCACATGCCCCGGCGTGTTTCGCATCTCGCCGTGCGCGGCCATTCCCTTGGGCCAATGAATGATGAGTGGCGTTGAGATGCCGCCCTCGTGCACCCATGTTTTGTGGCGGCGAAACGGCGTGTTGGCGAGGCTTGACCAGCCGGGGCCGATGCTCAGGAAGGTTGCGCCGGTGCCGCACTCGGCATTGGGATCGTGGCCGTCGCCGCGAATCATCATCTCGGCGCTGGCGCCGTTGTCGGAGAGGAAAAAGATGACCGTATTCTCAAGCGCCCCCATCGCCGCCAGCTGCGCCAGTACTCGACCGATCTCCTGATCCATGCGATCGACCATGGCCGCATGAATGGCCATTTTGCAGGCCTGGAAATCTTTTTGAGCGTCGCCGAGTCCATCCCAGGGCACCGGGCGATTCAATTCATTGGGCCCCAGCTTTTTGATCGCGTCGGGATGTGCATAAGGCGGGCCGACATTTCGCTCAATCGGCGAAAGCGAAGCGCCGGGAATGTTCAACGCTCTGAGCCGATCCCACCGCGCTTCGCGCATTGCATCCCAGCCGGCCAGGTAGGTCTTGCGGTATTTGGCAATGTCTTCCCGCGGCGCCTGAAGCGGAAAGTGAGGAGAGGTGAAGGCGAGGAATTCAAAAAATGGCCCGTTGGCAAAATGCTCGTTGTGATCTTTGAGCCATTTGATCGCATGCTCGGCGATGGCCGTCGTCGAATAATAATCCTCCTTCGCCGGATCGATGGCCGGCAGCGGCTTGTCATCCTCGGTGTGTTTTTTGGGCGCGAAGTGGCGATCGTGGTCGTTGAGGCTATAGGAATGATCGAAGCCGCAGGCCAGCGGGGTGCTGTCGATGTGCCATTTGCCGGAATGATAAGTGCGATAGCCCAAGGGCCGGAGCATTTCCGGCAGCAGCGGCGCCCATGGCGGGCGAGCGCCTTGCGAGCCGCTCTTGATGCCCGGGACAGTATCACGTCGAACTTGCTGCGCGTAATAGCCGGTAAGCGCGGCGGCACGAGTCGGCCAGCAGCGGGCAGTGTTGTAGAACTGGGTGAAGCGAATCCCGTTGGACGCGAGATGATCCAGATTGGGCGTGGCGATTTCTCCGCCATAGCAGCCCAAATCGGAAAACCCCATGTCGTCGGCAAGGATGAGCAGGATGTTGGGCGGCGGATCGGCCCCGGCAATCCCATGATGAGCTGCCAGAAGTACCAAAATGGGGATGAAGAAGCGCAGGACGGTGAATCTCAAATACCCGCGGCAGGGATCGAACCTGCGACCTTGAGTTTAGGAAACCCACGCTCTATCCAACTGAGCTACGCGGGCAATGCTCCATTGAACGTTATCGGCCTGAATGGGCAGGGTCAACTCGCACTCAATTTGTCCCTTACACTTCGCACTTCAGCCGACAAAATCTACGGCCAAACGGGTGCCTGATGAGCCGCAATTGCTGGAGATGGCGGCGAAGTATCTTCTTCGCAAAGCATGATGTTCAAGCAAATAACTAGGATTTTGCCAATGCCGCAGTCTTCTCGGCGATATGGCTGTAGCCTTCGACGCGCCGAATCAATCCTATTAGCTCGTCGAGCTGCCTGCGGGTTTCTTCCAGCGATTGCTCCCCTTTGAGCCCGGTTTCCAAAGTTGCCGCGGCGGCGGAGATGGAATCAAAACCATAAAGTCCGCCGGAACCCTTCAGGCGATGAGCGGTTGTCCGCAGATGCTCCAGGTTCCCCTGCTCGAGCAGAAGTTGCAGCCGGGCAACATCCTTGGGCAACTCCGCCACGAAGGTGGAGAGAAATGCCTTGACCGCTTCATCATCCACATCACTCTTGAGCGCCGGCGGCGCAATTGTGTGCTTCACAAATCGTGCCGCCATTTCCAGAAGCTGCGGCTTGCGGGCGGGTTTGGCGAGGTATTCCGTGCAGCCGCACATGATGCACTTCTCTCGATCGGTGGCCATGGCATGGGCGGTCAGCGCCACGATCGGCCCCGTATATCCCCTACTCCGCAGCTTGGCGGAAGCAGAATAGCCGTCCAGCTCGGGCATCTGCATGTCCATGAAGATCAGATCAAAAGCCTTGCCATCCGCCCGCGCGGCCAAAGCCTTCTCGACACCGATCAATCCGTTCTCAGCAGTGATCACCTCCGCGCCGGCCTGCTGCAAGTAATAGGAGAGCAGGTCGCGGTTCTCCTGCCCGTCGTCGACCAGCAGAATCCGGCCGTGCAGGCGATAACGAGACTCCGCGGACGCGGCGTCGAATTCGATTGCCTCTGCGCAACGCTCGATGAGTGGCACGCCCTGGAGGGAGCCAGTGGGAAGCGTCAGCGTAAACTGGCTGCCGCGCCCGACGATGCTATGAACCGTCAGGTCGCCGCCAAGTATGCCGGCAAAATGCTTGCAGATGGAGAGCCCCAGCCCGGTGCCGCCGAAGCGCCGTGTGGTGGAGGTGTCGGCCTGCGTGAAGGGACGAAAGAGCCGCGACATTTGCTCTTCGGTCATGCCGATGCCGGTATCGATCACGTCAAAGCTCATGCGCGGATTGGCGGAGTCGGCTGGATCGAGCAGTTTGGCGCAAACCCGCACCCAGCCGGCATCCGTGAATTTGATGGCGTTGCTGACGAGGTTCAGGATGATCTGCCGCAGGCGGGTTGGATCGGTCACGATCCGCTCCGGGATCGGGCCATCGACTCTCACTTCCAGCTTCAGTCCCTTCTCGCCGGATTTGACGCGCAGGATCGAGACGACCTCGGTGATGATCCGGGCCGGCGAGCAGGGGATTTTTTCCATGGCCATCTCGCCGGCCTCGATCTTGGATAGATCGAGAATGTCGTTGATGAGCGTGAGCAGATGCTCGCCGTTGCGGCGGATGGTGTTGATGCAGTCGAGGCGATCACTGGGCTGTTGATCCGGCTCGAGCATGCGGTCGGCATAGCCAAGGATGGCGCCCATGGGCGTGCGGATTTCGTGGCTCATGTTGGCCAGGAAATTGCTTTTGGCGCGGTTGGCGGCTTCGGCGGCGCTCTTGGCTTCGTTTAGCTCGCGATTGAGCTTCTGAATTTCCATGGCTCGCTGAAATACTTCGCTCTCCACGCGCTCGAAGCGCTGCTGCAATTCGCTGTGGTCAGCAGTCTGCTCGCGCTGTCGCTTGAGACGCACAAAATCGGTGACATCCTCGACGCGATGAATGATGTAGATGAGGCGCCCCTGATCGTCGAGGACCGGTGAATTGACCGGGCTCCAGAAGCGTTCCTCAAACCCGCCGCCATCGCTGGCGGGTCGGGCGATGTCGTATTTCTGGACCGCCATGGTGTCGGCCACGCGATCGCTGATGACGCGCGTCAGCGAGATGCGGAGGTTGCGCACGCCCGTGGCGGCGGGGTCGTTGGGATTATCCGGGAAGACCTCAAAGAGCTGGCGGCCGACAATCTGCTGCCGCTGGGTCATGGTGGCGCGGAGATAAGCGTCGCTCACGGCAAGGATCTTGAGCTGCGGAGAGAGGACGAGATAAAGTCCCGGCGCCGACTGAAAGAGCCTGCGAAAATCAGGGGTGCTGTCCGCGGGAGGCATACTCATGGTTATCAGACCTGGCTATCTTGACTGTTCACCCAAGTGTCATCGGTCATTTGATTCACCATAACAACTTGTGTCCGCGCTTCAGGCTTGTCGCTGCAAAACACGATTTTGGGGCGGCGCATCTGAATTGGCCCTTCGCGCTGGACGATGCTACTGGCAGCGCTCCACTGCGCCATTGGATGCTGACTCCGCCGGAAAATATCGCCATTGCCCGCGTGGAAGCGCCCCCGCCGCGCGCGGATCAACCCAATTCTGGCGGCGTGAACTCAGCGCGGGTGGCGCAGCTCATCGAGCTGATCAGCTCCCTCTCCCATTGCGCTGATCCACACGAGGGATTGGAAAGCCTGGCCAACGGCGTGCTGCGCAGCGGCCGGGCCGCTTATGCGGAAATCATCACCTCGCCGGCCAATCCACGTCATTACACCATCGAGCGTCTTCGGACCGACGATGGGCAGGACATGCTGCGGGGAATGGCCCAGGTCGAGGCGGCGCGGGAGAGCAGCTTTTTTGCAAGCCTGATCAAGTCGCCAACGCCAAAAGTGTTTCAGCAGATCGACCTGAGCGGCGATCCGGTGTTGCCGGCACAGATGCAGGTGTATCGCTCGGCGCTGGCGGTACCGATTTTTTCCGAGCAGACCGTGGGACGATGGGTGGTGCTGCTGGCGCGAGAGAGCGGGCAGTTCGGCGTGGCGGAGCTGGAAGAGCTGATCGTGCGAACCAGCCTCGTCAGCGCCCTGGCGGCCAATTTGCAAACGGCGCGGCAGCTCTTTGATGCAAATCTGAAAGTGCAGCGGGAAATTTCCGAGATCGCCGATATTCAGCACGCGCTCCTGCCGGATCATGTGCCCGATATTCCGGGGCTGAAGATCGCGGCCAGCTATCAATCAATGACCGACGCGGGCGGCGATATGTATGACTTTGTTCCGCTTGGAAAACGCCCGGGATATTTGCAGCACGATGACGACCTGCGCTGGGCGATTCTGATCGGCGATGTTTCTGGACATGGAATCGCCGCGGCGGTCGTCATGGCCATGCTCCATTCGATCCTGCACGCTTTCCCTCAATCACCCACCGGCCCAGCGGAGTTGCTTTCGCATGTGAACAATCATCTATATGCCAAGCGCATCGGGCGCTCCTTTGCGACGGTGTTCCTGGCCTTTTATGACCCCCCCACTCGCCGCCTGACGTATGCCCGGGCAGGGCAAACGCCGCCGCTGTTCATTTCGCCGAACCTGGAGCGGCCGCAATATCTGGACACGGTGGGCGATCTGCCGCTGGGCGTCTCCCCCGATTCCACATTCGCCGAATCGACGATTGAATTGCGCTCCGGCGACACCATCGTCCTTTACACCGACGGCATCACCGAAGCCAAAGGCCCGGGTGGAATTTTCTTCGACACCAACGGCCTGGAGACTGCCATGTCCCCGCCCATTGTCGATCCTGCGACGGCCATCACGCGTATCAAGCAGGCCATGTTCGATCATTCGATGGGCGGACCGGCGAACGACGACCAGACCATTGTGGCCATTCAGGTGGAATGAAAGTTGGAATAGCTTTTACCTCCTAAAACATGAGGTATAAGGTTGACTATGCAGGCACGTGAAAGCCAACCAGCGCAGAAGCAAAGCGATCGCGACGGCGTGCTGATCCTGCATCGCACGCTCAGCCGCAGCTCGTTTTACACCCTGCTGTTTTGCAGCATCGTGTCATTGTGTGTTCTGGCGGCCCGGTTTTACATCTCCAAATCGCACGCCTATGGCTTTCTCATCTGGAATCTGTTTCTGGCGTGGATTCCGTTCGGATGCGCGATTTGGGTGGCGGTGATGGATCGAATCTGGCCGGCGACGCGATGGATGCTGATCGCGCCCTCGTGCATGTGGCTGCTGTTTTTCCCCAACGCGCCATACATCGTGACCGATTTCATTCATCTTCAGCGCATCGAGCCGCTGGCGATGTGGTTTGACATCAGCCTGCTGATGCTCTTCGCCTGGACGGGATGTTTCCTGGGGGTCAGCTCGCTTCAGATGATGCAGAGCGTCGTGCGCCGCAGAATCGGAAGAATATGGAGCTGGTTTTTTGTGCTGACCACCCTGGGATTGAGCGGCGTAGGGATTTACCTGGGACGCTTCCTGCGATTCAACAGCTGGGACCTGCTGCTGCGGCCGGGACACCTGCTGGGAAATATTTTGGCCGCCCTGGCCAATCCCATGGCGCATCAGAGGGCGATTGGCGTATCGATGCTCTTCTCGCTGTTTATGCTGGTGTGCTATGTGACGTTTGTGAGCGCGCGGCGACGGGCGATTTGATCACGGGAACGTAAGCTTCAGCACGAAGGCTTCCCATTTGGTTTTGAATTTCCCCATATCGTCTTCGCCCAGGATTTTCTTCAGCGTCTCAAACCCGCTGGGATCCTGTTTCTGGTTGGCGACAAACTGCTTGTAAAAATCGATCAGCAGGCCTTGCTCCTGGAGGTAATAACACAGGTATCGCGCTTGGGCATAATTGGTGCCGCGATCTTCGTTGTAAAACTCGCCGCTGGTCATGGCCGTCAGTTCTTTGAATGATGGCACCGCTTTCGCCTTGATCGCCTTCTGCAAACTGGGCAAGCGCCAGTTGGTCATGCCGATGATGTGTCCGTCGCGCTCGTTGCTCTGTTCAAAGAGGGAGCCGAGGCCTTCGTTAAACCACGGCGGGCATTCCGGGAAATTGGCGTACATGAAGGGATGGACGATCTCGTGCACCAGCGTGCCGCCGCCAGTGGCGATGTTCATGATCAGTGCCTTGTGCTTGTGCGAGAAGTAGCCGTAGGGCGTGCCGGGCGTGTCATGGAAAATTTCCTGGGTGTATTTGTTGTAACTGTCGCGATCCTTGAAGAGCCAGACGTCGAGAATCTCCTCCGGATCATCTTTGAAGAAATCCGCCTTGAGGTGATCGACGGCCCATTTGACCGTCCCCGAGGCCGAGCGGCTGACGGCGTTGATTCCGCCATCGCCGATGACCACGAAGGGCTCCTGGATCACGATTGAAAATCCCGGCGGGATTCTTTTCTTCAGGCGCGCCACATGCGCTTCATAGTCCTTGGCCGGTGCGGCGGCGATGCATAGGATGCTGAGAATCAATGGTGCGAGTCGGTTCATATGGATTTTAGACACGCTGGATGGCCGTCTGTTCCAGCAATCTTTTCACATCTTCCCGCTGAACGTCGCCGGCCATGAGCGTGAGCGCATTGGCCGCCCCACAGGCAGCGCCCAGGCGGCACGCTTCAGGCAATGGTTGGCCATCGACCAGCGCCGCGGCCAGGCCGGCGGTAAACGCGTCGCCCGAGCCGACGGAGTTGACGGCGTCGATTTTTGGGGAGGTGATGCGGAAGAATTCCGCCGCGTCGAAACAAATCGCGCCCTCAGCGCCCAGCGTGATGACCGCGTTCTTCGCGCCGCGCTCAACCAGCTCGATCATGGCGTGCTGCAAGCTGGAGTCAGAGTCGACAGTGAGCCCAAGCGCGACGCCCAGTTCCTTGCGATTGGGTTTTGCGACCAGTGGGCGGGCTTTGAGCGATTCGAGGAGCACCTGTCCCTGCGTATCGACAATGGCCGGCAGTTCGGTTGATTCGAGACACTGCCGATAGAAGCCCGGGCGTGCGCCGCCTGCCAATGTTCCCGACAAAATCAGCATCTGTGCTTGCGGGATCTTTTTTGTCTTCGAAAGAAGCTCGTCCCACGCCGATTCTTCAACTGCTTGACTCTCTTCAACCAGCTCGGTTATCGATCCCGCTCCCTGGTCCAGAATGGTGACACACAATCGCGTCTGCTGCACAACCGTCACAAAATCGTGCTGGATCCCCCGCCGGTTCAGCTCCTGTCGAATAAATTCCCCGCGTTCGCCGCCGACAAAACCCACCGCGATCACCGGCCTTTGCAGTGCCGCCAGCACCTTGGCGACATTCACCGATTTGCCTGCGATATCCTGATGCACTTCAACCGCGCGATTGACCTCTCCAAGCTCCAGCTTCTTGAAGACCATCACCCGCTGCACGGCCGGCGTTGTACCTAGACAAATAATCATGGCGGGTTGTGCAGCAGTTGTTTGAGCTGCTGGATCGTCCCCTTCATCTCCGCTTTCTCGGCCACATTCGTGAACTCGTGGGGATCGCTCTCGTGATCGTAAAGCTCGATGCCCAGTTTTCCCTCATCCCATTCCGTATATCGCCATCGCTCGGTACGAATGGTTTTTCCCATGATCTGCTTTTTGTTGGCCGTGCGCGTGACCTGCGTGTAAGCGCCAGGTTTGCTCCACTGTGAATTTGTATCTTCCAGCAGCGGCCGCAAGCTCATCCCCGCAAATTTCACGGGCACCTTGTAGCCGCTCAAATCCGAAAGCGTCGGATAGACGTCGAGAAACTCGACAATGCGATCCGAGCTCTTGCCATTAGCCTTCATCCCCGGCGCGGCCACGATCAGCGGCACTCGCGTCTGTTCCTCAAACAGCGCCATCTTCATCCACTGGCCATGCTCGCCCAGCGCATAACCGTGATCGCCCCAGAAAATGATGATGGTGTTGTCGGCCAAACCCAGGCGATCCACCGCATCCAGCAGCCGCCCCACCTGCGCATCCATGTAGCTCACGCTCGCGTAATACGCCCGAATCGCCTGGCGAAGGTCCTCTTCCTTCAGCCCCCAATTCAGCGGCTTCACAAACGGCGCGATCGCCGGCACATCATTCAGATCATCCGGCCTCTGCTCAGGGAGCTTGATCTGATCGAGCGGATACATGTCAAAATATTTTTTGGGAGAGATGTACGGGCAATGAGGCCGGAAAAACCCCACCCCCAGGAAAAACGGCTTGTCCTTATGCTGCTCGAGCAACTCGATGGCCCGTTTGGCCGCGATGCCGTCAGTTTCATCATCGTCACTGCCATCGGCCGCGAGCCAAGCCAGCGCGCTGCCGAGACCGCGCTTGGGATTCAGATTGGTCAGCTTGTCTTCATCATCCTTGTCGCGCCCGCGCGGATTGACGACATAGTCCCACGATTTGGGATCATCCAACCCATTGGTTCCGATCTGCCCGGGCACCCCGTAGTGAAACATTTTCCCAACGCGTGCGACGTAGAAGCCATTCTGCCGATACATCTGCGGCAGCGTGACTGCATTGGGAATGGTTTGCTTACGGAAGTTGGTCTGGAGGTTATAGATCTTCGTCGTATCCGGCCGCAGGCCCGTCATCAGCGAAACCCGGCTTGGGCTGCACAGGGGGAACTGGCAATAAGCGCGATTAAAAGTGACGCCACGCGCCGCAAGTCGATCGATGTTCGGCGACTTGACGATTTTGTGGCCATAGCAGCCCAGATCGCAGTTCAGATCATCGGAGGCGATGAAAAGCACATTCATCGGCCGCGTGGCATCGGCGGCCCATGTGGCTCCGGCGAATGCCATCGTCAGCAACAGCACAATGAAAACTTGAATTGAGAATCTCATCCTCGCTCCAGCAAATGCTCGTGGAAGCATACCGCGATCACCCCTTTCGCCGCTACAATTCGCGCATGGTTCAAATCGACATCACCTATCAAGGCGACCTGCGCTGCCAGGCCAAACATGCTCCCTCCGGAACATTACTTCTCACCGATGCCCCGGTGGACAATATGGGCAAAGGCGAATCGTTCAGCCCTACGGATCTGGTGGCCACGGCGCTGGGGACCTGCATGCTGACGACCATGGGGATTGTGGCCCAGCGGAAAAACATCGACATCTCCGGCTCGACGGTCAGCGTCACCAAGGAAATGGTGACAGCGCCGCTGCGCCGCATCGGGCGCCTCGGCGTCACCATTCACGTTCCGCACGATCTTTCCGAAGACGATCAAAAGCGTCTCGAACACGCGGCCCATTCCTGCCCCGTGCATAAAAGCATGCATCCGGACGTGCAGATGCCGGTCACCTTTAAGTGGGGAAAGTAGGCAGGCTGCCTCGCTCTGCTTCGATGCGCATCATTGCCGGTGAATTTCGCGGCCGAAAATTGCTCGCTCCAGAGGGCGATGTTACCCGGCCGATCACCGATCGGGTTAAGCAATCTCTCTTTGATGTTCTCACGCCACACATCGACGGGGCGCGCGTGTATGACCTTTTTGCCGGCACAGGGTCGATGGGACTGGAAAGCCTCAGCCGGGGCGCGAATCATGTGACTTTCTTCGAAGCCGATCGAAGCGCCCTCGAGCGGCTGAAGAAAAACATCGCGGCACTGAAAGTGGAAGAACAGTCGCAAGTGATCCCCGGTGACCTGTTCAAGTGGTTCGGAACGAACGTCCCGCCTCAGCGAGCCAATCTGATTTTCCTCGATCCCCCCTACCGCTTTCTGCAAGAGCAGCCAGACAAACTTCGCAAGTTCGCCGAGCAGATCGCGAGTAGTCACCTCGCACCCCAGGGCATGGTGATTTTTCGCCACGATGCGCAGGATGAGTTGGAGTTGGCGGCGCTGAAACCGGTTGACCGCCGCCAGTATGGAGGCATGCTGCTCGAGTTCCTGGGTCATCCATAATACGCTACGATCTGGCGATGCAGTGGCTCCTCCATGGATCAATGACACCGGCCGTCGGCGAAGCGATCAAGAGGCACAAGCATAAGTTTCACGAGTTCAGTGAGCTGCAAATGGCGCCGGATGCAGCGGTTTCGGACATCCTCAAAGCCGCGCAGCAGAAGCAATGGGATATTCTGACCACAGACTCGGCCCTGGCCGACGCGCCGTTTGGCCAGAAGTTGCCCTTTAACCGCACCATCGTGCATCTTCACCTGGAAGGCGGCGACGTGGAGCAGGACGACGCGATCGACCGGCTTTTTGAGCGATATAAGCGGCTTTCGCCGCGGAGGCTTTACACCGTGACCCCCACGCGTGTAAAAATCCGCCAGCTTCCTGGTGCTGCATAATTCACTATGTCACTTTTGGTAACAGGTTCCATCGGCATCGACACTGTCGAAACACCCTTCGGCCGGCGCGACAACGTCATTGGGGGCAGCGCTATCTACTTCGCCTATGCGGCCTCATTCTTCACGCCCGTGCGGCTCGTGGGCGTCGTGGGCGATGACGCGCCGCAAAGCTTTTTCGACATCTTCAAAGGCCGCGATGTCGATACCAGCGGCTTGGAAACTCGCCGCGGGAGCAAGACGTTTCGCTGGCATGGATCATATTTGAAAGATTTGAATTCGGCCGAGACTGTGGAAGTCGATCTGAATGTGCTGGCCGAGCGGGCCCCGAAAATCCCGCAGCAGTTTCGCGATTCAAAGTATGTCTTTCTGGCCAATACGCATCCGGCGCTTCAGCAGCAGATGCGCGAGCATCTTCCTTCAGCACAACTCGTCGTCGCCGACACAATGAATTTGTGGATTCAGACTGAGCGGCAGGAGCTGGGGAAGTTGCTGAAGAAAATTGACGGACTCGTGTTGAACGACGGCGAGGCGCGGCTGTTGACCGAGAAGGACAATCTGATTCAGGCTGCGCGGCAGATCATCAAGATGGGGCCGAAGTTTGTTGCGATTAAGAAGGGCGAGCATGGCTCGCTGATGTGCACGGAGGATGAGCTGTTTGTTCTTCCCGCGTATCCGGCCGAGCAGGTGATCGATCCGACGGGGGCTGGCGATTCCTTTGCCGGCGGCATGATGGGATATCTTGCCACTCACCAGAGCTTCTCCCCCGCCACAATCAAAAAAGCCATGGCCTTCGGGACAGTTGTTGCGAGTTTCACCATTTCCGATTTCTCGCTTGCCGGTCTTCAGAAGGCGACGCGCGCGGATATCGACAGCCGCATCACAACCCTTCGCGAGGCGATGAATTTCTAAAATTTGAAATTCGAGATTTCAGATCATCATGCGTCTGTTCGTCGCCATTGAGCTCGATGAGCCATTTCGCAAGCGTCTGGTGGACTTGCAGGATGCGCTGCGACGCATAGCTCCAGACATCTCCTACACGCGGCCCCAAAACCTGCATCTGACTCTCAAATTCATTGGCGAATTCGAAGAAGCAAAAGTGCCCCAGCTTTGCCAGTCGCTTAGCGACTTACCGAAGGTGGGAGAGTTTAAGTTGACCTTGAGAGAGCTCGATCTTCTGCCGGAGCGCGGGCCGATTCGAATCGTCGCCGCGGCCGTCGATGGCGGAGAAAAGCTACTGACGCTCGCGGTGCAAATCGAAGATGCATGCGCTCGCGAGAGTATTCCGCGAGAGAATCGTCGCTACCGCCCGCACATCACGCTGGCGCGGGCCCGCCCGCCGCTGCCGCGCTCGCGAAACACCAAGCTGGCCACTTGCGCGGTCGCGCCGGTCGATTTTGTGGTAGACAGTTTTGTGCTGATGCAAAGCAAGCTCTCCAACAATGGCTCGGAGTACATACCGCTGCATCACGTGCCTCTATAAGCACTTACACTCGCCCATTTTCTGCATAATTTTTTCTGTTAAGCTCTTGTCAGCCCCACAACCGATAGCTATATTACTTCCGTACAAAGCCCAAACACTGCTCCGGCAGCGATTTTTGCGGCTTTGCACACTGAACCAAGGCGCTGTTAGTGGCTTGGCGTCATGTTCAGTTAGCGATTGCGAGTTTGGATGCTCGCCATCGCATCAAGCCACTATCACATTGCCGGCAGGCCTCACCCAGGCGAATTCCCGGCAGCACAGGAGTCTCCCATGGCAAAGTACGAGAAGAGCGAGCGCGCTAAGGAAGCCGAAAAAGCCGAAAAACAGGCTACTGCCGCCAAGCTCCATCCCGTCCCCCAGGCGCACATCGTTCACGACGCCGCCCGCGATTCGGCCCTTTCCCGCGCTGTCCAGCAAATCGAAAAACAATTCGGCAAAGGCGCGGTGATGAAGCTCGACGGCAACGCCCGCACGCCCATCGACGGAATTCCCACCGGGTCACTCAGTCTCGACATCGCTTTGGGTGGCTTTGGAATTCCCCGCGGGCGCGTATTGGAAATCTTCGGCCCGGAATCTTCCGGTAAAACCACGCTCACGCTGCACATCATCGCCAGCACGCAGAAACTGGGCGGCGTGGCCGCCTTTATCGACGCCGAACACGCCCTCGATCCATCCTGGGCGAAGCGCCTCGGCGTCCGCCTCGACGATCTGCTGGTCTCCCAACCCGACACCGGCGAACAGGCTTTGGAGATTTGCGAGCTTTTGGTCCGGTCGAATGCGGTGGATGTGATCGTCATCGACTCTGTCGCCGCGCTCATTCCTCGCGCTGAAATCGAAGGCGAAATGGGCGACTCACACGTTGGCCTTCAGGCCCGCCTGATGAGCCAGGCGCTGCGAAAGCTCACTGGTGCGATTTCCAAATCCAAGTGCACCGTCATTTTCATCAACCAGATCCGCGAGAAAATCGGCGTGATGTTCGGCAACCCCGAGACGACCCCTGGCGGCAGGGCGCTGAAGTTCTATGCCTCCGTCCGCATCGACGTCCGCCGCACCAGCACGATCAAGGAGGCCGAAACATCGGTCGGCGCGCGCACTCGAGCCCGCGTGGTGAAAAACAAGATTGCCCCGCCCTTCCGCGATGCCGAGTTCGACATCATGTTCGACCGCGGCATCAGCTACGAAGGCGATCTGGTCGATCTGGCCGTGCTCGCGAACGTCGTGGAAAAATCCGGCGCATGGTACACCTATGGCGGCACCCGCCTCGGCCAGGGCCGCGAGAATTCCAAACAGTTCCTCTTCGACAACAAGGATGTGGCCGAAGAAATCCGCCAGAAAATCCTCTCCAGCCGCGGCCTCCTCGACGCCAAGCGCGCCATGGACACCCCGCTGGAAGAGGCCGTCGGCGCGGAAGCATAACAACGGCCAACCTCTGATATCTGTCACACAATGGGTGGCATGGGCAGGTGTAATCACATGCCCGTGCTGTTCCGACCTCCAAGCGCACGGGCATCGGAGTACCGCTGCCCATGCCACCCATTCCTGATTTGATGCGGCCGCTCAATCAAAGCGATGACGCGGTGGCACCCTCCCTTCGCCCGTGCTAATCTTGCGGCGCGATGCCCGATCCCCTCTCCCTCACCCTCGAAATCTCCTCCGAAGCCGGCCAAGTCTCGCGCCAGAGCCTCTCCGGCCAGCGCCTGACGATCGGCCGCTCCGCCGAATGCCAGATTCGCCTCGACCGTACCACCGTCTCCCGCCGCCACGCCGAACTCTTTTGCGATCCGTTCCAGCGCTGGTGGATCAAGGATTTGCAGAGCCGCAACGGCACGCAGGTCAACGGCGAATCAGTGAGCGAGCGCATGCTCAGCCCCGGCGACGTGCTCACCGTCGGCGAATTCACCATTCGCATCAGCACTATCGGCGACTCGGCCACGGCCACGCGCCCGCCCGAAAATCTCAAGCCGCTGGAAATCTCCGAAGCCGGCGCGCCGGCCATCACCACGCTCAAGGATCACGAATCGCCCCGCATCTCTTCCACTCATCTCTCCACTCTCAATGAGTTTGGCCAGCGCCTGATCAAAATCGACGACCCCACCGAACGGCTCCGCGCCCTCTGCAAGCTGATGGTCCGCGATGAGTTTCACGGCGACTGCGCCATGGTCCTGCGCGTCAACAAGGCCAAAGGCAATACTCAGGCCGGCCACGCTCCTCGCATTTTGATTCCAGCCGAAAATTCTTCTCGCTGGCGTCAGGGCGCGCCTTACATCTCGCGCACCATGCTGCGGGCGCTGGCGCAAAAGGAAGAGCCGATCCTGGCCAGCAACGTGCCGATGCAGGGCGCGATGATGGCCGAGATTTCGCTCTCGCCGGAGGTGATGTCGATCTCCACCATCGCCGCGCCGGTGCGCTCGGATGATCAGTCGCTGGATGTGCTCTACGTCATCCTCCCGCCGCAATATGGCACCGGCGAATGGCTGGCGCTGGCGTCGCTGGCCGCCAAACAATACCAGCAGGCCGAGATGACTTTGGCCGCGCAGAACCACGCCATGATCGAGCGCGAGCTTCAGCGGGCCCGGCAGATTCAGCAGAATCTGCTGCCCAAAGACCTGTCTATTGCCGGCCTCGAGCTGGCCCTCGGATTCAAGCCCTGCCGATGGGTCGGCGGTGATTATGTCGATGTAATTTCAACTTCCGACGGTCGAACATTGCTCATCGTCGCCGACGTGTGCGGCAAGGGAATGGGCGCAGCGCTTCTGGCCGCCAGCCTTCACTCCGCTTTTCGCGTCGCAGTGCGCTCGGCCATGCCACTAGCAGACCTGATGCGTCATCTCAACGAGCACCTCTGCCAGATGCTCGCCTCGCAGTCGTTTGTCACCATGGTCTGCGTCTTAATCGATCCCAAAACCGGCCAGCTCGAATGTGTCAACGCCGGCCATCCTCCGGCCATGCTGCTTCGCGCCGATGGCGAGATTCGCATGCTCCAGTTCGCCGAAAATTTCCCCATGGGCGTGCAGAACGATCAACTGGCCTGCCAGAACGATTCAATGCAACCGGGCGAAATGCTGGTGATGTTCACCGACGGCCTGAGCGACCTGACCGACGCCAACGGCCAGCGATTGGGCACCGATGCATTTAAAGAGCGAGTGAAAGACCTCTATCAATCCAACCACACAATGGCGGCTTCAAACATCGGCGGCAAACTCACCGAAATTCTCGATTCCCTCGAAGGCGCCCAGATGGCCCAGGACGATCGCACTTTCCTCCTCGCCCGCCGCGTCTGAGTGCATTCACATTCTTTGTCTTCCACTAATCGCATCCGCGAGAATATTCCGATTCGCATATTCAATATTGCTCCCCGCCGGCAATCCCCGCGCGAGCCTCGTCACCGCCACATTCGGAAACTGCGCCAACAACGATTGAATATGCAGCGCCGTCCCATCCCCCTCCATATTCGGATTGGTTCCCATGATCACTTCGCGCACAGCGCCGCTCGCCAATCGCTTCACCAGCGCTTCGATCGTCAAATCTTTGGGCCCGATGTCATCCAGCGGCGCGATCCGCCCCAGCAGCACGTGATAAACGCCCTTGTAAAGCCCCGTCGATTCCAGCGCCAGCAAATCCTTGGGCTGCTCCACCACGCACACCAGCCCCTGATCGCGCGACGCATCGCAGCAGATCGCGCATGGATCGGTTTCCGTCAGATTGAAGCACACCGAACAATTGCGAATCCGCGTCTTCACATCGCGGATCGCGTCGGCCAGTTTCATCGCCTCGTCCGGCCGCTGCTTGAGCAGATGAAATGCGATGCGCTCGGCCGACCTCATCCCGATTCCCGGCAACCGCGCCAATTCGTTGATCAATGACTGAACGCTCTGCGTGTAACTGCTCATTGTCGCTCATTATAGTAGGTCCGACTCTCCCAGACACTCGCAACGGCCGCGTCCGCTCGCCACTGCAATGGCTCATGCACAATCGGTACGAGAATTGCTCAACTCGTCTTGCGTGAGATCACACCATTGGTTTTTGCTTCCTTGGTTTCTCCCGATATTCGTGCTGGCAGCGCCTCCCGCCACTAAACCGGCGACTCAGTCCACGCTTGATCTTCAGCCGCTGCTCAAAAGTCTCGCCGCCGATGATTGGCTCACCCGCGAGAAGGCCCAAAGCCGTCTCGAGCAACTCGACCCGGCGGCCCGTCCTCTCCTGCTGGGCATCATGCGCGAAACCCGTGATGACGACCTTCGCACCCGTCTCGAAGCCGGCCTGCGAACCATCGAGGACAACAGCAAAGTCTCCGCGACGCTCGTCTCCGCGTCGTTCAAAAATGTCACGCCCCGCCAGGCATTTTTGGAGATCGCCAAACAGGCCAACGTCCGCATCGATGTCTCCGATCTGGAGCGCGAGGATGAGCCGCGGATTTCGATGGAGCTGACGCCCCGGCCGTTCTGGCAGGCGCTGCGCGATCTGTGCATCAAGACCAGTCTTCAGCCCGACATTCGTGGCGAGCCGCCACAAATCGTGGTCGATTCGCTGCCCACGCGCTGGTCCCATCGGCCGGCTTCCGGTCATGGCGCGTTCCTGGTTATCGCCGATCGCATCGAGCGGGATTACAAAGTCGATCTGGCCAAGCCCGACGAACTGCATCATCGCTTCACGCTACAGCTCACCGCCTACAGCGATCCCAGGCTCTTGGTCCTCAAGAATGCCCGCGATGCGAAGCTCCAAGAGGCCGTCGATGAGCACGGCCATTCACTGCTGCCTGCCCAGGAAGAGGAATATGTCCCCGAGTCCTCCGATTATCGCAGCCCGTGGGAATGGCGCTTGAATGCCAAGCTGCATCACCCCGACGGCGCGGGTCATCGCATCGCCAAGCTTCGCGGCGTCGCTCAATTTCTGGTGCGGACGCAATATGAAACCTGGGAGCTCTCGCAGATTCTGACGGTGCAGAATGCCACCCGCATCATCGCCGGCGCGAGAATCACCGTCGAAGGGCTCTCAAAGAGTGATGAAGGCTACACGCTGCGAATTCGCGGGCAGGGGCCGCTCTGCGGAGTGATGTCGCCGGGATTGATCGATCAGTTCGAATCGATTCGCCGCTCAATCCGGCTTCTCGATCAGAGCGGCCGCGCCTATTCCGTCGATTTCGCCGGCGGCAGCGGCCGCGAAGATTGGTCTTATCTCTTCACGTTCAAAACCACCCCCGCCCAGGACCCCACCGCCGAGCCGGCAAAACTAATCTGGGATGTGCCGACCGAAGCGCGATTCCTGGTCGTGCCCTTTGAGTTCAAAGATCTTCCGCTGCCGTAATGAGGTTCGTGTGCGAACCAAGATTCAGAAGCGAACCCTACATCATGCCATCTCTCACGTCGGATTCTGATTCTCGCTTCCTTCTTCGCGCTGAGTAACATCACCCACAGGCTGTCCCGGCTGATAACGCCCGCGATTCTCGCCTTTGGCCGGAGGACCACTGGCAAATTCATTGCTCGACCCATCCGAATCATCGGGGCCGGAAGGTCTGCCGATCTCGCCATCGGAGGAAACTCCGCCGCCGCTGCCCACGCCGATGATGTCAGCGTCGACGTCGCCGCCGCTCCCTTTGCCATCAGGGCCCTCGGTCGAACCAACGCCAATCGTGCGCTTGCCGGATGCACCGCTGCGCGTCTTCTTGCTGCCGGCTGGTCGGCCGGGGAAATCGCGATCTTCAACAGTCATATCCGGCGCCGCGTCTTCGGAGGGAATGCCAAAGTCGTGCTTGCCCGCGAAATTTTCGGCGGCGTTTGGTCGCTGCCGACCTTGTCGCTCTTATTTTGATCGTCCTGAGGATTCTTTTTCGATGCCATGGCGCGCTCCTTTCACACACCCCCAATCACATTCGCAGCCTATCGCGCCGCGTCATCTCAGGGAGCGGGGAATCTCGGTTGTTTGCAGGCAAGTACATCGATCACATCGCGCACGACCCAGCTCATGTTTTCGATCGCCGTGTGAGTGCGGGCCGCCATGTGAGGCGTGAGAATCACGTTCTCCATCCCCAGTAGCGGAAAATCCGCCGCCGGCGGCTCGGGATGAAAGACATCAATGGCCGCCCCGGCCAGCTTTTTATTCTTCAGCGCCGCAGCCAGCGCAATGACATCCAGCACCTCGCCGCGGGAAGTGTTAATCAATATCGCATCGCTCTTCATCATCCCCAGCTCGCGCGCCCCAACCAGATTGTCATTCCCAGGGATCATCGTGACGTGAAGCGAAAGAATGTCCGATTCGCGATACAGCGTCGGCTTATCGACGGACGTGGCGGCGAATCTCAACTGTCCGCTCACATCAACAATGTCGTTGTAAATCACCCGTATCCCAAACCCATCGGCCGCGATATGCCCCACGCGCTGCCCGACCCGGCCCATACCCAAAATCCCCAGCGTCAACTCATTCAACTGCCGTCCGCGCAGCGTGTCGCGAAGCCGCTTGAATTCCTTGGGCTCCGGCGTGCGCTCGCGAAATGCGGCATACGGCCGAATGAGCTGAAGAATCAGGCCAAAAACAAAATCACCCACCGCAATCGTGTTGGCGTCGGGCGTATAGACAACCTGCACGCCGCGCTTTCGACAAGCGGCAACGTCGATGTTTTCCAATCCGACTCCCCCCCGCCCGACCACCTTCAATTTCGGCGCCTTTGCGAGCAGTGCATCATTCACCTTCGTATACGTCCTGACCACCAGCCCTTCAGCTCGAGCCAGGGCCGCATCGAATCCACTCTCGGCCGTCCCAATTTCTAAAACCTCGGCCATACCGCGCAGCCATTCCAACGGCGCTTTGTCACTGCCTTCGGTCACCAACACAACCGGCCGCGTTGCCATGTTTCATCCCTTCATTTCCGATGAATGCCGCAGTCGATCCAGCCCCACCGCGATAATGATGATCACACCCGTCGCGATTTCCTGCACCCAATTCGGCCAGCCCAATTTCGTGCAGCCGTTGCCAACCATGTTCATCATCAGCGCGCCGATTAAACTGCCAAAGACAGATCCGTGCCCGCCGGAAATGCTCGCGCCGCCGATGAAAACGGCCGCGATCACATCCAGCTCAGCGCCGTTGCGCGTGGTCGGATCGCCGCTGGAGATGTAGGAGAATTCCAAAATCCCCGCCAGCCCGGCGAAGGCCGCGCCCAGCGTATAGACAATAAATTTCACCCGCTCCACCCGCACGCCACACAGCCGCGCGGTTTGCTCGTTCGACCCCACCGCAATGATATGCCGCCCGAGCCGGGTAAATCGCAGCATCAGCGCGATCATCGCCGCCAGAAGAAGCATCAGCCACACGCCGCTTGGCACCAGCAGCCACCATCTGTTTTGCGGCAGCGTCTGAAGCAACCCATCGAGCCATGTGCTATGCCAGGTGCTGGGCGGATAGACGGTGGAGTTATTGGCAAATCCCTTGGCCGCACCGCGCACCGCCGCCCACATGCCCAGTGTCGCGATGAACGGTGGCAGCTTGAGGCGCGTGATTAGCTGCGATGTGACTACGCCGCAAATCGACGCGGCAACCACTCCGCCCAGCGCGGCGGTTGTGGCTGAATATCCCTGCTGCAACAGCAGCGCGATGATCACCGTCGTCAGCGCAATGATCGGACCGACCGAAAGGTCGATGCCGCCGGAAATGATGATCAGCGCCATCCCAATCGCCGCCGTGCCCACGACCGCTGTGAGGCGAAGCATCAGCTCGAAGTTCGAGAGCGTGATAAAGGTATTTCGGCCGGTACGAAGCGGAATCAGAATCGCAAAGATGGCAAAGACAAACGCGAGCCCCAGCAGCGGTCGCAGTCTGTCCAGCAGCGTCCGCCAACTCATAGCGGCCGACGGCGCGGCGTATTGGAGAGGCAGCGTGCTCATGCCGCCGCCCCCGCTCCGGTGGCCTCGAGCATGATCAGATGCTCATCCAGCTCATTCGCCGCCCGCGCCTCGCCCAGCACGCCGCGGTGCATCACCGCGATGCGATCGCAAACGCCCAGCAATTCCGGCAGATAACTAGAGACCATCAGAATCGCCTTTCCACTCGCCGCCAGTTGATCGATGATTCGATAAATCTCGGCCTTGGAACCGACATCAATCCCCCGCGTCGGCTCATCCAGCAGCAGCACATCCACATCGTGATGCAGCAGCCGCGCCAGAGCCACTTTCTGCTGATTCCCGCCAGAGAGATCGCGAATTTTTTGCGATGCCGCGCGGCAGCGGATGCCGAGTCGCGCGATCCAGTTTGCGGAGGAGCCGTTTTGCTTGGCCGGCACGACGAGTGATGGCAAATTCGAAAGCGTCAGGTTATCCGCAATTGACAACTCCAGCGCCAAACCCTCCGCTTTCCGATTTTCGCTCACCATTCCCACACCTTGCGACCATCTAAAAGCCGGTAACGCTGCGCCTTGCATCATTGCAATACGAATCGCTCCTGATCGAATCCGATCGAGCCCGAAAATGGCGCGCAGCAGCTCCGTCCGTCCCGCTCCAACCAGCCCTGCGATCCCCAGGATTTCGCCGCAATGCAGTTGCAGACTCGCAGAACGCGGCTTATCTGCGCCAGCAAGCTCTTTCACCTCAAGAACGATCTCCCCCGAATCTCGGCGCGAGCGCGGATAAAGCTCTTCCACCTTCCGCCCCACCATCAGCGACACGATCTGCTCCGCCTTCACCTCTGCTGTCATTCCTCCACCCACAGTCCTCCCATCGCGCAGCACCAAAAACCGATTCGAAATCTGTTTCACTTCCTCCAAAAAATGTGAGATGTAAATAATCGCCTGCCCCTGCTCTCGCAGCCGCCGCACCAGCTCAAAAAGCCTCGCGATATCGTCTTTCGCCAGGCTGCTGGTCGGCTCATCGAGCACCAGCACCCGGCATCCAATCGCAATCGCCCGCGCGATCTCCACCAACTGCTGCTGCGCCAACGAAAGCCGCCCCACCGGCGCATCCAGCGGAATATCCGCCCGGCCCAGTTGCCCCATCGCCTCCCCCGCGCGCTGGCGAACCTGCCGCCAATTCACCATCGGCCCAATCGTCGGCTCCATCCCCAGCAGAATATTTTCCATCACCGACAAATGCTTCGCGAGCGACAACTCCTGATAAATCATCGCCACACCCGCGCGCCGACCTTCCAGAGGATTTCGCGGATGATACGCCGCCCCATCAAGCCAGATCTCGCCCGCATCCGGCCGATACGCGCCGGAGAGAACTTTCATCAGCGTGCTCTTGCCCGCCCCGTTTTCGCCAACCAGGGCAAGTACTTCTCCTGAGTTGACAGCCAAACTCACTTCATCCAGCGCAATCGTCGCGCCGAATCGTTTTGAGACCTTTTCCATTCGAAGGCGCAGCGGGGTGGAATGCATGGTGAGATTACAAAGCAGATTTCGTGATCAACTTGCACCCGGTATCAATATAATCCGGCACCTTCTCCCCCTTCAGATGCTTCACCATCGTCGCCACCGCCTTATATCCCATCCCGCTCGGGTCCTGGGCAATCAGCCCCTGAATCTCGCCATTTCGCACCGCCTCCAGCAGCGGCGGCGAAGCATCAAAACCGATAAACGTCACTTTCCCCGCCAGCCCATTCTGCCGCAGCGCCAGCAACATCCCCATCGTCGATGATTCATTCGGACAGAAAATGCCACCCGCCTCGCGCAGCTTGTCGATCATGTTCATCGCCGCCGTCTGCGCTTCTCCCATCGTCGCGCCGGCGTAGCGATTCTGCTCGATCAGCGTGATCTGCGGATCCTTCGCGATCGCCTCCAGAAAACCGGCCTCGCGCTCCATCGTGCTGGCCGATCCTTCCTTGTATCGCAGCAGCACCACCTTCTTGTTCTGCCCCAGCGTCTTGACCAGCTGCTCGCCGGCCATCCTGCCACCGACTCGATTATTGGTGGCGACAAGACTGACAAAATCCTTCCCCACTTGTCCCTTCAGCGCTGAATCGAAAATCACCACCGGAATCTTTTTCCCGGCCGCGCCTTGCACCGGCGCAAGCAGCGCTGTGTCATCCAGCGGCGCAAGGCATATCCCCGAAACCCCCTCGGAAACAAACTGCTCCACCAGCCCAATCTGCTGATTCTTCTCATCCTCCTTCAGCGGACCCTTCCAGATAATCTCCACCTTCAACTCTTCTCCCGCCTTCTTCGCGCCAGCCTCCACCGATTTCCAGAATTCATGCGTCGTGCCCTTGGGAATCACCGCGATGCGAATCTTAGAGCTGCCCTGTCCACTTCCCCCATCGGGATTGCATCCACCCAGCAACAAACCTATCCCCACCACGCACGCCATTGCCGCTCTGATCATGAATCCTCCTGCGTTCCCTGTGTTCACTTCGATTTGCCCCGCGTTGTCGGCTTGGTGGCCGACGGATCTTCCAGAACGATCGGATAATATGAATAATCGCTCAGGATCGGCTCCGCCCGCACCTTCCTGTTCTTGTGCTCGATCTTCACCACGTATTCCCCCGGCGGCAGCGGAATGCGCAGCTCCTGGCCGCCCTCCAGCGTCGTGACAATCGGCGACAAATCGCGCCCATATTTCGTGTCGATCGTCGCAATCGCTCCATCCATCGTTGGCGGGACCCGCAACACCAGCAGCGCCGACGCCGCCGGCCGCTCCCGCCAATAAAGCAATCCCACCATCCCCACGAACATCACCGCCACGATCGCAATCGAGATCAATACAAACACGCGCCGCTCAGCGCCAAAATATGTTGGCGGCGCATCGGGCGCATTGGCCGGGGATGGTGTGTCGCTGCTCATGAAAACCAATGCCCTTTCGTCGTGCGGATTCTACCTCAAATCAGCGCATCAAGCCGCCTGCCGCGGCACTCACCTTGCATCTTGAAGCGCAAAGAGGAGCCCTCATGAAGAAGATATCGGCACTCCTGCTGCTCGCGATGCTCCTGAGTGTCATCGGTTGCGATGACAACGATCAGCCCAAGCCTTCCAAAGAACCGCCTCCCGCCCCCACTGTGCCCCGGCCGCAAGTGAAGTGAGAAACTGCGCCGGGCGAACTGGGCCGTAAGCTGGCCCAATGTTTGCTGTTGTTATTCCTTCGGACACCAAGGAGTTGTATGACCAATAAACTGTTCACCACCGTGTGCGTCCTGGGTTTGCTCTCCGCCGGATGCGCCACCCATGACGACACCCGCGAAGACGGCGTCTACGGCGCACGCCAGGAAGGGAATCTCGATGCCCAACCCCAGCGCGACGTCCAGCAGCCTTATACGCCAGTGCTCGGCGACACCACCGGTGACGGCATGCCCAAGGATCGCCGAAACGGCGGCGGAATCACCGGCCAGGATGTGACGCCCGCGGAGCGCATCAACAACAACGACAAAACCCGCAGCAACGACGGCGGCGCAAGCGCGCCCGGCAGCGGCGTGGCAACGCCTCCATAAGTTGTAGTGTGTTGAGCAATGATCAAGCGGCGCTGCTCTCAGGCCGTGCCGCGCTGAAGAGTTTCACGCAGTTTCGCCCCAGGTGCTTGGCGGCATATACCGCCAAATCCGCCGCTTTGACAAAATGGGCGACTTCCTTGAACGGCAGCCGGTGCTCCATCGACGCCACACCGATGCTCACCGTCACCGGCACCGAGATTGTTCCAAAAACCAGCGGCTTGGTCGAAACAGCGCGGCGGATT
>JADMIO011437907.1_pt1 | contig 26644 bp, 23 predicted proteins | sample 8958161 | NCBI WGS metagenome assembly JADMIO01 (sample SAMN16585339, study PRJNA669376) | soil metagenome | isolation source: Crop rotation soil | place: USA: Cullars Rotation, Alabama | collected 2011 | reverse complement strand
CGACAACTTGTCCACGTGGAATTCTAAGCTTAGGATCCCAATGTGCTGGAAAGATCCCATACGGTAGGCTATTTCCTCAATACAACCTATTTTAGTACCCTGTCTTTTCTCGATCACTTTTACATATTCGGTAGCGTCATTGAGCGAGTCAAAAGTACCGGTATCCAGCCAGGCGGTGCCGCGGTCGAGAATAGCTACTTTCAAAGTTCCACGGTTCAGGTATTCCTTGTTGACATCGGTAATTTCGTATTCGCCGCGGGGGGAAGGCTGTAAATTCCTGGCAATATCAACCACTTCATTATCGTAAAAATACAGGCCCGGAACCGCAAAATGGGATTTAGGCTTTTCCGGCTTTTCTTCGATTGAAACGGCCTTATTGGTCTCGTCAAACTCTACAACACCATATCTTTCCGGGTCGGAAACCTCATAAGCAAAAACGTATCCGCCATCCACATCGTTCAGTTCCTGCAACTGACGGCCAAGCCCTGTTCCATAAAAAATATTATCGCCCAACACCAGCGCCACTTTATCCCTGCCGATAAACTCCGCCCCTATTACAAAAGCCTGCGCCAGGCCGTTCGGTACCGCCTGCACTGCATATTCAAACCGGCAGCCTACCTGGCTGCCGTCGCCCAAAAGCCTTTTAAAGCCCGGATTGTCTTCCGGGGTTGTAATGATCAATATCTCATTAATGCCTGCCATCATCAGCGTTGATAACGGGTAATAGATCATGGGTTTATCGTATACCGGCATTAATTGCTTGGAAATAGCTTTGGTAATAGGGTAAAGCCTGGTGCCGGAACCGCCCGCAAGAATGATACCTTTCATAAATTTTAAACCGCTTTTAGTTAGTTAAGGATTTCGGCTTCCGTAGACCCAATCGTCACATAATCTACAAACCAGCCCAGTGCCTCCGCGGCACATAAACTCCTTTTACCTGGTAAGCATAATATTTATTTTTTACAAGGCATTTAAAATCCGTCAGGCGCTTACCATTTTTAAGATAAAGCAGCTGAACCAGCTTTTTTTGAACGGATGGAGGCGCTTTTTTAAGGATTTCTGCCAACATATCAGTCTATAGGTATGAAGGGTTCTTAAAAACCACTTAATTAAATACTATTTAAAGACCCTTTATGCATATTGTTTTTGGTAATAAGACTGGTATTCACCGCTGGTAACATGTTTTAGCCATTCGCCGTTCTGCAGATACCAATCGATGGTTTGGCTTAAGCCTTCCTCAAAGGTTACGCTTGGGCTCCAACCTAACTCTCTGTTAATCTTGGTAGCGTCAATGGCATACCGCAGGTCGTGCCCCGGCCGGTCTTTTACATAAGTAATCAGGCCTTCGCTTTCACCTTTTTCCCGGCCCAGCTTTTCATCCATCTGCCGGCACAGAAGCTTTACCAGCTCAATATTCTGCCATTCGTTAAACCCGCCGATGTTATAGGTTTCGCCTTCTTTGCCCTTGTGAAACACCAGGTCGATAGCCCTTGCATGGTCTTTTACAAACAGCCAGTCGCGGGTATATTTACCATCGCCATAAACCGGCAGCGGTTTTTTGTTGATGATATTATTGATAAACAATGGAATCAGCTTTTCCGGAAAGTGATTGGGACCGTAATTGTTAGAGCAGTTCGACAGCACAACAGGCAGATGGTAGGTTTCGCCATAAGCCCTGACAAAATGATCGGAAGCGGCTTTGGAAGCTGAGTAAGGGGAGTTAGGACTGTAAGGCGTTTCTTCAGTAAACAGACCAGTTTCACCCAAAGCACCATAAACTTCATCTGTAGACACATGGTAGAAGCGTTTGCCGGCATAATTGCCATTCCACTGCTTCTTGGCGGCATTGAGTAAGTTAACCGTGCCAACTACATTTGTATAAACAAAATCAAGCGGAGAAGTAATAGAACGATCTACATGCGATTCGGCTGCCAGGTGAATAACGCCATCAGGATTATAACCGGTGAACAAGCCTTCCAGCGCTCCGGTATCCAGCAGGTTTACCTTTTCAAAAACGTAATTCGGTGCCTCTTCAATGTCTTTCAGATTTTCGAGGTTGCCGGCATAGGTCAGCGCATCCAGATTAATGATTTTATAATCAGGATATTTTGTAACGAACAGCCGCACCACATGCGAGCCGATAAAGCCGGCGCCGCCGGTGATCACGATTGTTTTAAGCATAACCAAAATAAGTTTGTTTTCTGTACCATTCAAAGGCCTCTTTCAAACCTTCTTTTATTTTAACAGACGGATTATAATTTAATAAAGCCTGCGCTTTTGAAATATCTGCCAGGCTGTGCCTTACATCGCCTGTCCGTTCAGGCCCGTATATCGGTGCCAGGTCGCTGCCCGCTATTTGCTTGATGTTTTCAAACAATTCATTCAGGGTCGTCTGCTCCCCGCAGGCAATATTATATACTTGGTTAACCGCCGCCTGATTATTTGTAAAAAGCGCAGCCTCATTAGCCTGAACAACATTCGCTACAAAGGTAAAATCGCGGCTGTGCTCCCCGCTTCCATTAATTACCGGCGGTATATTATCCAGCACCGCCTTCATAAACAGCGGAATAACCGCTGCATAAGCTCCGGCAGGGTCCTGTTTAGGCCCGAAAATATTAAAATAGCGAAGTCCGATGGTTTCCAGTCCGTATGTACGGGCATATACACCGGCATACAGCTCCGCTACGTATTTGGTAACCGCATAAGGCGATAAGGGATTGCCGATCCGCTCCTCTACCTTCGGCAGTCCGGGATGGTCGCCATAAGTAGAAGAGGAAGCTGCATACACTACCCGTTTCACGCCCTGCTCCTTAGCCGCTGTAAAAACATGCAAGGTGCCGGTAACATTTACTTCGTTGGTGGTAAGTGGATCTTTAACAGACCGGGGTACCGAGCCTAAGGCGGCCTGGTGGGAAACCAGGGCCATCCCCTCACAGGCAGCAAGGCAGGTTTGATAGTCTCTGATATCGCCCTCTATGAACCTGAATTTAGGATGCTCCAGGAACTCGGCGATATTCTTCAGGTTGCCGGTGGCCAGGTTATCTAATACTGTCACAGACGTTACCTCCTGCCTGGATAGCAGGTGTGCTGCAAGATTGGAACCAATAAATCCGGCTCCGCCTGTTATTAAGATGTTCATATTCAGCCTTTCCGTTGCTTTTTGCCCTTCCAGATACCGGTTTGCCGTAATAATCCCTGTATGAAATTCGTTTTTTCTTCGGTGTAATAACCCGAACCCTGTCCGTATCCGTAGCCATAAGCTGAAGCGTAGCCATACCTGGATCCGTAATAACCACCGTAGCCGCTGCCCACTTTTACATCATTCACCAGGATAGACAGGTTAGGCAGCTTATCCTGCTGATACAAATCTTCAATAAAGCGGATCTGCTTTTTAAAGGTACGACCCTGCCGGACGATATATAAAGTACAATCCGCATAGCGGCTTAGGGTAGTGGCATCGCTTACCATACCTATCGGCGCCGTATCCATCACAATAACGTCAAAATTGGCTTTCAGGTACTCAAAAAGACTTTCTACCTTAGGATTGAGCAGCAATTCGGACGGATTAGGAGGCACTGGACCACAAGGCAGTATAAAAAGGTTTTCCACCCCCTCAACCGGCACCGGCAGTTCTTCGGCATTTGCCTTACCTATTATATAATTGGTTAACCCCGGCTTTTTACCCATACCCAGATGGGAAAGAATCTTGGGCTTGCGGATGTCAAATTCAAGAACGATGGTTTTCTTTCCCGTTAAAGCCATAACAGCACCAATGTTAGTGCTGACAAATGATTTGCCCTCGCCACTGAAGGAGGAGGTTACCATGATGACAGGGTTGGGCTTGGCACTGATTACGTATTGCAGATTAGACCGGATGATACGGAACTGTTCGGCAAGAATGCTGCGGTTACTGCTGGTTACTATAAGCGCCTTATCGCTGTTGGAATGTCCTATTTCACCCAGAATGGTTGCGTCTGTCCCTTTTTCTATATCTGCTTTGGAAACAACCTTATCATTCAGCAATTCAAGAATAAATATGACGAGCGTAGGTATGGCGAGGGCCGCCAGTATAGCAATCAGCCGGACGTTGCGCTTATTGGGCCTGACCGGCACCCCGTTCGCCTGTGCGCTTTCCACTACCGCCGTATTAGCGGTAGTAGCAGCCAGGCTTATTGCCAGCCGCTCTCTTTGTTCCTGCAGGATGGTCAGTACGCCTTGTTTTGTGCCTTTCTGCCGCTGAATTTCATTAACCTCCTGCTCTTTTTCAGGAATTACGTTCATCTGGGCCTGTGCCTCGGCGTTCTGGCGGGCCAGATTGCTGATAGTAAGGCTATATGATCCTTTTATAACCCTGATGCTTTCTAAAATATTAGCCCTCAGCTTGGCCAGAAGATCTTCATTTTCCTTAACTAACTGATTGGAAGGAGAAATATTGGCATTGAGCATTCTTCTGTGCTCCAGCTGAGCTGAATTGTAGGCAGCAATGAGCGGCGATAAGGTGGGATCGGCGATAGTAAGCGTAGAGGGTGTAATGGAATAATAATTCTGGCTATTGCGTAAATAACTTTCGATTGACTGAAGGATCTCTGATTGTACCCGCAGGTTAATGGTCTCATCCTCAGCTTTTTGCTTCCGGGCATAATAAGTGGCAGATTCTGCCTCAGGGTTAAAGAGTTTTAGCTCTTTTCTTTTGGCAATCTCATTCTTAATAATACTATCCTGCTCTTTGGTAACAATCCTGATCCTTCCGTCGATAAAGGAAAGCTGCTGATTGATGGTTTCATTCTTTTCTTCAATTGAAGCCGCTCCGTATTCTTTCATCAGCTGGTTAATGATATCGGCAGCCAGTTGCGGATGCTTGCTCTCCAGGGTAATAACCAATATATTGGTAACCCCCTTTGGCACCACTACCAATTGTCCGCCGTACATGCCCGCCAAAGCTTGTGTGGGTTGCCAGGTTACCTTAAAATCCTTACCCACATCGCCGTTTACCAGTTTTACCAGTCTTAAAACAGCGGGACCCATTTTAAAAGCCTCGCCTACCCTGACAGGATGATCCAATTCTTTAACGGAAAATCTGTCATTATCAATAAAGCTGATATCCAGGCGAAGCGATGCGGAAGAATCAGCCATGGACAACATTTCCATACGGAAAGGAGCATCCTTGTACAGAACCTGTTGTTTAAACCGGCCAACAGCAATGTAACTGAAATTAAGATCAAGGCCTTTAACCACCTTTTCCAGCAAAGGCCGCGACTTTATCCGCTCGATTTCATTAGACAAATTAATGACCTCACCGGTAGAAATCAGTTCTGAGAACTTGCTGTTTCCGCCGCCGCCAACCTTGTCGTCCTTAATAATCAGCGAACCTGACGACGAGTATACCGACTCGGTATAGCGCAGATACATATAGGCTGTAAACAAACCAAGTGCAATAAATATGATATAAAGCGGTAAAAAGCGTATATATTTAAAGAACGCTTCCTTTATATCAAAACCCGAGTCCTCTTTTTCTGCTGGCGTAAAAGAATCAACCATTTAAAGGATACTTGATTTATTTTGTGATTGCGATAATTAGCGCAATCGTGCTGATGATACCGGTAACGAAGCCGATCTGCTGACTAATGCGTTGCTGCTCTATCTGGCGGAAGCCGTAGCGGGTTTGTCTTACCAGTACTACATCGTTCTGCTGTAACTGATAGTACGGCGATTTAAAGATTTCGGGTGAAGTAAGGTCCAAAACGCCTGTTTCCCGCACGCCGTTGTTTTCCCGTAAAACCATTACTTCCTTGATTTTACCATACTGCGTTACGCCCCCGGCCATCGCAATGGCTTCAAGAATGGTTACTTTTTCATTGGGAATGTTTAATACGGCCTGTGCTCCAACCTGCCCCTGAACCGTGATCCTGAAATTAGTAAACCGTACCATAACGGACGGCTGTACCAGGGCATCGCCTATTTTTTGCTTAATCAGCGCCTCTAACTCGCTCTTTTTCAAACCCTCAACATGCAGAACGCCCAGCCTTGGCAATTCTATCTCTCCTTTGGCGCTAACCAGGTAGCCGGAAACCTGGGTGGTTCCGTTCTGCGGCAGTATCGAAAGATTGTAGAGTTGATCTGCTTTTGGATCTGTGGAAAGACTGGATATCTGGATAGTTAAAATATCATTTTTTTGTACCACCGGCTCGGCAAAATATACGCTTGACCTGAAAGTGGTATCCTTGATATTTTCCAGTATATCGTAAGTGGCTCTTTGGGTGCGGCAGGAGCAAAAAAGAAGAGAGCCGACAACGAAAAGCAACAATATTGCTCTCATGAAATATGTGTTTGGGATAAGGGAACAGGAATTAATCTTGTTTTATCAATATCGGCGACCAGCATAAATCCGAGGCTTTCAATCAATACCTTGGCCGTTTTGTGTTTTACCTCTATCACTTTACCTTCTTTATCTATCAAAGCACCGGCAGTAACAAGCACCCTTACTTCCGGCTTCAGTTCCATCGCTACCAACGAAACATTCTCGTATTCAGCCAAAAATTGCCGGATAGCGGCTATTTCTTTATCTTTTACAATAGCCGGCTTGCCCGCCGAATAAACAAAGTTAATAACGCCAGCCGTCATGCGGACCTCGGTTTTGTTTTCCTCAGCAACCCTCACAAAAACATAAGACTTAAAAAGCGGTTCTTCTACCAGCTTTATACGATCACTCCACCGGCGGCGGACTTTGTTAAGCGGACAATAGCTTTCCAGGCCCTTTTTCAGCAGGAGGTCATTTACTTTTTTTTCCCAGCGGGGTTTGGTATATACGGCATGCCACTTTAAGCTCATTTATCCTTTTTTCATGGCTTCGCCACCTCAGTTACAGTCATATTTGTAACGGAGTTAGCTTAAGCGGATGCAAATATATGGCTAGAAATGGGACTGGCAAATGTTTAAAATTGTCGGATTATGAATTAGTTAATTAAAAAACTTGTATGTAACCATCCTTTAATATATACTTTTCTTTTGAGGTTTCACAGGTTGCCTCTCCTTTATCGTTGAAAATCAACCGGTAGCCCTGTTTGCTTACCCAGCCTTTGTGACGGGCGGGGGTTCCGTAGACAAGCTCAAAGGATTTAACATTTCTTGTAATAACGGCCCCGGCGCCCACCATCGCATAGGCGCCAACCTCGGCCCCGCATACCAAGGTAGCATTAGCCCCTAAACTGGCCCCCTGCCGGATGATCGTTTTCTTAAATTCATGCTTCCGCTCGATAAAGCTTCTGGGGTTGAGAACGTTGGTAAACACAACCGACGGGCCTATAAAGACATCCTCTTCTATAACGACACCCTTATAAACAGATACATTATTCTGAATTTTAACCCCCCGGCCTATAATTACGCCGTTATCTATAAATACATTCTGACCTATATTGCAGCCTTCGCCTATTATACAGCCGGGCATCAGGTGACTGAAATGCCAGACCCTGGTGCCGGCGCCGATCCGGGCGCCGGCGTCGGCCACTGCGGAAGGATGTATAAAAATATTGTCATCCATAATAACTGTAAAGTAAGGTGCTATTACCTTACATTTATACAAAACTTTCTGCTTGAACAGCCGCTATTATTCCTTAGATGTTTTTCGGGGCGCTACCGTGTGCCTGATGATACTGGTAAACAACCCCGGTAGCTGGAGCCATATCTATGCTCCGCTGGAGCATGCCCCCTGGCATGGCGTTACGCCTACCGACCTTGTTTTCCCCTTTTTTCTTTTTGCCGTGGGCAATGCTATGGCTTTTGTAATGCCCAGGCTGGAGGCCGGCGGCCCCGCCGTTTTCTGGAGAAAAATCGTTAAAAGGACCCTGCTGATATTCGGCATTGGCCTGTTTCTGCAATGGTGGCCATTCCTGCAATGGCAGGACGGCCGCCTGATAGCCAAAGGCTGGGAATGGGTTGATGCGACCGGCAGCGGGAAAGGAGTCCGGGTAATGGGTGTGCTGCAGCGGATCGCTCTCTGCTATTTTTTCGCCGCCCTTATTATCTATTATCTTAAACTAAGAGGCGCTTTTTTAGCAGGTCTGCTTATCTTATTGATTTACTGGCTGTTGTGCATAGCCGGCAATCCGGTTGACCCTTATAGCCTTGAAGGATGGGCCGGCACAAAAATAGACCTGGCGGTATTTGGCGAGCCCCACCTTTATCATGGCGAATTGCTCAACGGAAAACCTTATGCGTTCGACCCGGAAGGATTAGCCAGCACATTACCGGCGATTGTTCAGGTGATTTTTGGTTTTATGACAGGCGATTACATCCGCAAAAGAGGCGCACAGGTGCAGGCGATGGAAGAAAAACCCGCCGTTATGGGCTTAATGCTCTATCAAACCCTGACGGTACTGTTTATTGCCGCCGTGGCCCTGCTTTTTACCGGCTATGTCTGGGGCCTTTCCTTTCCTATTAATAAAAAGATATGGACAAGCTCTTACGTCGTTTATACATCCGGGCTGGCTATTGCAGTATTAACCACCTTGGTTTATGCCATCGAGGTAAGAAAGATGACTGGCTGGTGGACCCGTTTTTTTGACGTTTTTGGCAAGAATGCCCTGTTTATCTTTGCCCTGAGCTCATTTTTACCTAAAACGCTGGCTCTCATCCGGATACCTAATGGCCTGAACGGAGCCGGCCAGCCGCAATACAGCAACCCGTGGAGCTGGTGGTACCAGAAAGTCTGCATCCATATACCCGGCCGCCCCGAAAATGGCTCGCTTCTGTTTGCGCTGTCCGTTATTTTTGTTTTCTGGGCTATTTGCTACTGGCTCGACCGGAAGAAGATTTATATAAAAGTGTAAGCCCTTCCTCTCCTTTTACCCAGGCACCAATAATGCTGAACACAGAAGAAACCATAAAAAAACTGCCTCGTTATCAGCGAGGCAGTTTTACAATAATTTGGTTCCATCTTAGTGTACATCCGGGTGGGTCAATACCTGCAGTTCGCCCTGTACAAACAACATCAGTTCGCTGATGTAATCCGGTGAGAAGCTGAACTGGAGACCGGCAGCGGCATACAATTCGGGCAGCGTTTTGGTGCCACCTAATTGTAAGGCTTTAATATAATTGGAGATGCCTTTTTGCTTGTCCTCTTTATACTGCTTCCAGAGGCCGATGGCGCCTAACTGGGCAATACCGTATTCGATGTAGTAAAAAGGCACTTCAAAAAGGTGCAGTTGCCGCTGCCAGGAGTTCTGCCGGTATTCTTCCAGGCCGGAAACATCAATGGCCACAGAAGAAAATTCAGCCAGAATGCTGCGCCAGGCGCCGGCCCGCTCTTCCAAGGTATGCTGCGGATGCTCGTACACCCAGTGCTGAAACTTATCGATGGTGGCAATCCAGGGGAAAATGGTAAGCACTCTTTCCAGCTGGTGCTCTTTGGCTCTTTTTAAGTCTGCGGGATTATCGAAAAACACATCCCACTCATCCATACTGAACAGTTCCATGGTCATGCTGGCTACTTCAGCCACTTCCATCGGATATTCTTTAAAAGCGGTCAGCGGCAAAGGGTGCGCCAGGAAGGAATGGATGGCATGGCCGCCTTCGTGTACCATCGTCGTCACGTCGCCCATCTGTCCGGCAGCATTCATAAAAATAAACGGGGCACCGGTTTCGGGCAGCGGACAGTTGTAGCCGCCGGGTGCTTTGCCTTTGCGGCTGTCGAGGTCAAGCCGGCCCATCTCTTTCATCTTTACCAGGCAGGCGCCAAAGAAAGGATTCATGCGGTTAAAGCACTCGATCGTTTTGGCTACCAGGTCTTCGCCGGTAGTGAAAGGCCGCAACGGCTTGATTCCTGCCGGCTCTGCCTCTGTGTCCCATGGACGCAAAGAGGGCAGGCCCAGCTTCTGCCGCTTACGGTCGTAAATAAAATCAACCAACGGCACCACACTTTCTTTTACCGCCTGGTGAAACCGGAAGCAGTCTTCTTTTGTGTAATCAAAGCGCCCCAGGTCGGCAAATTTATAATCGCGGTAATTGGCAAAGCCGGCGTTCAGGGCCATTTGATTCCGCTTTTCCACCAATTGACTAAACAGGTCATTCAAGGTATCCTTATCCTGCAGGCGGCGCTCCTGTATCTTCCGGTAAACGGCTTCCCGCAGGCTGCGGTCTTCGCTTTCCAAAAATTTGGAAGCCTGCTGCAAGGTATATTCCTGCCCGTCCACTTCCACGCTCATTTTGCCGGAAATAACACCGTATTGCTGCGCCAATACGGCCGCTTCGGCCTGTAGCGGAATATTTTCTTCACGGAACAGTTCGATGCTCTTTCTTACATTACGCAGGTACACATGGTAGGCTTCCTTATCTAACTGTGCGGTATACTGGTTGTTAATGAGCTTGCGGTTGAGGGCATCGGCATACGGCTGCATCTTCGGCTGTATCTCCATTACAAAGAAGGTAAAGGCATCTTCCAGCGTCTTGTTTTCGGTATCGCAGGTCATGCGTATCTGCCGCCAGGCCGCGTCTTCGCCAATTACGGCTTCGGTTTCACTCACGTCTTTCAGCCAGGCTTCCAGGTCGGATAAGCTATTAATAGGCCTGTCCAGTAATTCTTTTAAATAAGGCTCAATGGCTGCCCAGTCGGTAACTGTAAAATCTTTAGGCAGGTAGGCCCTCTGTATGCTCAGGATATCTGCTGTCATAGAGAGAATGTCTGATTTTGAGATGTAGGGTGTATGATACAGGCAAAGGCTGACTGCTTTAAGCGGCCAGGCTCATCATCTGTCGATGGTTTAGCTTTATTCCACCTTCTTTTTCTTCCTTGCCGGTTTTTCTCCGGCGCTTGGAGCCGGCATTTCTGCGGTTGGGGGAGCGGCAGACTCAGCAGTGGCTGCCGGAGCCGTGGCAACGGTTTCAGGCACCGGCGGCGCTGTTTCGGCTTCTGTAGCAGGAACAGCTTCTTCGGCTGGCACCCCTGCTTCCGCTTCTTCTCTTTTTGCTGTAAAATCAATGCCGTTCTTATCTACTGTTTCATACCATTTTACAATCTTTTTCATATCGCTGGCATACACCCTGTCAAAATCAAGATCAGGATATACCTTTTCAAAATAAGCCTTCAGCGCAGCATTGTCCTTAACATCGGGCAGGGCTTCGCCGCTGCTCTTCATAGCACCGAACAAATCCGTCAGCGTTACATTTTCCCGCACGGTATATATTTCAATGCTTTCCAGGTGCGACAAATTGTGCACCCGGGAGGAAACAAACTTGGTGCTGCCGTCTTCCAGCGAACGTACCAGGGCGCCGTCTTTACGGCTGCTTACTACTTCAAACAAACCGGGCATGCCGGTAATGGCCACAATTCTATTAAACTCCATATTCGGGATATTTTGGGGCTGCAATATACGTTTTAGTCCGCAAGTCGGAAAGTCAGCACCGATTGCCAGCAATTATCGGTCCCCATTTCATTATTCTGTTAAGGAAACGCTGTCTTCTTTTACCTGAAACCTGTATTTTATGCCGATCTTCAGCGCAAAATTTTCCTTATCATGGCTAACCGGAAAGCCGAAGCAAACCGGGTAATCATATTCCTTTACCATATCGTAGATAAGGTCGTAAACAGTTTTGCCAAAAGGGCGTTCGGTATCCTTGGCATCGGAAAAACCTCCGATAATAAGGCCGGCCAGGTTAGCCAACTGGCCGCTACGCTTTAGCTGCAGCAGCATCCGGTCGGTGCTGTATAAATATTCTCCTATGTCTTCCAGAAAAAGGATCCGGTGCTTGGTCTTAAGGCCGGACTTTGTTCCGGTAAGGTGCGCCAGCAGGGTAAGGTTGCCACCCACCAGCTCGCCTTCAGCACTGCCGGCCCGGTTCAGAAAGTGCGTGTCGCATACATACCGGGCCGGTACCCCTTCCATCGCCGCTTTCAGCGATTGCAGGTAAGGGTTATCGCTAACGCCATCGAAGGCAGCCGCCATCGGCGCATGGAGGGAAGCGATGTGGTACCGGGTAAAAATATGGGTGTGCAGGGCTGTTATATCGCTAAAACCGATGATCCATTTCGGATGTTTTCTAAACTTTTTAAAATGCAGGTTATCCATAATACGGCTTATTCCGTAACCACCCCGGGCACAGAGTATGGCTTTGATATTCCTGTCATCCAGCAGTTGCTGCAGATCGGTCAGGCGCTCTTCGTCGGTACCGGAAAAGTAATTGTTCGAATAGCTGTGCGTGGTAGCGCCTAACTGCACGGTGTAACCCCAGTTATCCAGGGTTTCTATACAAGTTTGTATCTTTTCGAAAGGCATATAGCCGGCCGGCGCTACGATGCCGATCGTATCGCCTTTTTGCAGGTAAGGAGGAATAATGATGCTCATATAATCTGAATCATGTAACAATCAGGCCGTGCAAGGTAAGGCATATATAGCTGGTTACCCGTTTACTGATAGGGATTTAAGATTTTTAAAGCTTCTATATTTTTAAAGTCTGCTATATTGCGGGTAATGACCGTACAATCATGAACAATGGCCGTAGCTGCAATAACAGCATCCGGCAGCCTTATTTTATGGAATTTACGAATAGTAATAGTTTCATTTATAACCTCATCGGTTAAATAACAAATCGTAGCTAAAGCAATAAAAGATTCAATTCTTTGGTTTTCTGCTATGTTACCGCTGTCAAAGCCACAAACTTCAATTTTTGTAATAGCAGAAATCAAAAATTGATCAGCCAGAATATTTTTCATCTGCTGCATAAATTCAGATGGCAAGCAATCAGCCAGGTAATCAATAATGGTATTGGAATCAAAAAGGTACTTCATATTATTAAATTAAAGAGATGGAAAACGCATTTCCCATTCTTTATTGGTTTCATCCAGATACCTATTAAACTTAGCTGCGGTATTTTTGGACAGTGTTCCTGCAAAGGAAGAGAGCTTTTGCAAACTTTGTTTTTCCGCTTTCTCAAGCGATCTTAAATCCGCATGTGTATTGATAATATGCTCCCAGTCCTGGATGGGAATAATGACCGCAGTGGTAGCACCTGTATGATCATGAATATATTGTAAACTCATAATGTAAAAATAATAAATAGCTTTTATATTACTTTCTATTGAGTAGCGCTGACATTAGTTAAACCTCAATTAGAGCAACATTACCCTCATTTACTGTCAATTTGTGCTTTACACCACATTTCAGCGCATAGTTCGCCTTCTGGTGCCCTACCGGAAAATCGAAGCAAACCGGATAGCTGTAGGCCTTTACTTTTTCCGTCACCAGCTGCTCTATCGTACTGCCAAACTGGCTGTCTTCATCGCTTTCCGGCTTTACCTTAAAGCCGCCTACGATCAGGCCCTTCAGTTTTGCCAATTTTCCGGTACGCTTCAGGTTCCAGAACATACGGTCGATGCTGTACATATATTCGCCGGTGTCTTCCACAAACAGAATCTTGCCATCCGTATGAATGTCGGAGGCGCTGCCGGAAAGGGTTTCTATGGTTTTTAAATTACCGCCTACCAGGATTCCTTCCCCCTCACCCCATCTGTTAGATGCATTTGGCAAGGCAGCATAGGTCATTTTCTTGCCCGACAAGGCGTCACGGATAGAATTAATAGTTTCTACCTGGATGGGTTCCGCCTTACTCCAGTCGGAAGGGAAGCTGTTGGTCATTTTAGAATGCAGGGTAGCTACCCTGCACTGCGTATGAATATGGCCGTGCAGCACGGTGATATCGCTAAAGCCGATCACCCATTTGGGCCGGGCCTTAAACCTTTTCCAGTCAATATCATCTACAATCCGCACAGCGCCGTAGCCGCCCCTGGCGCACATGACGGCCTTTATATTCTGGTCAAACAGCATATTTTTCAAATCTTCGAGCCGTTCCGCATCGGTGCCGCCGAAAGTAAAGTCCCGCTTGCCTACAGTAGCGCCGATCCTGATGCCATAGCCCCAATCTTCCATGAGCTTTACCGCCGGCTGAATATCTTCAAGGGTAATGTAGCCGGCCGGTGCCGTTATGCCAATCAGGTCGCCGGGCCTGAGATAAGGCGGTATTTTGACGGCGGCCGGTTCATCTGCCCGGGCCCTGGCTGCCTCCGGCCAGCTTAAGGCCAATGCAGCAGTAAGCGTTCCGGCTGCGCCGAGGAATTTTTTCCTGTCCATACGTTGAAGTAAAGGATTATTTTTTAAATTTAAAGGATATGAAAGCAGAAATCAAGCTCACAGCTATATTTGAAGAAGCGGAAGAGGGAGGTTATATCGCTTATGTCGAAGAATTGCAGGGTGTAAATACACAAGGCGAAACACTGGATGAGGCAAGAAAGAATCTGGTGGAAGCTTTACAGATGGTTCCGGAAGTACAGCGACAAGAAACGGCATCTCATAATACCTCAAAGAAACTAATAAGAGAACCCCTGGAACTGGCCTCATGAAAACCGTCATTTCATCCGCTATCTGAATACCCAAAACTGCCGCTTAATAAGAGAAGGCGGTCGTCATTCGATTTTTCAACATACCCATAACAGAAAAATATCTTCCACGCCATAAGGAAGTGTAGAACAATCTGGTTAAAAGAATCTGTAAAGATTTAGATATCCCTCTACCGCCAAATTTCCAATAATTACCGGTTTTTTACATTGCGGCTGATAAGGTTTATTTTTGCGGCGCTTTTACATAAAAGCAAAGAAAAAGTTCACCTGGATGAACAGGCAGGCGTAAAACCCTGTTTTTTCTTCAGCATAAACACAATTTCAAAATGACGAATCCACCTAAACGGTATTTGATTACATCGGCGCTGCCTTATGCCAACGGGCAGAAGCATGTCGGCCATCTGGCAGGCGCCTATATCCCGGCCGATATTTATGTACGTTATCTGCGGGCCCAAAAGCGGGACGTGGTTTTCGTGTGTGGTTCCGATGAACACGGTACGGCTATTCCTATCCAGGCCATGAAAGAAGGCACTACGCCGCAGCAGATTATTGATAAGTATCATGCCGTCATGAAGAAGAACTTTGATGATTTGTCTATTTCATTTGATGTGTACGACCGTACCAGCAGTCCGCTGCACCACGAAACAGCGCAGGAGTTTTTTACTTATCTCAACGACCGGGGCGATCTGGAAATAAAGGAATCGGAACAATATTATGATGAAGAGGCAAAGACTTTTCTGGCGGACCGCTATATCAGGGGCACCTGCCCGAACTGTGGCTTTGAAAAAGCTTTCGGCGATCAGTGCGAACGCTGCGGCACTTCCTTAAGTCCCGATGAGCTGATTAACCCCGTAAGTACCTTAAGCGGTAATACACCGGTCAAAAAGGCCACCCAGCACTGGTATTTGCCTTTAGATAAGCATGAAGCCTGGTTAAAGGAATGGATATTAGGCGAACACGCCGCCGACTGGAAAGCCAACGTGTTAGGCCAGTGCAAAAGCTGGATTGACGCAGGGCTACAGCCAAGAGCGGTAACACGGGATCTGGACTGGGGTGTGAAGGTGCCGGGCGGCCCATCCCCCACAGCTGCTCCGATTGGGGCAGATGGTGCTAAAGCCCCTTCCCGGTGGGAAGGGGAGGAAGAATCTGAAGGCAATAGAAACATCTCAAGCCTAAGTTCCCCCACCGGAGGACAGGGGGCCGGAAAGGTGCTCTATGTCTGGTTCGATGCGCCTATCGGCTATATCAGCGCTACCAAGCAGTGGGCTTTGACCAATAAAAAGGACTGGCAGCCTTACTGGATGGATAAAGATACCAAACTGGTTCATTTTGTGGGTAAGGACAACATCGTTTTTCACTGCATCATCTTTCCTGTAATGCTGAAGCTGCACCGCTTTATCTTACCGGATAATGTGCCGGCTAACGAATTTATGAACCTGGAAGGCGATAAAATGAGCACCAGCCGCGGCTGGAAGGTGGACATGCAGGATTATATCGATGATTTTATCAATAAAGAGAACGGCGGCCCGCAGTTAGCGGATGCTTTGCGGTATTACCTCACTACTATTTTACCAGAAAACAAGGACAGTGAATTTACCTGGAAAGGTTTTCAGGATGCGGTGAACAGTGAGCTGGTGGCGGTATTTGGCAATTTCATTTACCGTACTATGATCCTGATGCACAAGCTGTGCGGCGGCAAAGTGCCCCGGTTTTACAACGATAGCGTTACGGAAAAGGATAATGCGATCATTGCTGAGATAAAAGGCGCCAAAGAAAAAGTAGGGTCGGCCATTGAAGAATACCGGTTCAGGGATGCGCTATTTGCAGTTATCGACCTGGCCCGGAGCGGTAATAAATACCTGCAGGAAGGCGAGCCCTGGATCAAAGCCAAACAAGTGGATGCGGATGGAAAAATAAGGGCAGAAGCGCAGGCGGAGATCGATAATTGCCTCCATATCTGCCTGCAGCTCTGCGCCAACCTGGCTATCCTGGTTAATCCGTTCCTGCCCAACACGGCAAAAAAATTATGCGGACAATTAAAGGTAGTTGAGAAAATTCTGGACTGGGAAAATGCCGGTTCCCTGAAGTTATTGAGCGTAGGCTATTCACTCCGGGAGCCGGATTTGCCTTTCCGTAAAATTGAAGATGAAGAAATTACTTATCAAATAGAAAAATTGAATAGGATCATGCAGGAATCAACAGCAGCCCAGTCGCTGGTTAACGGTGATCCGTTGCCGGTTATCAGCGGCCAGCTACCGGAAGTAGCGGCGGCAGGCGGCGGGCCGGTTGCGCCAGCAGCTACTGGTAAATCTCAGATCGTTTACGATGATTTCGATAAAATTGACCTGCGCATCGGCACGATTCTGTCCGCTGAGAAAGTAAAGAAGGCGGACAAGCTGTTGAAGCTGGAAGTAAATCTCGGTGTTGAAACACGGACGATCGTTTCAGGTATTGCGCAGCATTTTACGCCGGAATCCCTGATCGGCAAGCAGGTAATTGTAGTAGCTAATTTGGCGCCCCGCAAAATGAAAGGCATTGAAAGCAACGGTATGATACTAACCGCAGAACAGCCCGATGGCAGCCTAATACTGGTGGCGCCAAACAGCCTGACACAGAATGGCTCCAATGTAAAATAGGCCTGTCCGCCTTCAGGAAGGCGCCTTAAGGCACCATTTCCGTTATCAATCATCTAAAATAGGTTCATGAGAATAATCAGCTATAATGTCAACGGCATAAGGGCGGCTATAAAAAAAGGATTTATCGAATGGTTGCAAACGCATCCGGCCGATGTTATCTGCATACAGGAAGCCAAAGCGCAGCAATCGGATGTTGACATTCAGGCCTTTACCGACCTGGGATATTATGATCATTGGTTCTGCGCCCAGAAGAAAGGCTATAGCGGCGTAACTGTTTTTTCAAAAATAAAGCCAGATGCGGTAAAATGCGGTACCGGCCATGCCGTAAGCGATAGCGAAGGCCGGGTACTGCAGTTGCAGTTTGGGCCGGTAAAGCTGATCAACGCTTATTTTCCATCCGGCACTTCCGGCAGCGAACGGCAGGCTTATAAATACCAGTGGCTCGATGAATTTTACGATTATATACAGGAGCTAAAGAAAACGAATCCGTTCATTATCCTGTGCGGAGATTATAACATTGCCCACAAGGCCATTGATATTCACAACCCGGCGGGCAATAAAAATCAATCCGGCTTTTTACCCGAAGAGCGGGCCTGGATGGATAAGCTGTACAGTAATGGCTGGATAGATGTGTTCCGGGAATTCAGGCCGGAGCCGCACCGGTATAGCTGGTGGAGCCAGCGCTTTCCCGGCGTACGCCTCAACAATAAAGGCTGGCGTATCGATTATATCAGTGCAACAGAGCCGTTACGGCCTTATTTAAAGGGGGCGGAGATCTATCCCGATATCAAGCACAGTGACCATTGCCCGGTGTTTGCAGAAATAGACAGCCCGCCACATCCGGGCCGGGGCGTTTAAGGATAAGTGCTTGTTATACAGCGTTTTATCTATAAGGAATCTATTTATATCACGAACTTAGAAATACTACCGCTATCAGTAGCTGTGCGTCAGCGATCGTGTATGCGTTGTGACAAAATGTGCTTTGCCTCATAACTTTGTCTTTGCCTCGAGGGCAATAGGTATCACATCTGTAAGCACAAGTGATTTTACCATATCTTTTACGGTGTTTTTGTATTTTATGAAATGCGGTGTCTGGATATGCGATTTATAGGCATCTACACTTGCATAAATCTCAAAAACCGTTACTTGGGTAGGTGCATCCTTATCATAAACCGCATACAGGGTTATCACTCCGGGCTCTTTACTCACAGCTGCTTCCGCATGCGTTTTTAACGCAGCCTTGTAATTTTCCACCTGAGCAGAATCAACCACGATTTTGGCTATCCTGACATATGGGGTTTTGTTCTGCGCAACAGCGTTTTTGTGAAAAAGGAATGCCATAATACAGATATTGATAACCAGAAACAGTCGTGATGGGATTGCGCTGTAGTTGTCGCCTTCATATCTATTTTTCAACCTTTTACAATAAAATAATCAACCCCTGTACAAGATAAAACAAAAAGCTGCCGGTTGCAGCTTTTTGTTTCAAATAGATACAAATCGGTAGTTTGGATTTTCTTTTGAAAAGATAAAGTGAACCTTGTTTGGACTCATATGGTTACGGCTAAGCCGCAAATCTGTATTGCAGAAGTACTACCCAGCAGTGGAAGGATTAATGCAGTCCGCCCGCTTCTACCCCGGCCTTCACAACCAATTCTTTTCCTATTGCTCTTTTGCCGCCAAAAAGCACCGCCAAAGCCAGCAGCGCCGCCCCCCCTATAGCGATAGCCATCGGAACAGTAGAAGGTTTTTCCGCCAGGCTTATCACAAAAGATATAGAGGCCCCCACTCCCATTTGCAGGGCGCCCATAAGAGCGGCGGCCGTTCCCGCCCTTTCGCTAAAAGGCGCCAGCGCCAAGGAAGAAGCATTAGGCCCGGCCACACCGATACAAACCAGCACCAAAAACAAAAACAGGATGGTGAGTGGAAGGGTCAGGCCTCCTGCTATGGCCGTAATAAAAAACAGGGCTCCTATAAGCGCATAACAACATAAAGCGGTATGTACAACCGCTTCGCTGCTGTATTTACGCAGGAGTAAATTATTGGTCTGGCTGGCACCGATAAATCCAATGGAAAGAAAGGCGAAGATCCAGCCGTACACCTTTCCTTCCACCCCGAATACGCTCATGAAAACCAGCGGCGAACCGGCCACATAGGCAAACAGGCCGCCAAAGGCAATAGCGCCGGCCAGCGTATAAGTGTAAAACTGCGGCACCCGGAGTACCGCTATAAAATTTTGCACCATCGGCAGGGGCTTTAGCGAAAGGGTCGTATCAGGCTTATAGTTAGTAGGTAAACCCAGAACGGCAGCTATCAGTACCCCCAGTCCAATGGCAGCCAGGATGAGAAAAATGAGGGGCCAGCCAAAAGCAGCGGTTACGTAGCCGCCGACGGTAGGTGCCACTAAGGGAGAAGCGCCTAAAACCAGCACCAGCAACGAAAACACTTTAGCATTATCCTTTGCCGGAAAAATATCCCGGACCATAGCTGTAGCCGTTACGGAGGCGGCACAGCCGCCTAGGGCCTGTATCAGCCTTAACCCGATAAGCATATTAATGCTGTGGGCAAAAGCGCAGGCAACAGAAGCGGCTATATAAACGCTTAGCCCGATGTACAGGGGTGGTTTGCGGCCAAAGCGGTCGAGCAGGGGTCCGTATAAAAGCTGACCGGCGCCGATGCCAATAAAGAACCCGGTAAGCGATAAGGATACCTTTGCTGCGGAGGTATGCAGGTCATTGGCAATAGCCGGGAAACCCGGCAGGTACATATCTATGGAAAAAGGCGCCAGCGCCGTTAAGGATCCCAAAATAAGGATGAAAGAGATATATCTTTTTCTGGTCATTACAGTGATCGTAAAATATTATAAATGATACCATTCCGGTACAGGTCATAGAAGATCTATAATAAGTAAATGTCCTTTTACACTAATATCTCTATACTGCCTGTTTAAAATTGGTATAAGGCTGCAAACTTCACCATAAAAAGCTAAACCGGTAGAAAAACGGAAAACGGCAGCCTGGTTATTTTCTCCGGATCAGTATTTAATCAGCATTCCCTGTATGGTTTCACCTGACAGCTTTCGGGTGACAAGGGCCAGGCATTTCTTAATATAACCATAAGGCCCGGCGTAGCTGCAGGGCTTTATGGTTGCAAAACACTTATTTACTATGCTTTTCTATCGGCTCCCTGCCGTTCCAGCATCCAGCCGGGATATTCGGCAGGCAGGCCACTCACCTCATCCAACTGCTTCAGTTCTTGCTCAGTAAAACTAAACTCCACCGCTTTCAGGTTGTCAGCCAACTGCTCCGGTTTTTTAGCGCCGATGATAATACTCGTTACGGCGGGCTGGTGCAGCAGCCAGGCCAGGGCCAACTGTGCCACGGTAGCGCCTTTGGCTTCCGCCATAGGTTGCAGCGCCTCAATAATATCGAAAGCCCGGTCTTTATTCACCGGTGGAAAATCGAAATTAGCCCGGCGGCTGCCTTCTTCGCCTTCAGGGTGCTGCCTAGTATATTTGCCGCTGAGCAGGCCACCGGCCAATGGGCTCCATACCATCAACCCTACTCCCTGGTCTTTCAGCAGCGGAATCAGCTCCCGTTCCAGGTCGCGGCCCGCAATGGTATAATAAGCCTGCAAGGAGGCAAAGCGCTGCACCCTGGTATAATCGGAAAAGGCCAGCGCCTTCATCAACTGCCAGGCTGCCAGGTTGCTGCAGCCGATATAGCGCACCTTACCGCTTTTTACCAGGTCGTCCAGCGTCCAAAGGGTTTCTGACCAGGGTGTAAGCGGGTCGAAGCCGTGAATCTGGTACAGGTCGATATAGTCGGTGCCAAGGCGGCGCAGGCTGTCTTCTACCTGTTTCAGGATATGCTTGCGGCTGAGCCCGGTGTTATTAGGCCCCTCTCCCATTTTGCCCCGCACTTTGGTGGCTATTATCAGATCATCCCTGTTGAGGCTCAGGTTCTTAATGGCCTTACCCGTTAGCTCTTCCGACAGACCCTCAGAGTACACATTGGCCGTATCAATAAAGTTGATGCCCGCATCTACCGAAGCTTTTACCAGATGGTCCACTTCTGCCTGCTGCAGGTCGCCGATGGCCGACCACATGCCTTTACCGCCACCAAAGGTCATGGTGCCAAGGCAGAGCTCCGATACTTTGAGGCCGGTATTCCCTAATAGCTTGTATTTCATGTATTGTTTTTTAAGGATAGACAAGGATACAAAAACTGTGCAGGGAGCAGTTGGTATTCAACAATGGTGTAAATTCTGGTAATTATCTTACGTAATTGAATTAGGTTGAAAAACATCATCCGTTCTTTCGCCTCCATGCAAAAGGACCAAAGGCTCAGGCCCGTAGGACCCATTTGCTAAAAATCAGATGTTCAGCCGAAAATTTCGGGCCTCGCTCCCTGGCTATATTTAAAGTAAAATACCACAGGCCCGAACAGTGAAAATTTTTGACGGCTGAACATCTAAGCCTCTTAACGCGATGGCTTTCAAGGCAGGCCGTTGAAAAAGTTAAGGATTAATCTTAACCCGTTCCGGCGAGAAATTTAATTTAAATACATTTATCCGAACCGGCATTGCAAGGGATGGTTCTTACTTTTCAATGATTATAAGCGTATCCTTGCCTTCCTTCGCTTCCTGCTTTGCCTTTTTCTTAAAAAAGCCCCGCAGGAGAAAATTATGCTGCAGCGCCTGCATGTTCTCATCAAACTTCTCGGTGCCGCCCTGCAGGTTTTTCAAGGTGGCTTTTATATTGGCGGCGGTTTGCTGATCATATAACAAAGTGCCGATAGGCGTCGCCGGGTTGTTGATATTGGCGCTGGCGGTGGCCAGGTTGGTGGTGATGGCGGTGGCCTGCCGGGCAGCGGCGTCTATCTGGGCGGTAGCAGAGCGCAACCGGCCAAAAATAACCGTATCCGTCACCAGGTCGTTGGTTAGTGAGCCTTTGGTTTGCAGCCTCGACACATAAGCCGAGAGATTAGCCGTCAGTTGCTGGGCATTGGCGGAGGTGCGTTGCAGGGTGGTGGCGGTGGCCTGCAACGTGTTAAACAACATTTCATCGGACAGCAGCTTGCCGATGCTGCCCTTGCCGCCGGCCAATTGTCCGCTTACGGTTTTAAAGTCTTTGGTGATAGCCAGCAGGTTCTGGTTGTTCTCCTGCAGGGTAGCCATAATCTCATCAGTATTTAAAGCTTTTTCCACACCCAACTGGGCCCCGTCCTGCACCGGCGGCGATTTTTCGGTGCCGCCGTAAATCACCACTATCTTATTTCCGATCAGGCTTTCTGAGCTGATCCGGGCTTTGGCGTTGGAGCGGATATAAGGCTGCGATTTTTCATCGATCCGCATTTCTACCTCTACCTGCGAGGAACCGGAAAAGCGCATGTGCCTGACCGTACCGATCTTTACACCCGAAAACCAGACGTTGTTGCCGGCCTGCAGGCCGCCTACATCGTCGAAAAGGGCTTTTACGGTTATCTTTTTTTCAAAAGTTTTATTTTGTCCGCCTAAGGTCAGTACGCCGGCTATTAAAATAGCCAGTCCTAAAAAAATAAAGACGCCTACGATGACGGCTCTTCTGGTATTATTCGGCTTCATGTATTATTGTATAAAATTGTAATCGAAAAAGCTTTTGATCCGCTCATCACCGGTGCTGAACACTTCCTCAAAGCTGCCCTGCCGCACAAAGGCGCCATCCAGCAGCATGGCAATACGGTCGCCGCAGGCTTTGGCGCAGGTAAGGTCGTGGGTGATGATGATGGCGCTGGTATTGTACCGCTCCTGCACCTCGTTCATCAGGTTGTTGATGTCGATGCAGGTGATCGGGTCCAATCCGGCCGTGGGCTCATCGTACAGCATGATCTGCGGCTGCAGCATCAGCGTTCGGGCAACGCCGATGCGCTTTCGCTGTCCGCCCGACAGCTCCGAGGGCATTTGGTTCACCGTCTTCGACAGGTCTACCGCTTCCAGCACCGAAGCAACTCTGCTGTCAATCTCTTTCCGGCGCAGGCCTTTTACGTGCCGCACCAGCGGAAACTCCAGGTTTTCCCTTACCGTCATGCTGTCGTACAAAGCGCTGTTCTGAAAAGAGAAGCCGATCTTCAGCCGTAGGTCCTGCAGCTCTTTCCCGGTCAGGGCCTCTACTTCCCGGCCCAGTACATTCACCCGGCCGCTATCCGGCAGCAGCAGCCCGGCAATGATCTTGATCAGTACCGATTTGCCGGTGCCCGACCGGCCCAGCACCACTACATTCTCACCCTTGAAAACGTCCAGGTCGATGCCCCGCAGCACATGGTTGTCGCCAAACGACTTGTATAACCCGCTGATACTGATTACCTTTTCCTCCTTGTTGATCTGGTGCATACGATTTATTAGGGCTTAGGTCATTCTGATATAATTGGAAATCTGTACGATGATGATCTCTTCAATAAAGATCAGGAACATGGAGATCACCACCGATGAATTGGCGGCTTTGCCCACGCCCTGCGTACCCTGCGTGGTGTGCCAGCCCTTATAGCAACCCACAATACCAATGGTAAAGCCATATACTGTAGCCTTGGTGAGCGATGTGAAAAAATCAAGGAAAGAGATGCTTTTAAAGGAATTCTCAATAAAAGTGATAAAGCTGGTCTGCTCGTTGGCATGGATATCCAGGTAAGAGCCCATCAGTCCCACAAAAGCGGTGTACATCATTAAAACGGGCAGCATAATGGTGGTAGCCGCCACACGGGTGACCACCAGGAACTTAAAGGGATTGATCGCCGACACCTCCATAGCGTCGATCTGCTCGGTTACCTTCATAGAGCCCAGCTCGGCACCAATATTGGAACCCACTTTACCGGCGCAGATCAGCGCCGTAACCAGCGGCGCCAGGGCCCGTACAATGGCGATGGAGACCAGCGAAGGCAGCCAGGACGTAGCGCCAAACTCGGAAAGGGAGGGCCTTGACTGCTTGGTGAAGACCAGCCCGGTAATAAAGCCGGTAAGGGTGATCAGGCCCAGCGATTTATAGCCCACCTCGTAGCACTGCCGGGTAATTTCCGATAGCTCGAAGGGCCGCCGGAACAGCTCCCTGAAAAACCGGGCTACAAACCCGGCCGCTTTGTATATTTTGAGGAACAGCGCATCCAGCCCTTTCGACAGAACTGCCTTTTGTACTGTTTTTTCTTTGTCCATGTAGAAAAATTAATCGGGATGGGTAATTGCTGCCGGTAAGACATGAAATTTTCATGCCGCCAGGCAGAAGTTGCTGCTGTTATGGATAGAATGATGGGGCAATTTGCAGGTAAATTAGGTTTTTGATAATATATTTTCTGTACTGTCCGGCAACGATGCCGCTGCAGACCGGACAAAAGGTAAAGGGCATATTACCGGATGATAGTTACAGTTCCGCTCTGAGCCTGGGGTTCCATATTTTCAAACCTGTAACTGCAGGTCCATGCAAAAACGCCATTGTTCTGCTTTTGTCCCCTAACCTGCCCGTCCCAGCCGTCGGCTGTATTAGTGGTTTCAAATACTTTTTCGCCCCAGCGGTTATATATCACAAACCGATAAGCTGTTAACCTGCTGCCGGTTATGATGGGTTTTAAAACATCGTTTTTGCGGTCATTATTAGGCGTAAAAGCATTAGGCACATAAACAGCCCGATTGCATCCTTCGTCCTTTTGTGTTATAATAATACTGTCCCGTTTTGTGGCGCAATAGGTGCTGACGTCTACCCAATAAATACCCGGCGCTTTAGCTACAAACGTTGGCCCGCCGCTGCCATTTTGCCATTGGTAATGGAAACCGCTGCGGTGTTTTTCATTTTTTAAAACAAGGCTGTCGTAGAAGCATATCCGGTGGTCAGGGCCCAGATCCGCTTCCGGATAGAAGGGAAAACAGGTGCAGGAATCTGTATGGCTTACCAGCACAGAGTCGCGGCTGGTACCGCAGATATTGGAAGCTTCCAGCCAGTAAAGCCCCTTATCCCTGATTTTTACAGAGTCACTCGCTGACAGATTCCACCATTTGTTTGTATTCCAGGCCGGCGTTCCATATTGATTGTACAATAAAAACTGGGTTCCGGGGCAGACGGAAGTATCCTGACCTATAAAAACCTTCGGTTTTTCAATTTCCTGAACAGTAATAGAATCTTTGATGCTGCCGCAAACATTCGATGCGGTCACCACATAAGTGCCGGGCCTGGTTACTTTATAAGAGGGAGAAACAGTGCCATCCTGCCAGCTATAAGCCGTTTGACTTTCGGGATTTACAAGCCCGATGTTTAATGAAGAATCTTTACACAGCATTGTATTTCCACTAAGCTTTATAACAGGCGATGTAAGGATATTTAAGAAAACCGAATCGGTCTGGCCGCAGGTATCAGGAATGGTATGATAATAGACAAAGTATTTTCCCGGCCTGGTAGCGGTCAGCGTTTCACCGGTGCCGGTGCTGCCATCGGGCTTTGTCCAGCGGTAGCCATAGTCTCCTTTAATTCCTGTGCCTTTCACCTGTAACAGAACGCCGGGAGAGGAACAATAAGGCGCAGCCGAACTAATACCAATCGTTATCTTGGCTTTGCAGCCCGGCGCATTGCACTGGTCGGTGTAATTAGTAGCGCCCCAAATAGCTAAATCACGGTCTTTGAAGGTGTAAAATTCGGAAGTTTCCATAGTGGCCGGATCAAGCTTAATAAGTTGGTTTCTTCTTCCAAGATACAGGTAGCCGTCTCCCAGTGTCAGCAACCCAAAGTTGGCGTCATAAGAAAGGCCTTTAATATTAAAGACTTCAATGCCACCGGTCTTTGTATTAATTTTAGCCAGCTTATTTCCATCGCAGGTAAGGTATAAATAGCCGTTTAAAAAGGTAATATCGCCACTGCTGACCAAATCGTAGGGGCTCAGGCTGGCTATTACCGATACATTTCCTGTGGCGATGTTCAGCTTTATCACATCCCTTGCGCCGGATTGTGAAGAAGCGGACAGGTACAGATTGCCTGAAGCATCGGCCGTCATGGAATTGGAAGCGTAGTACCCGGCTATTTTCATCAGCGGTGTAATAGCCGCCGTATTGGGATTTATTTCGCAAATACCAAACTGAAAGTGGTCTATCCCATACAGCTTTCCATCAGATCCCCAGGTTATATCGTCCATGGCAGGCATAGAACCTACCAGCCGTTCAACGCCGGTTTCCAAATTAACCCAAAGCAGTGCGTAGGGAGAGTTCACCCAAACTATCTTGTTGGCAGCACAGTCTGTGCGGGAAGAGGAAAAGTAACAGCCAAAATCGTTATCGTCGGTAAGCCCGTTTTTATCATCATCTATACCATTGCCGCAAATTTCTGCAGACAGCGGCACCGCCGGAGAGCCACCCTTTATAATGGGTGTGCTTTTATTTTGATTAATCAGATTGTCGATCCTGCCGGCAGGCTGGGAAAAAGTCAAGACAGGAAAGAAGAGCAATACAGCAGCTAGTACCTTCATGGTTGATGTTCTGGACCGCTAAAATAACACCTTTATCTTTGAAAAAGTCTTATTAGCGACAGCAGACCTGTTCTTTATAGCCCCTGCTCACCCTTCCGCCGGCACAAACTTTAGCGAAATAGAGTTCACGCAATGCCGGGTGTTTTTGGCGG
>JADMIO010960092.1_pt1 | contig 26648 bp, 20 predicted proteins | sample 8958161 | NCBI WGS metagenome assembly JADMIO01 (sample SAMN16585339, study PRJNA669376) | soil metagenome | isolation source: Crop rotation soil | place: USA: Cullars Rotation, Alabama | collected 2011 | reverse complement strand
CTGTTGACCCTGTTGACCCTGTTGACCTTGCTGACCCTGCTGCCCTTGTTGACCCTGCTCTCCTTGCTGTCCTTCCTGTCCTTGCTGCTGACCCGGCTGGTTTTGTTGTCCGTCTTGTTGCCCTTGGCCTTGCTGCCCCTGCTGGCCTCGTTGTGCCTGTTGCCCTTGTTGACCCTGTTGACCCTGTTGACCCTGTTGACCCTGCTGGCCTTGCTGGCCGCGCTGTCCTGGATCGCCGGCTTGAGGGTCGCCCTCGCCTTGCTGTCCCTGTTGGCCATTCTGCTGCTGTCCCGCCTGGGCCTGGCTCTGCTGCTCTCCAGGCTGCTGCGATTGCTGACGACCCGGGCGGCTCTGGCCCTGGCCTTGCGCCATGGAATTCGTCGAGTTGGTGCTGGACCGGCCGGCCCCGGCCTGGGCCATCTCCCGCTCCAATTCCTGGGACAGCGCGTCCAATTCCCGGCGGGCCATGCGCAGCGCTTCCGTATCATCGCCCAATACGCTCTGGGCCGCGCGTTCCACATCCTGGCGCAGTTCCCCAATATCATTCCGGGCGCGCTGCTCGAATTCCGCCGCCTGCTGCGTCAGGCTCCGCTTGGTGAGCTCGCCCGCCAAAAACAGGTTGGTGTCCGTGCTGCCGCGCGCGTTCTTGCGCAAGGTGTCGTACAGCTGGCGGGCCAGCAGCGGCTCGGTTGATTCCGCCCGCTCGGTCACGTCGCGCATGTTGGTCAGCAAGTTGGTCAGCGCGTCGCGCTGTCCGGCAAACCGTTCCGCGAGCTGTTTCTCAGGACCTTCTTCCGAGAGCGAGCGGCGTTTGTCGGTGGTCGCAGCCTCCAACTGTTGGCCAATTTCTTCCTGCTTCTGCGCCAGGTCCCGGGCGTTGCTGCGCATGCGGCGCATCTCCTCGGTGAACTGACTGGAGTTCTTCTTGCGAAAATCGTCGCGCAGTTTTTGCAAATCCTGTTCGGCCCGCTTGCCGCTGGCCAGGGCTTGGGAAGGCGATTCCTTTTCCAATGACTCCGCCGCGCGCTGCACATCCTGTCGCGTCTTTTCCAGTTGCTGGCGCGCCTCGGCCATGCGGGACTGGTTTTCCTGGCGCTCCATGCGCTGGCGCAATTCGTCGACGTCCGCCAGCATTTCCTGCTGCTCCTCCCGCAGGCGTTTGAGGCGGCGGCGGATGTCTTCGCGCTCCTCCTCGTTGCCGGCCTCCTGCAGGGCGGACTGCAGCTCTTTGATCCGTTCATTCAGGTCCTGCTGGCGCTGCGCCAGCTCCTTCAGCCGGTTGGCCACTTGCAAATCCTCCCGTTGCTCCGTGTTCTGCTGCTGCGCCTGACTCTGGGTTTCGTAACGATCTTCCTGCTCCTTGAGCTCGAGCTGATCGAGCTGCTGTTGATTGGCTTGCTGCTGCTGTCCCTGGCCTTGCTGACGGTTGCGGCTGCGCGACACCTGGTACTCGTGCTCCGCCAGCTTGAGGAGCGCTTGATACGCGCCCTGCTCGGCGGCCAGGGCCTTGGGCAGCGGTGTCGGCGAATTGGTCGAGTCGGTCAGATGCGTGACCGCCTTGTTCATCTGCTCCAGCACGCCATCGACCAGGGCTTGCACCCGCGGTTCGTTGGCCAGGGCCTTGAGCTGTTCGGCCTGCTCCAAGGCCTCGGCCTGCGATTCCAGGACCACCGGCGTGTCTTTGAGATATTGGGGCGACGGCGTGGGCGCGACCTGTGAGCGCTGCAGCTTCCAGGTGGCGTTGATAATGTCTTTTTGCGTCTGGGCAAGCTTGGTGGCCTGGGCGCCGGCCCCTTGCTGCTGCTGTTGCTGCTCCTGCTGCTGGCTGTCGGCCGATTCGCCCTGGCGAAAGATTTCCTCGAAGGCGCGAACTTCGCCGAAATACATGTCGCTCGCCGTGCGGCGCCGTTTGCCATCCGGCCCGAAGTCATCCGCCCACACATACCAGGTCACCAGTTCGTCCTGCTTTACCTTGGTTTCCTCCAGCTTGAGGAGATGGGCGAGGGTGCGCTTCTCGTTCGGGCCGGAAACGTTGGTGGCCAGCGAGAGCATCCGGGGCTCGCCTCCACCGATGGTGTAACTCAATCCATAATCGCGCAGACTGAAGTCGTCCGACGCCTCGGCGTTGAACGCCACTTCCTGCAACGCCGAGACCTTCTGGTCGCCGCGCGGGGCCAGGATTTTCAGCTCCGGCCTCCGGTTCGAGAGCGCCTCGAGCACAAACTGCGACGACAACCGGTTGGTGCGCCCCTCAGCGTCGATCAGCTGCAATTCGTAGGTGGCGCTCGCGGCCAGCGGATAATTGGTAAGCACCGCCAGCGGCTTGGTCGGGTCCACCGCCAGAGGCACCACCGACAATTTGTCCTTGGCCACGAACTGCGCGTTGGTCACCGGCTTGTTCAGCTGCAACGTGAAGGCCAGCGTCGAGCCTTCCACCGCGCTGACGCGCCGCGTTTCCTCAATGTGCTTGTCCGGCAGTCCGGTGTAATCCGGATAATGGATGTCGGCATCGGCCCGTTGCATGGCGGGATAATCGAAAACCGAAACCGTAAAATCGCGCGTGCGCCCGCCCGCGAACTCGACGCGGTAGGTCAGGTTGCTCGTGATGTCCGGGATGCTGCCTCCAAACACTGGATCCGCGAGATTGCGTCCCAACGGAAATTGCCGTGACGACGCCGGACCGTTGCTGATGACCAGCGTGGCTTCGGGAGGCACACGTCCTTCGAAGCGCGCAAGGACCACCAGTCCATTGCCGCGCTCGATCACTGTGTCGCCGGGCGTCACCGTGACGCCGGTCGTGCTCGCCGCGGCACTGCGCGCGATGGGATGGCCATCGGAGCGGGCGGGGCGGTGCAGCATTCCCAAGGTGAGAAGCAGCAATGCCAGGGCGGCCCATTGCGCCATCCGGGTGGCTTGGAAACGCCGTTCCGGGACGGCATCCATCCATTCGTGACGCTGGCTTTCTTCAACCGCCTCGTTCACCACTCGTTGCTGCAGGAAGTTGAACTGGCCGGTGGCGGGGTCGGGTTGCTGTTCGACTGCGGTCAGCAGCAAGGCATGCAGATCCGGATGCTGGGCCTCCACGCGACGGGCGATGTCGCGGTAATCCGGCTCCCATTGCTGGACCCGGCGCCAGGCGATGATGCTGGCCACGGCGCTGACCACGGCAAACCACGGCATGAGGGCAGGGGATTCCCAACCAGCGGCGCGCTGCACGAGGACGAGGAGCAATCCGCAAAGGAAAGCGGCGGACCAGCAGACGGCGAGGGCACGCGCGCGGCGCCAGCGGCGTTGCCGGTGGGCGACGGGTGCCAGTTGTTTCTGGAGCAGCGGTTCGATCATAGGCGTGGCGTGGCTCCGGCGATTTCGATGTCACTGGCAGTTCTACACTTCTGACGGCGAAAAGCAATGGTCAGTTAAGCTGTTCGACGGAGCGGGGACGGCTCGTCCCCGGAGCGCAGAGCTTCACTCTGACGTGGCAATCCGCGAGCTCTGGATCGTCCGGCGCATGTGGAGCTTCCAGCGCGCTCAGCGGGATTCAACTCGGCGATACAGGCAGCTTGAAAATCTGCGCTAAGCTGGGGACGAGCCGTCCCCGCTCCTCCCCTTCAACGAACCACCTGGGCTATTCGATCGCTTGAATCCGCGCGTTCCGAATCTGGACATGGCTGTTGCCCCGGCTTAACTCCTGGAAACCAATATGCCCGCGTCGCGGCCGGTCCTTGACCGGGGGCGCCAGGGTGTTGTCGTGGCGTTTCACTTCCTGGTTCTGCTCGTCGAGGTTGAGGTCCTGGACTTTTTCGCCATTGAGTATGGCCGTCAGCCGCCGGCCCTTGAGGGTCACCTGGTAGCGATTCCACTCGGTGGGTTTGTACACCTGCTTCGTGGGCGCGATCGCGCGGTAGATGCCCGCCGTCAACTCGCTGTCCTTGGCGCTGGGATTGTAGCGGAAATCCGCCATCTGCAGTTCCATTCCATCGAAAGCGGGGTCGCCGCGCATCGGGGCGCGCAAGGCCAGCCCGCTGTTGCCCTGCTCGCCCAGCTTGAACTCAAATTCGAGAGTGAAGTCCTGATACTCCCGCTCGCTCATCAACCAGCTGCCGCGCGGCTGCCCGCCCTGCAACACGCCATTCGTCACCAGCCACACGGAATTGGTCGGCCCCGGCTGGCTCACGTCGTTCCAGGCCCGCACCGTCCAGCCCGTCGGCACGCCATCCTTGGGAAACAAAGGTATGAACCCGCCCGCATCCGCCGCGCGGAGCGACGTGGTGAACGTGACACAGCCGGCCGCAAGGGCCGCAACGAGGCGGAGAGGGAATATCGAAGGCTTCATGGCGCAATGATTGGGCTGCCGCGTTGGAATTTGAAATTTCAAATTTCCGATTCCCTGTGACACTGCCCGCGTGTTTCGACCGTGCATCGACCTGCATGAAGGCCAGGTCAAACAAATCGTCGGCGGCACCCTCACCGAGGGCGGCGACGGTTTGCGCACCAACTTTGTCTCCGAGCATTCTGCCTCCTGGTACGCAGAGTTGTATCGACGCGACGGCCTGCGCGGCGGGCACGTCATCCAACTGGGCCCCGGCAATGAGCCCGCCGCTCGCTCGGCCCTGGCTGCCTACCCGGGCGGATTGCACCTCGGCGGTGGTGTGAGCCTCGACAACGCCCGCTCCTGGCTCGAGGCTGGCGCGTCGCATGTCATCGTCACCTCCTGGGTATTCCGGGACGGGCTCGTCGACGAAGCGCGGCTGCGCACGCTGGTCGAGGCCATTGGCAAGGATCGGCTGGTTTTGGATCTCAGTTGCCGGCGCCAGGGCGACGATTACTTCGTGGTCACGGACCGCTGGCAGAAATTCACCAAGGTGAAGCTCTCGCAGGAATCCCTGGCAACGTTGGCGCGATCCTGCGACGAGTTCCTCATCCATGCCGCCGACGTGGAAGGGCTTTGCCGCGGCATCGATTCCGAGTTGGTCGCGAAGCTGGCCGACTGGACGCCCATTCCGACGACCTACGCCGGCGGTGCAAGGTCGCTGGCGGATTTGGAAGAGGTCACGCAACGCGGCCGCGGGCGGATTGACCTGACCATTGGCTCAGCCCTCGACATCTTCGGGGGGCAGACGGTGCGTTACGAGGACGTGGTGGCCTTCAATCGGCGTCAGGGTTTGTCGTAGGCGACGCCCCACTCTGGCCGTCGCTTGAAGGCCTTCTGGCAAGGGAAACAGCCGTGCTGACTCAATGACGGCATGACGGGCAAAGCAGCCGACTCTTTCTACTCCGCGGCCGAATCCTCATCTCCTGCCCGCCACGCCACGTCCCGAACGCCGGGCAGACCTGCAAGCGCCGATTGAAGGATCGGCTCAAGCTCCGGGTAGTTGTTCGTTTCCCGCGGACCGAACCAGGAGGCCCAAACGCCCACGTCCCGCTCCAACCATCCCATGCATTGGAGCGGCTCACCCAGCTCGGACCGCGAGCAAAACTGGTAGGCCTCGCCAGCATAGCGGAACGGGAATGCCCAGCCTTCATCCTCCCGCATCGATTGCTCAGGGATATCAAGCCCGCGCGACCTCAACGCCCGCATCAAGTGCTGCGGCAGCTCACCATCATAGTAGTCGAGCTCCGTGACAAAGGTAATGTAGCGTGCAAAGCCCATGGATGTCGGCTGACTCAACTCGCCGCGGAGCCTGCCAGCTCATCTTTCCATGAGGCGAAGGCACGGGAGAAAGACGGCGAGCAGGACGGGAAAGAACACGAGGCACAGCGCGCTCATGGCGCACGCGAGGAAGGCGATGCCGCCTTGCTCGGTCTGCTGCCGACGGAACAGGGCATAGCAACAGTAGCCGACGACGGGAATCGGGAGCAGGAGAAGGCACGGGCTCAAACCCAGGCAAAGCCGTGTAAAACCCGGTAGGAGTTGTGGGTTGCCGATGCTGACCGTCCCCAGTGTCTTCAGCATGGCCCAAAGACTGAAACACGCGAAGGCGAAGGTCAGCGTAATCAGGATGTGCGTGGGTTTTTTCATATATGGCTACTCGCTTGGATGGTGCTCGCGGGTAATCGTCACGCGCGGCGGCGTGGAATTAAAACGTTGTGAACATCGCCTGCTCCACTTTGGGAGTGCAGATCAGTTGCGCGCGAACGCCGCCAAATTCCTTCGCCGTGCTGGACATGCCCCGGCCCTGGCCATCGGCAGCGACCCGCAACTCAATAAGGCCATCCGCACCCGTCTTTTGCAAGGAAACAGCCAGGTCGTGCGTGCTGATGTAAAATGTCGCCGGAACGGTTCCTCCGGTTGTGGTGACGTGGCCATCCGTGGTAATGGTCCCCTTGAAAGGCGTCCCCTTCGTGCCCACGACCGTGATCGTGAAGGCGGCCGCCGGCAGGCCGGTAAAGTCACTCTGGGCCGGTTCGCGCGTGGGCGTTGTGTGGCAGCCGACCAGGATGAACGAAGCAGCAAGAGCTGCGAGTAGCGTGACTTTGGTCGTCATCGTGTCTTCCTTTCCAACAGGGAAGTAGTCGCCTGTTGCCTGCCGAATGCGGTTGGCACGAGGCTTGGAGCGTGGCCTTGGGCCCAATGCCCCTCGCCCTTGATCCCTCTCCACGAACCTGCACCTGCGTATACCACTCACCCGGCCTCGCGGCCACCCTCCCCCCGCGCTAGCCCACTCGCCTGCACTTCCTCCATACTCCGTTCGGTCTTCCTATACTCATCCTATACTCAGCCTATACTCCCCTTCGAAGGGCCGGGGGAGCGACGAGTATCGAGACGCCTGGGAGCTTGTAGACCCTGAAGCGCCGCTATGGCAATGACTTGCGCCAGTCGAGCGCCTGAGCGCTGAGGCGTCGTGCCACGTCCGCCTGACGCGCCACCAAGTTTGTGCGCTCCTTGGGATCGGAATTCAGTTCGTAAAGCTCCTTGCGGGTGCCATCCGCATTGATAAGCAGCTTCCATGAGCCGTCGAGGATGGCCACGTTCGGGCTGCGGTCGGGCGCCGCCGGAAACTTGAAGCCCGTTTCATTGCGGCCGTATTCCCAGAACAACGGTTTCGAGCGCATCGCGGGTTTGCCTAGCAGGGCCGCGCTCAAATCTTCGCCGTCGCGGAATTCGTCCGGCAGCCTCGCGTGGACGAGGGCGGCCAGGGTGGGCAGCATGTCCACCGCCGACAGCACCGTGGAGTCATCCACCCGACCCGCGGGAATTCTTCCCGGCCACCGAGCGATCAAGGGCAGGCGGATGCCGCCGTCGTAGAGACTTAGCTTGCTACCGCGAAGCCCGAGGCTGCGTTCGCCGTTGAGAGTCGGCAACGCACCGTTGTCGGTGGCGAAAATAAGCAGGGTGTTGGTGGGCACGGCGTCCATGAGGCGGCCGATTTGGCGATCCATCTCCTGGAGCACGGCGCGAAGATTCGCCCGGGGCGCGCGCGCGCCCTGCGCCAATTCCCGGGGCACCCACGGCGTGTGCGTGTCGTCGAGCCACAGGTTCACGAAGCACGCCCCATCCGCGTTGCGCTTCAGAAAGGCCAGGGTCTCGTCGACCATCCAGCGCGTGCGTTCATGGCGGGCGACTTGTTGCGGCTCTCGGTTCGTGCCCCAGGGCATCGTTTTCAACCCCAGCCCCGCGGCAGGCTCCGGACTTTCATACGTTCCCAATCCCACGTCGTAGCCGTAGGCGGCGAAGGGCGGGGCGTTCGTGACATCCCGGCCGCCGCCCAAATGCCACTTGCCAACATGGGCCGTCGTGTAGCCTTCGGCCTTGAGCAAGCGGGGCAACGACGGCGCCCTGGGATCCAGGAAATCGGCTTGCTCGCAGACGCGATTCCCGGCGCGCGTCTGCAAAAAACTGGTGATCTGCCAGCGGGCGGGAAACTGGCCGGTAATCAAACCGCAGCGTGAAGGTGAACAAATCGGCGAAGCACTGTAGTAGCGGGTGAAGCGCGTGCCTTCTCGCGCCAGCCGATCCAGGTTCAGCGTGGGCGCCACCGTGCCGCCGTAAATGCCTATGTCTCCGAGGCCCATGTCGTCGGCGAGCACGAAGACGATATGCGGCCGGGCCGCTGCCCGTATCGCAGCTGGCGTCACCCCGGGGCCGAGCAGGACGGGTTGCTGATGCACACGACGCTGGTCACCTTGCGCCGTCATCCACGTCTCGAGTTCGACGCGGAGACTGGCCAGGCGGGACGTCTGCGACGGTTCTGCAGCCAGGTTGCGCTGCTCAAGCGGGTCGGCCGACAAGTCATAGAGCTCGAACTCCGGATGTTCCCGGTAGCGCCGGACCGCCGTTGCGGCTGGCACATCGCCCGCTGCCGCCGCTCGTTCCCAAGAGCGCCAATACGCGGTCTCATCGTCCTCTGCGGCGCGATCGATATGGCTGGTGAATTGGAACTCGGGATGCAGATTCCAAATCAACTTCCACGAGCCCGCGCGCACGCTGCGCGTCGGATACACATTCATCCCCTTGTCACCGGTATGCGTGGCGAAGATGCGGTCGCGATGCGTGACGCTCTGGCCACGCAGGACCGGCAGGAAGGAACGTCCATCAATCCCCCCTGGGCCAGCGCCCGTGGCCGGAGCCTTGCCGCCAGCGATTTCCACGAGCGTGGGCAGCAGGTCCACCCAGCTCACCATCGCGTCCGTTCGCGTCCCAGCGGCCACGGCGCCTGGCCAGGCGATCACCAATGGCACGCACAAGCCGTCTTCGTAGCAGGTCCACTTCCCGAACGGCCACTGCGCACCGTGATCACTCGACATCAGGAACAGCGCGTCCGGACCCAATGACGCTCGGGCCGCCTCGTAGACGGCGCCGAGGTCGGCATCCGCCAGTTCGACCGCCGCAAGATAGCGGGCGCGGAAGGCGCGGGTTTCCGGCGTATTCGGATGCGTCGGTGGCAAGGTGAGCTTCGCCGGATCCAACCCTGGGGCGTTGGTCGGCCACGGTCGGTGTGGCCAGTTCGATCCCACAATGAGGCAGAGCGGCTTGTTGCCCCGCGGACGCTTCTTGAGAAATTCCACCGCGGCCGGGATGCCGCGATGGTCGTGAAAGCCTTCGAACTCCGCGCGCCCAAAGCCGTAATCCTTCGCGTGCCCGTAGTGGGCCACCTTGCCAAACGCCACTACTTCGTAGCCGACCTCTTCGAGATAGGCCGGCAGCTTTTTCAAGTCCGCCCGCGCCTTGCTATGATTGGCCTCGGCACCGTTGCGGGCCGGCATCAGGCCGGTGAGCAAGGCAGCGCGGCTGGGCGCGCAGGAAGGCGAAGCGACGTAGGCGCGATCGAACACCATGCTCGTGGCCGCGAGCCGGGCGAGGTTTGGGGTCCGGGCGTCCTGGCCGCCATAAATCGAACAGTCCGCGCGGCTGAGATCATCCGCGAGGAAGAGCACCATGTCCGGCGCTGCCGCCGAGCCGCGGGCCACGGTCGTCATGACGCAGATGAACGCAAGGCCTAGCGCACGCCAGGGCCATCGAGCTTCGCGCATCATGACGCCGTGATACTCGCTGCAGTGCCAAGACTCAAAGCTCAAAGCAAGGGCGTCCGATAGAGGACTGGCGATGGAGGATTGGCCGGTAGTCGCAGCGGCCCGCTCGAACCTCCCTAGGCCCCGCTATTGGCCATTTGGATTGGGATCAGTTAAACGAGCCGGCAAGATGCCGGCAAGATGCCGGCGCTCCCAGGACTCTCAATGACTCGCCGACTTTTCCTTGAGCCCTTTCCCCGGCCGTGCATGATGCCGGCAATTCACCATGAGCATGAGCACGCCTATATTTTCCCCCATTGGCTCCCCGGTCACCCGTCGGAGTTTTCTCAAGTCTACCGCCATCGCCACGGCTGGCATCGCCTCCCTCTCCTTGTCGGCCCGCGCCCAGGTCAACCAGAACAGCAAGCTGCGCATCTTCCAGATTGGCGTCGGCGGCATCGGCGGCCTCCAGCGCGACAAATTAAAGGGCCATCCCCAGGTCGAATGGGCTGGGTTCTGCGACGTCGACCAGCGCGAGCTGGACAAGATCAAGAAGAGCAATCCCAACGCCTGGCTCATCAAGGACTACCGCGAGGCTTTCGCCAATCGCGTCGGCGACTTCGATGCTGTCATCGTGGACGTCCCCGACTTCCACCACGCGCCGATGATTCTCACCGCGCTCAAGCACAACAAGCATGTCTATGCGCAAAAGCCGCTGGTGCATCAACTGGCTGAGTTGCGCATGGTGCGCGACGGACTGGCGGCGAAGCCGAACCTGGTGACGCAAATGGGCAACCAGCGCTCCTGCAACAAAGGCCGCATGCAAGCGGTCGAAATCCTGCGCAAAGGCCAACTCGGCCGCCCCGTGGAGGCGTGGGTCTGGACCGGCGGAGTCGCGCGCGGCACTTACTTCACCGACGCCTGGGCTTCGTACGGCGAGGTCAAGCCCGTGCCCGATTACCTGGATTGGAACCTCTGGCGAGGCCCTATCAATGCCGAGCTCCCGTACACGGAGGATCTCGCCCCACGCCGCTGGCGGTCGTTTTGGGAAACGGGTGGCGGTCAACTCGCGGATTGGGGCTGCCATCTCCTCGACCTGCTTTATTTCGCCTACGACCTTCCCTCGCCGGAGGCAGTCCTCACGCATACGCCGCGACCGTCCAACACCGGCCACACCTCCCACAACCAAAGCACGCTGACCTACCCGGGCGGCGGCGGCAAATTCGCCCGCGAGAAATTCGTGGTGCACTACAACGACGACGGGCTCCTGCCTTCGTTCGCCTCGCTGGGCCTGCCCCCGACCAAAGTCGGCGCCAACTACATCATGGTCGTCTGCGAAGAAGGCACCCTGTTGCTCGATGCCGAAGGCAGCAAGCTCACCACCTTCCGCAAGGGCAAAGTAGTGCCCGATGAGCCGATGCCGGAGGTCACCCCTCGCAATCATTGGAAGGATTGGGCGGACGATTGTCTGGGCGCCAAGAAACCGTTGTGGACGCCGCTGACCATCGGCTGGCGCATCACCGAACCCGCCCTCCTGGCGGTGAAAGCCACGCGCTTCCCCGGCCAGGAACTACGCTGGGATGCCGCGAACTTCCGTTTCACCAATCATGAGAAGGCGAACCAGGAAATCCTGTCGCGTACCTACCGCGAAGGTTTCGCCCCGCCGTCTGTCAGTTGAGCCCGCCCGGCCCACTCTTCGTCATGAAGGCCCAACGATTGTCCGTGGTTGCAGCTGGGTTGGCGCTGGGATCTCTGTTGCTGGCCGGCTGCGCTTCCACCACGACAGTGAAACTGACCGGGACGCCTGGGGCCAGGGTCAGCGGACGCTACGAGGCGAAACATGTCCGCACCGATTTCTCAGGCGGCGCCGGATGGCAAATGAGCCTGGGGGAACCACTGCAGGCCATTGAGTTTCGCAAGGCCAAGCCGGAGCAGTCGGTGGATTTGGAGATCCTCGAAGGCCGAACCCGGGTCCTCCACGCCACCGCCGGCCCCGGCACCACGGGCCTGCGGGTCCGCAACGACGGCACCTGGAAGATTGAGCGAATCGAGTAAGCCGAGACCTGGTCATCCCTGGAGCGCCGGCACCTTGCCGGCTGTTGAAAGAACAGTAATCCGGATCGCTGTTCCTGGATGTTGAACGCGCCGGCAAGTTGCCGGCGCTCCCAGGACTCCGCTCACCGGATGAAGAATTTCTCCGGAATCCAGCGGCCATTGTGCTGCACGCACGAGTACCAGCTGGATTGATCGTTCATCGGCACCCAGCGGCGCTCCTCCTCGCGATAGTGCCAGTCCTTGTCCACCCGGTAGAATAATTGCCGGCCGGAGATTTCCAGGATGTTGCAGATCTCCCCGTTGTGGTGATTAAGCGTGTCGTAATCCGTGATCAGGGCGTGGGCCATCTCCGAATACACGTGGTTCAAATCCCGCAGCAGCGCATCCGCCGTGGGCGCCAGGTCGCGGATGGTCAAGCCCAGCCGCCGCGCCTCCCGCCCCGTGATCGGATAGGAGTGGGACGGGTAATCGTAATTCAGCGCCCGGCTGATGCGTCGCGCCCGCGCGCGGTCGGGTACATGGTAGCTTAGCAATTCCTGGCAGATGCGCATCGAGAGCGAGCTGGACCGATCCAGCGCCCCAATCAGCAGCGGGTGCAGGTATTTGTAGACGTCCGGGTACGGATTGCCGCCCCCCTTCTGCTCCCCCCAGAGGCGAAGGATGCGCATGACCTCGTCCTGGCTTACGGACACCAGGTTGTTGTGATGGTCCACGGGCGACAGGTCATGCTTGAGCGAAGAATCCACCGCGGTCAGATACGACGTTGGGCCCATGTGGATTTCATTCGCCCCCAACGCCACCATGGTCGCCGCCGAAGCGCATTCGAAGGGGGCCAGGAGGAGGATGCGGTCGAACTTCTGGCGCAGGAGGTGCACGAAGCGCAGCGCGGCTTCGGGATTGCCGCCATCGGACTTGAGGAACAACGCGACGGTGGGCTGCCGCTGGGCGGGCCCGATCAGCCGGGACATGGCAATGACGTCATTTTGACAAATCGAGCCGCCGGTGGACGTCCAGTAGACCAGCACGGGCAACTGCAATTCGGCCTGCAAAGATAGCAGTAGCTTCTGGGATTGCGCCGTGAGGATGGGAGGCTTGGGGAGAACCGTTTTGGGCCGCGACTTTTTCATTGGCGGCTGGAGTCTCCGGGTCGGCATCTCAAATATCAAACCATTCTGGAGTGGGCCTCACTGGGAGCGCCGGCATCTCTGTCGGCTCGATCGCTCACAATAACGACACCTTAATCGCACCTCCAAGGTCACACTTCTTCGTACGACCAAATGCGAACGAGCCGGCAGAGATGCCGGCTCCCAGTGCCATCATGACAATAGTCCCGGGACCTGACTGCGACGCCTTCGGCCAACCGTTGCGCGCTTACGGATGGGTCGAAGTCAGCATTGGGCTATATCTGGGACGCATCTTCAGCCGCGCCCAGCCGGGAGTGCTGGCGGCGGTGCAAGCAGAGTAGGTTCAACCCGTCAGTTCATCCCACAGCGGCGCCAGGTCCGGATCATCAAGGGCCTGAGCCCGGATTTGTTTGGCGTCACCCAGTTTGAGCGCTTGCGCCAGCCAATCGCGGCTGCCGGTCAAGTCTCCCAGTTGACAGCAGTAGCAGGCGAGGTTGTAGGGCACAATCCACTCCGCGGGAAATCGTTCGAGGATGGACAGCAACATCTGCCGCGCCTCCTCGGTGCGCTTCAGCTCGTGCAAGGCGAAGGCAACGTTAATCCAAGAGGAGGCATTTTCGGGCGCCACTCGGCTCTGCGCCTGGCCGATCTCGACGCACCGGGTCCAGTCTTTGGCTTTGGCATGGATGGACCAGCGCAGTTCCAGCACCGCGGGATGCGCGCGCGCCGCGGGAGTGAGGTCTTCGAGCTCGGCCGCCGCTTCCTGATGATTGCCCAGTTCCAGCCAGCCTTGGGCCGCCCGCAGACGGTGTTGATCGGGCATGCTCAATTTCATTCGTAGGCGAGGCAGTGTAAGGCGAAGTCAGTGAATTAGTGAATCAGCGAATCAGGGAGTGCCTGGGAGGGTGGAGACGTCCCCGCGTCGCCTTGAGGGCAGAGTGCGCTGCGGCTGACGATCTGTCCCCGCTCCTTGGGCTTGGCATCGGATCGCGACTCGGGGCAATCTGACCGCGTTGAAGAAGCTCCTGCCCGCGCTGCTGCCCGGTGATCGCCTCCGACTGTTCGTCGCGATCGTAGCCGGCGTGTTGTGGGCGGCGGCCTTTCCCGATCTCGGTCTGGCGGGTCTGGCGTTCATCGCGCCCGGCATGGTCCTTGGTACGGCTCTCGGGGTCGACGGCCGTCGTGCCTTCCGCCTGGGCTATGTCGCCGGCTTCGTCCATTACCTGATTGCGCTGCACTGGCTGCTGTTCATTCCGGTGAACAAGCTCGCTCCGATCACGGGCTTGCTGGCGTTGTCGGCGTTCCTCGCGCTCTTTCCAGCGTGTTGGGTGTGGCTGTGTTGGAAATGTTTCCCAACGCCCCTGAACGCAGCCGAACCGGATTTGGGCACGCGCCTGCGACGTTTTGCCGCGACGCGCTGGCCGGCGCGCGCGGTGTGGGCCCTGACTTGCGCCGCGCTGTGGGTGGCGTGGGAAATGGTCCAGGCGCGCATCTTCACCGGGTTCCCGTGGAACCTGCTTGGCGCGTCGCAATTCCGCCAGCTGCCGTTGATTCAGATCGCCGCTGTCACCAGCGTCTACGGCGTTTCGTTCGCCGCCGCCTGGTTCTCCGTGGCGATGCTGTGCTCGGTGGCCATGTTCGCCGGAGGCTCAAGGGATTTTCGCCTGTGGAAGGCAGATATTGCGGTGCCGTTGCTCGCGGGTGTCTGCCTGCTGGCGTGGGGCGTGCGCGCGACGCTGCGGCCCCACGCGCCGGCGCCGACGCTCAAGCTGGCACTGCTGCAGCCCAACATTCCGCAACGTTGGATCTGGGATGAACGCGAGAGCTCGAACCGTTTCGCCCAGGTAATGCAGCTTTCCGAGCGCGCGCTGGCGACCAAGCCGGACTTGCTGGTCTGGCCGGAGGCGGTCGCGCCCCAAATGGCCCGCTGGGACGAAAGCGTGCATCAGGCCATCACCAATCTCGTGAGAACACATCGTGTGTGGCTGGTGCTCGGATCCGATGACGCCGAACCGACGCAACGTCCGGGCCGCGCTTACGAAATCTACAATTCAGCTTTCCTGGTCAGCCCCGAGGGCGCGTTCACGACGGCCTACCGCAAGCAGCGGTTGGTCATCTTTGGGGAATACATTCCGCTCCACCGCTGGCTGCCGTTCCTGGAGCGGTGGACGGGCATGGGCAGCTACGCGCGGGGCGATGGCCCGGTGCCGTTCGTGGTCCCGGCGTTGCGCTGTCGGATGGCGCCGTTGATTTGTTTTGAGGACATCTTCCCGCATTGGGTCCGGGAGCATGTGGAGGACGACACCGATTTCCTACTCAACCTGACGAATAACGGATGGTTTGGCGAGGGCGCGGCGCAATGGCAGCACGCGGCCAACGCGGTGTTTCGGGCGATTGAGAATGGCCTGCCTCTGGTGCGTTGCACCAACAACGGATTGACCTGCTGGGTCGACGAGCAAGGCCGGATGCGCGGCGAGTTCTACGAGGGAACGAAGGACGCCTTCGGGGCCGGATTCAAGGTCTTCGAGGTCCCGCTCAGAACCGGGCCGCGTGCGGCGCCCTTCTACCGACGGCACGGGGACGTTTTCGGATGGGCCTGCGTAGCCTGGGCGGCGCTGGCGGTGCTGCGGGGGTGGCGGGCGAATCGGGCACCGGAACCAGTCAGGCGTTCCGTTAGTAGGAACCTTGAACCTTGAACTCGGTGCGACGCTGTCTGGCTTTGTTCAAAGCTCAGTGTTTGCGGTTCGAGGTTCAGGACAGCGGGTAAAGGTTGAAAGGATTCGCAACAGGACGCCGTGTGAGCTCACGCCGTCTGCAAGGAACCAAGTTGGTGGATGTAGGCCCGGTGCCCCCACCGGGCGTACGGTCACCGAAGCACATTACCTTCGGCGCGCGCGGACAATTACTTCGCGCCTTGATCGATCCAAGCGCGCAACAGGGCGACCTGATCCTTCGTCAGGGCGGGGTATTTGTCGCGCTTGTCCTTGGGAGGCATCTCCATGTCCTCAACGAGATCCGCGACAAAATGGACCACCGGGCTTTCGGCGCTCTTGCCCGCGACGACCGCCTTCTCATCGCTCTCGCCGCCCTTGATGAAGTTCTCCCGCGTGTCCACGCGATACTTGCCCTTGGGCTTCTCCATGCCGTGGCACTTCACACACGATTCCTTCAAAAGCGGCTGGATGTCCTTATCGAAGGTCAGGCCGGCCTTGGCCGCGGGAGCCGGCAGCTTGCTGATGTCGGGTTTCTTGTCGGCGGCGGAGGTGGAGAAGACGGCCAGGCCCAGGCCGGCAGCCAGCGCGATGAAGGTGTGTTTCATGTCGGTCATGTATTCAAGTGTTACGCCGGAGTCTTTGCGCGGACGCCGCAGGCGTCAAGCGATTCGATGGTGGCTCGGACCCCTAGCCGGTCACCAGCGTACCCACCTTTTCGCCCATGACCACGCGCCGGAGATTGTGAGGCTTGAAGATGTCGAAGACGATGATGGGCATCTTGTTGTCCTGGCACATGGAAAACGCGGTGGAATCCATCACGGTCAGGCGCTGTAGCAAGGCATCCTGGAACCGGATCTCCTCGTAACGCTTGGCCTTCGGATTCTTTTTCGGATCGCAATCGTAGATGCCGTCGACCTTGGTGGCCTTGAGAATGACTTCCGCCCCCATTTCATTGGCCCGCAAGGCGGCGGCGGTGTCGGTGGAAAAATACGGGTTGCCGGTGCCTGCGCCGAAGATCACGACGCGCCCTTTCTCGAGATGGCGCTGGGCACGGCGGCGGATGAAAGGTTCGGCCACCTGATGCATGGTGATGGCGGATTGGACCCGCGTGCCGACGCCCAGCTTTTCGAGCGCATCCTGCAGGGCCAGCGAATTGATGACGGTGGCCAGCATGCCCATGTAATCGCCCGTGGCGCGTTCGATGCCGCCGACGCTGCCGGAAAGACCGCGGTAGATGTTGCCGCCGCCGATGACGAGGACGACCTGGACGCCGAGCTCGCGCACCTCCTGGATTTGCCGCGCCATGTCGCGAACGGCATCCGGGTCGATGCCCACGCCTTTGGCTCCACCGAGCGCTTCGCCGGAGAGCTTGAGCAGGATCCGCTGGTACTTCGGGCGTTTCATGGGCCGCAGGGTTGTAGCCGTGCGGCACCGGAGCGTCAAACACAGACGAGCGGGGCGAGAATTCTCGAGCGACCTTCGCGATTTGATCCTAGGAATCCGCACCGGCCTGCGCGGCCGAACTCGTTTCGGCGCAGGCAGAGGGAGCAAGGGGGAGCGGTCTGCCCGCCTTCACGCATGTCGCTGGTGCTAACTCGAGAAGGCTGCTCCTGGCGGCAGCGGATGTCCGGCGAGGAAGGCGGTCGCGTCCACGCGACGGCCTCCTTCTCGTTGCAGTTCGAGGATTCGCAGCGAATGCCGGCCGCAACCCACCACGATCCCGGCCCGGTCGGCACGCAGGACTTCGCCAGGCGGTCCGGACAACGTTTCCTCGACGCGCGCGGACCAAATCTTCAGCAGCATCGGCTTGCCCTCCGCCGGCAGGTGCGTGAAGGCCCCGGGCCAGGGAGTGAATCCGCGGACCCGGTTCCAGATCGCCGCCGCAGGTTGGGTCCAATCGATGCGCCCATCTTCCTTGGTGATCTTGCGCGCGTAGGTGGCTCCTGCGTCCGGTTGCGGACGGGGCGTGAGTTGTCCGGCCACCCAATCCGGAATGGTGCGGACCAACAATTCCCCACCCAGCGTGGCCAGGCGGTCATGCAAGGTTTGTGCGTTGTCATCGTCCGCGATGGGCGTCGTGACCTCGGCCAGCATCGGCCCGGTGTCCAGGCCCGCGTCCATTTTCATCACGGTCACACCCGTGACGCGCTCGCCGTCGAGGATGGCCCATTGGATGGGCGCCGCTCCGCGGTATTTGGGCAGCAGCGAGGTGTGGACGTTGAGGCAACCGAAGCGCGGGATGTCGAGCAACGCCTGGGGCAGGATCTGCCCGTAGGCGGCGACGACGATGAGGTCGGGCGCGAGTTGCCGGAGCTGCTCCAGGAAGGCGGCGTCGCGGGCGCGGGCGGGCTGCAGGACGGGGAGACCCGCGCTGACGGCGATGGCCTTGACCGCGGTGGGCTGGAGCTTGAGATCGCGGCCGCGCGGTTTGTCTGGCTGGGAGACAACGGCGGTGACCCGGAAGGCGGGGTCACGGAGGAGCGCTTGCAAGCTGGCACACGCCAATTCGGCCGTGCCCATGAAGATGATGTTCAGCGGACCGCGCGGCGGGATCTCAGATTTCAAATCTCAGAACTCAAATCCATTACGGCGTGGCGGCGATGATGTCGAGGATACGGCGCAGGACGGTCAGCGGCGTCTGGGTGGCGTCGATCTTGTGGACCACGCGATCGCCATAGAAGTCGAGGACGGGACGGGTTTCGCGATCGTAGGTTTCGAGCCGCTTTTCGATGACATCCAGGTTGGCATCATCAAGGCGATTCTCACGCAAGGCGCGGCGCTGGAGGCGCTCGACCATTTTGCCCTGGTCTTCGCACGCCAGGTAGAAGACGGCCTTCACGTCGAGCGTATCGGAGAGCATTTTGGCCTGGCCGGCGTTGCGGGGGATGCCATCGAGCACCAGGGTGTCGCGGCTGGGCTCGAACTCGCCGTCGGCGGTGCTGGCTTTGATGTTTTTACCCCAGAGGGCGATGGTGGCTTCGTCGGGCACGAGTTGGCCCTTGCTGGAATACTCGATGAACGTTTTGCCGATGGGGTCTTCGATGCGCAGGTTGCGGAAGGCGTCGCCGCACGCGAAGTGAAAGAAGCCGGGGATGTTGCCAAGGATCTTGCCCTGCGTGCCCTTGCCGGAACCCGGCGCGCCGAAGAGGAGGACCGTGCGGTATTTCATGGCTTGGGATCGGATGGGCGGCGCCGCACTTGAGCCCGATCAGGCCGGGGCCTGGGCGAGATGGGCGGGGCGAATCTGCACTTCGTAGATTTCGTTGAAAGGGATGACGACGTCGGCCGTGGCCGTGCCCTGGCGGATTTGCAGGACGACTTCGTTGGCTTGGATCCGGGAGAAGCGCGGGCCCACATGTTCACCGCGGGCGGATTTGATATAGAGCACCTTGTCGCGTTCCTCCTCGCCCGGGACCATGCGCAGGAAGCCGGCAAACTTGGTCTCGAAAAAGCGACGGTTAAATGTGGTCTGGCCGCGCGAGAAGGTGGTGACCGCATTGCGGGCGGCTTCGGCAGCGACGATCGCGGCTTCGGCGGCGGCGGCTTCCTGCGCGGCGATTTCCTCCGGCGTGGGCGCATTGGCTGCCGCCGCTTCGGCTTCGGCCTGGGCCAGCGCGGCTTGATGGGCGGCCATCGATTCCGCTGACAATTCATCATGGGTCTTCTGCATGCGCGTGGGCATGCAGAGGAAGATAATGGGGCCGATGAACGGCAAGACCGCAGCCACGACAGTGGTCAGCGCCGGATGATAATTGCGAAACACGCCCGCCTCGTAGCCGGCGTAGACATTGCCGAGATAGATGAGCAGGAACCCAAGCAGGGTGATGCCCGAGGTGGTCAGCGCGCCCATCCCTGCCTTGGGATCGGGTCGTTCGAGGCGTTCCGGGGCGCGGACTTTGATTTCGGCCTTCTTTTTCAACTCGGCCAGTTCCGCCTCGTCGGGCTCCAGATACGGCTCGATGAACTGCTTGGCTCGCTCGATCGTGTTTATCTGCTTGAGGGACTCCTGGCTGAGGTTGGTCCAGCCCACCCGGGAACCATAATTGCCGTCGGGAAGCTTAAAGACCACGCCCTGGGGGTTGAAGTTGGCCGGCTCTCCCGTGATGGCCTCGCCGGACAGGAGCTTGAAAGTCGCGCCGGACGCGCCGCAGGCAAACAGCACGCCCGCGGCGAAGACAATGAGTCCGTGACGAACAGCCAAGCGTATCATGTCCATTGGATAGCAAAATCGCCCGGGGCAGGGGAAGGAAATTTAGGGGTCGACGCTGGGAGCGCCGGCCTCTTGCCGGCGGGTTCAAAAACCGATTTATTAACGGCGTTATTGAGCGTTGAACCAGCTGGCAGGAGGCCGGCGCTCCCAGGTTAATTGCTGGCCAGCACCATCTTGCCCGTGGGCCGCGCGACGCCACCCTTGGGCTCCAGGGTGACGGCAAAGCGGTCGACCGCCGCGGCGTTGGCCGCATTGTATTCCAGCCGCACGGCCCCGTTGGCATCGGGGCGGAAAACGCCGGCGCTCACCGGGGCCGGGGCATTCGCATCCAGCAGCCATAATTGGTAATCCTGGCTGGCGTGGGGCGGAGGCATGCTTTCCAGCACCAGCAGCCCCCGCCGGTCCGTGGTCAGCCACACCGACGCCCCCAAGGCCCGGGGGGAGCCATCGGCGGTCGGCCGGAGGACCGCGATACGGGCCGTGGCCAGGCGTTGGTTGCTGGCCAGGGCGCTGCCACCGATGGCCTCTTCCAGCACTTGCTTCTCCCGCGCCAGTTGCTCGGCGCGATCCCGGACCACTTGAATCTCGCTCCGCAAGGCAGCCTGCTCGCGCAGGAGTTGGTTGGTGACGATGCCGGATTGGCGTTGAAGATCCTGGATGCGTTGCGCGGCACGTTGTTCCGTCTGCACGATGCGCTGTTCGTAATTGCTGGTGCGGGAATCCGCGATGGCCTGCGCGTGAGCGAGCTGGCGCTCGAGCTCCGCGGTCGCGGCGTCGTGTTGGAGCATCTGTTCGTTCAGCACCTGCGCCTGTTGCCGAAGCTTGTGGCCGACGGAGATAAGCGCGCCACAGAGGATGGCGAAACAGGCGGCCATCGCCCAGGGCATCCATGCCATCCAAGCCGGCGGGCGGGCGGTGTCGGCGGCGGCGTTGCGGTCTGCGACGGCCGCGAGCACGCGGCCTTTGATGTGGGCGGGCGGGATTACCCGTGGAAACGCGGCCACCATGGCATGCGCGGTGCCGCGCAGTTCGCGGACGAGCTGTTGCAGCTGGGGATTATCGCGCAATGTTTGTTCGAACTCGGTGATCTCCTCGGGCGTGAGCGCGCCCAGGGCGTAAAGGCTGGCTTGAGCTTCGAGGCGCTCGTCGATCATAGGAGACCTCGCAAGCTCTCGCGCAACCGGAGCATGCCGCGGCGGATGCGCGCCTTGACCGTGCCCAGCGGCTGCTGGAGCGTCGCGGCGATTTCATTTTGAGTCAGGCCCCCGAGAAACGCCATTTCGATGGCCTGCCGCTGCTCGAGTGGCAGCGTGGCCACAGCTGCCCGCACCAGCGTCACTTGATCCTGCGCGAAGACATCGTCCGGTCCGCCGCCCCAACGGACCGATCCTTCCAACTCCTGGGTCACTTCCTCGAGGAAGCTGTAACGCCGCTTTAGCGCCCGGAGTCGGTCGATGGCCCGATGGCGGGTCAGGGTCAGCGCCCAGTTGAAGGGCTTGCCCAGGGAAGGATCAAACGAGCTGGCCCGGTCCCAGATTTGCACGAACACGTCCTGGAGGACGTCGCTGGCTTCGTCCGGATCGCGCAGCACGCGCAGGATGGTGGAATACAAGACACCCGAATAACGGTCGTAGAGCTCGCTGAACGCCGCGCGATCGCCTTGGGCGATGCGCTGGAGCAGCTGCGTGTCGTCGTCGCGAGTGGAGCCGGGGTTCTGCACAGGGGCCGTGCTGGCCGGAACCGCGCGAGGCGAAGCCACGCCCCGTTCAGTCAGCGGCGGCTGGTTTATACTGCCGGGCATCGCACTACACAAGGTCGACCACCCCATGTAACGCCTGCCCGAGCCCTTTGGATGCGCCTGAAATCTGAAATCTCAAATCGGCGATTTCCCCGCCGCCGTCGTCCCGTCGCGCATCTTCTGGACGGCGCGCTTAAGTTGGCGCTGGCCGAACAAGGCCGTGCCGCTGACGAAGGTGTCCGCCCCCGCCCGGGCGCACTCGAGGGCGGTCTCCTGGGTGATACCGCCATCCACCTCGATGCGGTAGTCGAGTTTGCGGCTGCGCCGCCAGGCCGCCGCCTGCTGGACTTTGGGCAGCATTTCATGGATGAACGGCTGGCCGCCAAATCCGGGGTTCACGGTCATGATTAACAGCAGGTCGATTTGGCTGAGAAAGGGTTCCGCCTGGGCCACGGCCGTCGGTGGGTTAACCGCCAGGCCCACTTTGCAGCCGAGCGAACGAATTTTCCACAGCAGCGAGGTCACGCGCTCGCCCAGTTCGACATGGACTGTGAGGTTGTCCGCGCCGGCGCGGGCGAAGGGTTCCAGGAGAATCTCCGGCTTCGAACACATGAGATGCACATCGAAGACCATCTTGGTCAATGGCCGCACTACCCGCACCACCTCGGGCCCAAAGGAGATGTTGGGAACGAAGTGGCCGTCCATGATGTCGAGATGCAACCATTCGGCGCCGGACTTGTGGGCGCGCCGCGCCTCCTTGGCGAACTGCCCAAAATCGCAGGCCAGCAGCGAGGGAGCGATGATCATGTACGGGGCAAACGATAAGGATGAAGGAAAGCGAAGTAAAAGGTTTTGGAGTGCTCCCTCTGCACGTGCGGCTGACGCATTCTGATGGAGAAAGCGCGGGGAGAGAATTCTCCCAATCAAAACTTCGCGCATTAAACCCCTGAACTTTGGAACAGCCCCACCCTTGATCCCTCTCCCCGCGCTAATTTGTAAGTCTTGTGTGCTAGCGCGGGGAGAGGGTGGCCGCCAGGCCGGGTGAGGGGTATACGCAGGTGCAGGTTCGTGGGGAGGGTGGCCGCTAGGCCGGGTGAGGGGACTTCACTGAGCCATTCACCCCCGGAAGTTTTCTATCCCCTCGCGAATGTTCGGGGTGCTCCGCCGGGTCGGAGGCGGCAAGCCGCCTTTCTCAAAACGCTCCGACAAGTCGGAGCACTCCCAATCACTCCTTCGTGATCGCTTCGTCAAGATTCAGTAACACGCGCGAAACGACCGTGTAGGCCGCCAGTTGCGTGGGCGTTGCGCCCTGGGGCAGGTCCTTGGCGAGTTCCGGCTTGCCGGTCGCAATTTCGCTCGGATTCAACCAGCCATCGGCCAGGCGTTGCTTCTCCTTGCCCAGCAACGCGAGCAGTTCGCGCTTTTCGTCCTCGGCCGGCGCGCGGGACAACACCCGTCGGAAGGCATAGGCGATGCGTTGATCGTCACTCGAGCCGCCTTCGGCCAGGGTCCGGCGCGCCAGATTCTGCGCGCATTCGACAAAGATGGGCTCGTTCAGCGCCACGAGCGCCTGCAACGGCGAGTTGCTGCGCAGGCGGCGCACACATGACTGATCGGCGTTGGGCACATCGAAGGTTTGCAAGGCCGGATAGGGCGTGGAGCGCCGCCGGAAGGTGTAAAGCGCGCGCCGGTATTTCTCGTCCCCTTCCTCGTTCTTCCACGGGAACGGCGCGTAGCTGGCCGGCGGTTGGAACAGGAACTCGGGCGCCGTCGGCATGACCGCGCGTCCGCCCACCTTCGGATTCAACAGCCCGCTGGCGGCCAGCGCGATGTCGCGGACAATCTCGCCTTCGACGCGGAAGCGCGGGCCCCGCGCCAGAAGCCGGTTATAAGGATCGCGGGCCAGCGCTTCGGCCGTGACGCGGCTGCTCTGCTTGTAAGTGGCACTGGTGACAATCAACCGATGCAGTTGCTTGATCGACCACGGCGTGGCCTTGGCCGGGCGTTTCGAAGTCGATTTCCCCGCCCCTTCCATGAACTCCACGGCCAGCCAGTCGAGAAGCGCGGGATGGCTGGGGGCGTCGGCCTGCAATCCGAAATCCTCGGACGTGCCGACGAGCCCGGAGCCGAAGTAGGCCTGCCAGACCCGGTTCACAAACACGCGCGCCGTTGTAGGCGACTTCGGATCCGTCAACCAGCGAGCGAAGGTGAGGCGGGAATTGTCGGCGCCCTTGGGGAGCGGATTCAGGAACGCGGGAACACCCGCCGCCACGGTGGTGGACGGCTTGAGCCAATCGCCCCGCTTCAGGATGGAGGTCGTGCGCTCCTTGCCCGACAGGAGCGTCATGCTGGTGGCGCCGTCGGGCCATTGATCGAGGAGCTTGTCGACCTTCGCGTTGGCTTCCTTCCACTCCGGCACCGTGGTGCGCCAGTAGCTGAACACCGCCGCCTGTTGGTCGGGCGTGCGCCGCCCGGCGGGGACGCTCGTGATGATCTCGCGCACCTTGCGAGGCAGCGGATCGGCCTCGAGATGGTTGGTGGAGCGCGTGGCGCTGATGCGATATCGCCCCAGATTGTTGTTCATGTGGTCATCGCTGTTCCACCCGCCGAGGTTTTGCTGGAGCCCGATCCGCCAGAAGGTGTTCGAGCCGTAGCCGGCCGGTTTCTCCGCCACGAACACCGCCTTGCGCTCCTGATTGCGGCGCGCCGGCCCGGCGTTGATGCCCCAGCCCGTCTTGTCGTTGCCGTCGAAGGCGAATTTGATGGGCCCGGTCATCCGGCTGTTCGTGGACTTGTCGTAGAAATTATCCTCCAGCTTGCGCTCGGGCTGATTGTAGTCGGCAGTGGCGGAAGTCCATTTCACCTTGGTCTTGTTGGCGGGCGTGTTCAGGTCCACCGCCTCGACATTGAATTCGCTTAAGGCGCAGGTGCCGTTGAACCCGCGGCCGGGGCCGCCGTAAGGCAGGCTGGGGTCATTGAGCAGCTCGATGCGAAAAGCCGTGAGGCCGCCCAGATCGTTGGTGGTGCGCCACCATTGGGTCATTTTCGTGGGGGCATACCCGCAGGCCAGCAGCGAGCCGTCCTCGAGAAACTCATAACGCTGCCCGCGATCGCCCTCGTAGTGCAGATCGCTAATCACGATCCATTCCGGTTGGTCCGCTTTGATCGTGGCTTCCCAGGCCGCCATCCGCTCGGCCCAATCCGCCGTGCGGTGCTGCAGGTCCTGCTCCGTCTCCGAAATCTGCCGGCGCAGAGTGGCTATCTTCATGGACTGCTCCGGCGTGTGCACCACCGGCCGCGCTTCGTGGTCGTTGTTCAGGAAGGCGAAGAGCCGGTAATACTCCTCCTGCGTCAGCGGATCGTATTTATGGTTGTGGCATTGGGCGCACTGGATGGTCAGGCCCAGCATGGCTTTCCCAACGGCGTCCATGCGGTCGAACATGGCCTCCATGCGGAACTGCTCGGGATCGATGGCGCCCTCCATGTTGACCATCGAGTTGCGCAGGAAACCCGTGGCCACCACCTGGTCCTGCGAGGGGTTCGGCAGCTCATCGCCCGCCAGCTGCTCGATGAGAAACTGGTTGTAAGGCAGATCGCGGTTGAACGCGCTCACCACGTAGTCCCGGTAGGGCCACATCTCGCGCGACATGTCCTTTTCGTAGCCGTCGCTGTCCGCATACCGCGCCGCGTCCAGCCAGTGGCGACCCCAGCGTTCGCCGTAATGAGGCGAGGCCAGCAGCGCCTCCACGACCTTCACGTAGGCGTCCTTGGATTTGTCGGCCAGAAAGACATCCACCTCGGCGATCGTTGGAGGCAGGCCGGTCAGGTCGAGATGCAACCGGCGCAGCAGGGTGACCTTGTCGGCCTCAGGGGCGAGCGTCAGCCCCTCCTGCTGCAGCCGGGTCAGGATAAACGCGTCGATGGGATTCTCGACCTTCACTGAGTTCGGCTTGCCGGCCAGGGATTTGCCTGGAACCGGTAGAGGAGCCCGCACTGGCGGCTGGAACGCCCAATGATCTTTTCCAGCTTTCTTCACCGTCGCGGATGCCGGCCAGGCAGCGCCTTGATCGATCCAGGCCCGGAGCAAGCCCACTTCGTCGGCGGACAACCGTTCGCCCTTCTTCGGCATCTTCAACGTCGCATGCGTGTGCGCGGCGGCCTGGACCAGCACGCTGGCGGCGCTATCGCCCTTCACGATGATCTTGGCCCCGTGCTCATCGCCCCCCGCCATCGCGCCCTCCTGGGTGTCGAGGCGCAGCGCTGATTCCTGGCGCTTGGGCCCGTGGCACGAATAGCAGCGATCCGCGAGCAGCGGCTGGACGTCCTTGGTGAACTCGACGGAACGGGTTGTGGCCGGTGGCAGGGCAGGAGCGTCGGCCGCGGGCATCGCGACCGGGGCTGTCAAGACAGCGGCCGCCAGCAAGTAGCCGGGACCACGGCGAGGGGCATTCACAAACACGATGATGCAGAGTGGGGCAGCAAACTGTCGATGCGATTTTCCTGGGAGTGACGGCATCCTCAATCGGTCACCCTGGATCCCTCCCCACGAACCCGCGTATACCCCTCACCCGGCCTGGCGGCCACCCTCTCCCCGCGCTAGCACACTTACAAATTAGCGCGGGGAGAGGGATCAAGGGTGAGGGGCTGTTCCAAGTTCAGGGGTTCAATGCGCGAAGTTTTGATTGGGAGAGGGTGGCCGCGAGGCCGGGTGAGGGGACCTCCGAGGCTCCCAGGTGCATTCACCCATCGAGGTAATGTTTCGGGCGGGCACCTTGCCGGCTCGTTCGAACTTCAGTAAGTCGGGTCCTACTAGGGCCCTTTGAACCAGCCGGCAAGATGCCGGCGCTCCCAGGGCTGGAGATATCGCATTGACTGCCTCGTTGACTCTCCTTCAATTGCCTTGCCCATGAAATCCCTGGTGGGGCTCCTGATTCTCAGCAATCTCTGCAGCACGTTGGCCCTCGCCGCGCCGCGCACGCCGTGGACCTCCAATCGCATTGCTGGTTCCCCAAACCCGCCTCCGCCTTACGCCCTCGAGCGACTGCACCCTGGGCTGAAGTTCGACGGGCCCGTGGACCTGGCTTTCGCTCCGGGCGCCGACCGCCTCATGATCGCCGAGGAGCGCGGGAAGCTCTGGTCGTTCGACACGCGCCGCAACGCAGCCAGGGCGGAGCTTGCGCTGGATTGGCGGCAGCGCCACAAGCCGCTCGACAACATCCTCGGTTTCACATTTCACCCCGGCTTCGCCACCAACCGTTTCGTCTTCATCAATTACAACGAGCCGGCCAACCGCACGAATGGCCTTTCCAGCACAGTGGGATCCGAAGCTTGGAATTCACGTGACTTGAAGTCGCGGC
>JADMIO010848987.1_pt1 | contig 26648 bp, 19 predicted proteins | sample 8958161 | NCBI WGS metagenome assembly JADMIO01 (sample SAMN16585339, study PRJNA669376) | soil metagenome | isolation source: Crop rotation soil | place: USA: Cullars Rotation, Alabama | collected 2011 | reverse complement strand
CTTTCCCCGGGCGATGCAGGGCAAGAAGCACCACCGCCAGCTCGTGTGCGACTTCTATATTGCCGCGCTTGCGAATCCCGACGGCTCCCTCAAAGGCCTCCGAATTCTTGGCAAAGTGAAGCTGCCATACTATGACACAAAAGAAAAAATGAACTGGGTCTCGTTTTCGCGATTCCAACTGTGCGCAAACGGCAGCGGCACTCTGATCCGCGATTGTTTCGGGAAAAACTTCGGCGCGCGCAGAGCCTATAATTTTTCGTGGGTATCCGGCGGTACGTTTGCGGCGAACCATAAGTACAGTACCAGCAATTATGGCGACTACCGTTACTGCACGCGACTGTCTTCCACAGGCAATCTTCCCTCCGGGCTCATGCCCGACGTGAGCTACTTCACTTGGAATGTTACCCAAAGCACAATTGGGTTCAGTACGAAATCGCAGGGCAGCGGAAATCTAGTTTATGCGACAGATGGGGGATCCGGCGAGTGCACGGCAACGCCCTATCCGTATCTAGCCTATTTTGGCGCGCTGTTCACTGCAGGCTCCGATGGCATGTGGGATTTCGTCCAAGGCGGAGGTTCTGACGGCGCCGATGCGCCGCTTCGCTGCGAGATCGGTAAAAAATATTGGATATCGAGCGGGCTCATACCCCCCTACGATACTTCCGTGCATCCCACGAGCAACAAGGGCACGAGCTATTGGCCGAACTGTTCAGAGCCGGTGACGCGTTATCTTTCAACCACTGGGGAGCGGGACGATATCGGTATTATGCCGTCTTGGTATGTCCGCCACTTCCTCACGCAATCCGCGGTCGACGAACGAGTCGTGCGGGTTGTTAGCCTTATCGGCGGCCAATTCTCGATAGGGCTTGAATCAGAGAGGGGCCAAACCTATCCGTGCGTAAATAATGGACCCCACAACAATGGAGCGCCCTACGGGGGAATGTCGGCCCCGAATCCACAGTTTCGCTGGTTCCCGGGAAGCTCCTCGCAGGGTTTTCCCAACGGAGACAGCACGAACCAGAATGTCTTGATCGCGGGGTTCTCGCAGCAAGATACCTCGCACATGCCGCAGTTTAACTACTATCCGTATCTGTTCACGGGTGAGCCATGGCACCTCGACATGTTATTGGAACACGCCAACAGCGCCGTTTATCAGCGATATGCAACTCTCGGTGTCGCCAATATCAGCGAGACATCGTTCAGTCTGGGAAGCGGAATTCGCAACTTACAAGTTCCCCCGAATGCGCCTACGAGCGCCGACACAACGGGGGGCAGCGAACTAAGAACCGATGCTTGGGCGAGCGCGTTGGTGGCGGCAGCAGCGGGCATCTGCCCCGACCGCAACCCAGATTGCAGATCGTACAAACAGTATTTCAACGACATGAATTCAACGACGTGGCAGGCGGCCTTTAATATCTACAAAGCGCTGCCCCACTACGCATCTGAGTATGGCCTCTGGCATGCCCCGAGCGGCGCAACTCCGTACATGGATCACTGGATGATGGCCTATTTCGGAGCCGCTGCGTCATTGGGGGCGAGCATCACCGAAAATCGTCGCGCGTTGTTTGTGCTAAACGCTATGGCGAAATGGTTCGATCATGTTGTGAGTGAATTCGGTGGATGGCATGCTGGTGCGTACATGACAATCATCAAGAAGGGCGGCGCAGCAGGAGCGCCGATTGCGACCAATGACGATGACGTCGCATTCTACGGTCCCAACATTAATTGGACTTCGGGAGGCCGATTCACGATTGCTCCATTCTCGAACTATTCGGCCGTCAATGGGGACAAATTCATCTTTGCCGATCCAGTCGATGCCCTCGGCCAGGTCACTCCTGCGGGGTTTTCCAAGTACACACCCTACTACATAGTGAACCTTAACGGATCGAGCTTCGACTTGGCCGCCTCCCCGAACGGGTTTCCAATTGCACCACAGGATTCTTACTCCGGCTCGTGCGGCTTTTTTATTGTTTCAAGTAAACCACCACAGAGTGGCAGCATGACGGTGATCGGGTTTCCCACGAGCTGCAACACCGTAGTTACAGGCATGCTTAATTATGTGTTGGCCGTCGGGGGAACCGTTCAGGCCGCGACGATCAGTGACTTGAATTATCGCAACCAGCAGGCCGGATTGAGCTTTGAGTCCGATCCCAAATGGGCCCTACGGAACAGGTCGCACTGACGGCACCCAGCGTGCATGCATGCGCATCAGGCTCAGGCGCGCCCGTTGCACCGCGCTGCTCCCTAGTTGTTTCGATGCTAATCGCAAGTCACAGAATCCGGATTAGATCAGGTGCGGTGGAGGCATATTGCAAACGGAAGTGTGCCTGGGACAATGCCGGTCTATTTCGACCACAATGCGGCGGGAGCCACAAACGGCTCTTCGTTAGACAAGCGAGCGGCGCACAAGCAGCTCTAGTGAAGCTGCTCCACCCGGTGAAGGAAAGGTTGCGCTCGCAGCAGCCTATTTTCCCGGCTCTTAGCTGGCGTTGGGTTTCGCCTTCTGCAGCTGCCGCTGCAGGATTCGCTGGCAAGGGATCTCGACGCCGCGATGCAGCGCTACGGATGCGAGCCATACGATCACGAAGGTGATCAAAACCAGAGCCACGGGCGTCGCGCGATCGGCCCTGACGACCGCAAGTTTAAAGATGTCGTAGCAGAGATAATGCACCATGTAGGTCGCGTAAGATATCTCTCCGGCAAACACCATCCATCGACTGCCGAGAACGCCAGCATTCCCACTACCCGTCGCCAGAACCATGATCAGGCAGGCCCATGCCGCAGGGATGAAAAGCGAAGTAGCACCCCAGAAACCTGCTGCAATCAATGCCCCGCCCAAAACCAAAAGATATGATCTTGACGTGATGCAGTCGTCCGGACGTTCGAGGTAGGTTGAAGCAAGCGCAGCGCCGATTGTAAATTGGGTCATACAGCGCAGAACGCCGAGCGTCTCTATGTCAGATCCCAGATTGTAACCAACCCGGGAATAGGCAACGTTGAGCAAAAGGAGCATGGCGGCCGAAAGCCCAAGCCTGGCAGCCCCCGGCAACCACGCAATGATTCCGGCGAGGAGTGGAAACGCGAGATAAGCCGCGAATTCGGCACTGACTGACCAAGCCGGCACATTCCAAGTCGGGTGTGACGCCGTAGCCCAATCCTGAATCAATAGAAGGTTTAGAAGAAAGCCAGAAGCGGAGAAGCGTTCCGCCGCAAGGTCCCTATGATTGCTCACAATTAAGAGCGCCAGTCCTAAATACAAGAAGAGCATCAGGAGGTGTAGCGGATATATCCTAGCCAACCGGCTCCGATAGAAGTCGAATACCGAGATTGAATGATTGTGCAGAGCCGTCGAGTAATTGTAATAAATTACAAAGCCGCTTAGGCAGAAGAACATGTCAACTGCAAGATTCCCATGGTTAATAATAATCAGTAGAAAGGTAGGCAGGGACTGATGGAGATATGCCTTAAAGTGAAATAATACCACCCACCAAGCTGCAATACCGCGCAGACCCGTAAGCGCATCAATTCTTCGGTGCAGAGGCGTCGCAGACACCAATGCGCTAGACATAGCCCGGCACGTGTTGGGTGGGCGGGACTCGTACGGAGGGTTTGGTCTCCCATCTAATCAAGCGAAAGGCAGAACAATAGAAGCCTAAAAATACGAAGAGCAATGGCTGGAAGGCAATACCGATAAATGCACTGCCTACGACGAACAGGACAAGGCAGACAAACAATGATCGCGCGAATGAACGAGACCATTCCAGCTCAGATCTTATCGGAGCGATCCGCGAAATGCGCCACGTCCCCACTAGGCCAATAAAGATAAGTATTAGGTAGAGCAGCAGCCCTAGATAGCCATGCTCTCCGAGAACTTCAAAGTAAACGCTATGGGGAGCCGTTACACCGGCGTGCCGCAGCATGGTCTGCCCCGCAGCATCGTGAACTTCGTAGTCAATGTTGGCAGCGTTGAATGCTCCGAAGCCACCGCCGAATGGGTGATCTCGGGCGAACGCTGCCGCCCAGCGCCAAGCCGCCAGCCGAATTTCCGCAGAATTATCCTCCTTATAGGAGCTAATCGTGGAGAAGCGTCTTTCCGTCTTTTGCGGAAGCAACGATGCTGATCCGTAGTAAACCCCGATCGCGAGCAGGATAATGCCTACCTTGCGCCACACTGTCTTGAAGCCAACAACACACAAAGCAATCAAAGCAACAAGCCCAGTCCTAGCGGATGTGCCGGCCACGCACATGAGGGCCATGAAGAAATAGCCCCAAGTTAGGACCTTCGCCCCTTTGCCGCGCAGATTGAATATCAGTGAATCGTGCACGGCGTAGTAAAACATAGGAATGGAAATGACGGCTCCCAAGGCTAAAGTACTTGTTTCACCTAGCCAGAAGTTAGTCATCATCAATCGACCGAGCCGATCATAGCCCCCAGTTCCCAAAACGGTCTTGATGCCAGCTGTCAACACGTGCGCCGATAAGGCCGCAAAGACGCAAATAAATCCCGTTTCCATTTGGGCTCTGGTGCGAAGGAAGATAGGAATGGTGATCGTCAGCAGTATCGATTGAAACGCCCAGTCCCACTTTTTCCACGCCTCAGCCGGGAACAGCGCCCAGCCGCTTGTTAGCGTCACCCAAATCGCAAGTGCGAGCGCGACATAGAAAACGAGCGGGTACCGGGCTCTGTTGGAGCGGTCTATGAAAAAGAAGGCCAGCAAACAGGAGCATCCAAATATGAAAGACAGCGGCACTGGCCAGTCTGTAAAATAGGCAGGCGACAGAATTGTCGCCCACAAATATCCGACGAAAAACAAGGCTGGTGTCTGAATTCCCAGCAGTGCAATGAATAGTGCGGTCACAAGTACGAGAAAGGTAAGTTTCATCTCGTGATCCGATGTCCAAGGCCGCTTCTCTCAAGTCTAAACAGCCTGAGAACGGCAAACGCGACCAGGATCAAGCTCGCCAGAACACTGATACTATCTATCATTACAGCCCCCCAATAGTTAGTTTCCCAGCTTTTGCGCCGGATGCCGCGACCATGCCCTAAGGCAAGCAAATCAGAACAATTGCCGGAAGTACCGTCGATCCCGGGTTGCCAACTACCCGCTGGCGGTTGGTAGATCAGTTCAATCAAATACACTTCACCATTCAAGCGATCAGAATCAACAGGCTGGTCTGGACTACACCCGTGGCCCCAAGCGGGCAATCTGGGCGGCCCATGAGGTTCAGCACTCCGACGGTCATAACTCCGCGCCGTCCGCTGCGGTCGACACGGGTTTTTGGCTCACCTGAGAAATTTAGCAGGCTCCGGAAAATGCCTCGCCGCCAACCCCTTCTTTCCCGTGATGTAACTCATTCCCAATCCAGGAAGAGGATGACGCTGACGCCCCATTCCACCTTGCTGGACACTGCCCTTCTCAGCTAGCAAACAATACTCCAGGGAGTGCGGCGAGGCGTCGGCGACTGGATCTGGTTGCTCTCTGTCTGCAGTGTGCGGTTTTGGTTTAAGCTGGGACTACTCCGCTTTCATGAGGGCTGGCTTTGCTGCTGAGCCTATGCGTTTTGGATGGATGATTGATCCCTTTTTCATTGTAGGCTCCGGTCGGTCTGGAACAACGCTCCTGCGGTCGTTGTTGTGCCGGCATTCCAAGATCCACATTCCCCCCGAAACTTGGTTCATTTTGGATCTCATCAAGCGTGTTCCTCGCGGGCGCCCCCTAACTGAAGGGCAGGTGCACGACGCGATCGAGGCGATCATTTCTAGCTACCGGTGGCCTGACTTCCAGATAAATCCGGATTTGCTGCGAGCGAATGCGGCGACACTCGTGAGGCCTACGCTCGTGGACATCATCAACTTGGTATATGCAGAGCTTCGTGAAACGACGAAGCCACGTCTGGGCGACAAGACTCCACCCTATATACAGATCGTTCCTGAGTTAGCGGAACTCTACCCCGATGCGGTGTTTGTCCACCTTATTCGTGATGGAAGAGATGTAGCTTGTTCCTTTCTGGACATCGGGTTCTATGACAAGGGTTCTCGATTCTACGACGGGGCCGCTTTCGAATGGACAACTGCCATTCGCCTCGGGCGAATGTATCATAATTCTCCCTACGCTACCCGCGTTCTAGAGGTGCGATACGAGCAATTAGTGATGCAGCCGGAGCGCACTTTGTCAAACATATGCAGCTTCTTGGGAGAGAACTTTGAGAGCGAGATGCTCGAACGACGTGGTGAGCCCATTTGGATTCCTCCCAGAGAAAGAGACATCCATCCCAAACTCTCGGGAGCAATCTCCCCTGCTTCAGTGGCGACTTGGCGACGGAAACTGACGCCCGTCGAATGTTTCGCAATGGAGGCATGCCTAGGAAGGGACCTGCGACTCCTTGAATACCCGTTGCTCTTTAGGTCGGCAGGCTGGCGCCCTTTACTCTTTGGCGTTCGGCTTCTCCTGCAGAAATCTTCATCGTTTTTGGCCAATGTGCTTTCTTATGCTCGGAGACGGGGGTTCTTGCATAAGAAGTTGTACTTCTAGCGCGCATGTTGCAGTCGATGCGTGCGGGTTCATCCTTGTGAGGACGCGTATGATCGAGTCGACTGACTTCTGCCGAGCGAACGAGAGTCCGTTTTTCATCATTGGGTCCAGCCGCTCGGGCACCACACTGCTGCGCCTGATTCTATGCGGTCATTCTCGCATCCACATCCCGCCTGAAACTTGGTTTATCTTGCCTCTCGTCCAGGAACTGCCTCTGGATGCCCCGCTGTCCCCGGAGGAAGTGCGTGAAGCGGTCAAGATCATCACTTCCCACTTTAGATGGCAAGACATGGGAATGCACGCAGACGAATTGGTCAATCGCGCTCTCCGCCTCGTTCAACCGCATTTGTCGGATATCATCGGACTGGTTTACCATCATCAGCTGGCCAATGTTGGGAAGAAGCGTTTTGGGGACAAGACGCCGCTATATGTGAAAATTGTACCCCAATTAATGGTGCTTTATCCCGAGGCGAGATTCATACATCTCATACGCGATGGTAGGGATGTAGCAATTTCCTTTATAGACGCGAAATTCGAAGGACGCTGTTACGATGACGACAGATTTGAATGGATCGACGCGATCCGTAGGCAGTTCCGCTACCGCATGTGCTCATTTAACGATCGCATTTTGGAAGTGCGATATGAAGAACTTGTGAGGAATTCAGAAGCAACCGTCCGTGGGATTTGTGAGTTCCTTGGTGAAAACTTCGAACCGTCCATGCTCGAATTCCGCGAGCGCCGTAGTATGGTTCCTGAACGAGGACATCACCTTCACAAAGCGCTGGAAAAGCCAATTGCGCTGGACGCCATCGGTGTGTGGCGGCAGAGACTGTCATGGCCGGAATGTTTCGCGATGGAGGCGTGCATCTACAAGGAGCTGGAAAATCTAGGGTACGCGCTGAGGTTCTCTGGCTGGGCATGGCGCCCGTGGCTAAAGTTCGCCGGTCTAGTGCTGAGAGCACTCTCGCCGATGCTGGACCGGGCAATTCCGTATCTGCAACGGAGGAATTATATTGGCGAGCGGCTTTACTTTTGACACGGCAGCGACATTTCTGTTGCGCAAAAAGAGGGTCTCGTAGGCAAACGATGGTCTACCCGCGGAGTGTCGACTGCGCTCGGCGTAACGTAAAGGACCAGAGTTGGCTCAAGTGTCTAACAATGTCATCTTCAGGTCCTCTCGGCGAACCGCCTAATCTCCAAACTCCAATCAGTGTCAGCAAGAACGCGGTTGCTCCCAATCCAACATCAAAGAAAAGCCGAGTAGGCCCTGGCGCGATAATCGTATTTGCCGGAAGGATACAGGCTGCCATCGAGAAGCACGCCAAGAGCGGGCGATACAGCACCTTGACATATTCTCTGACCGAAACTCCGATTTCTCGCCCAACGGCAAAGAACAAGGTGGGCATGAAGAGCGCTGTCATTACCCATCTTGCGATAGCTATATCCGTCGCCTCGTGGGCCCACGTTGAAACTACGCCAATCGCTCCTGCTAAAAAGATAACGCGCATCCATTGCATACGTGCTCCAAGATGTGGTTTGCCCACGACATCGAAGACGGTGTAGGCCCCGCTGCTGAGCCCGAGGAGCGCGGCACTGAGCGCCAGCCAAACGACGAGGCTTTCAGCGCTAATCCATTTCGGGCCCAAGACAACTTCAACGATATCGTGTGCAACTAACGCAATTCCGACGCCGGTAGCCGTGCAGATTATTACAGACCACGACAATACTCTTAGATACAGATCGGTGAGGGTGCGACGGTCATGCTGAAGCCTCGCCATAACGGGGTATAGAACCGCTACCATCGGCTCGTTGATCTCTCTCGTCGCGCTCGATGCGAGGTCGTTCACCACAGCGTACCTTCCCATGGGTGCTGTTCCAAATGCCGCGCCCACAGCAAGTTGATCGACTTGCCCACTCAAGTAGTTTCCGAGAGCCCTCATTAAATTCCACATTGAGAACGATGATAGCTCGCCAAAGCGAGACAGCGAAAATCGCGGTCGCAATGGATGCATGACGAAACTAAGAAGGATTTGACTAAGCTGTCCTGTTAGAATACCAAAAACGAGGGCCCAATAGTTCCTTAGAACGAACGCTAGTACGATAGTTACGCAAAACGACGCGAGTTTGGCGTACATATTGTAGAAGAAGAAACGGCCAAAATTTAAATTGCGTCGCATATCAATGACGCCGATGTTCTCAAACCCACCGAGCACCGCGCGGAAGGCAAGACAATGCATCACTGGGATAACTCGAGCCTCATGAAACAGCACTGAGGTCGCGGGCGCAGCAATCCATACAAGGCTGCCAATCAAAAAACCTAGAATTATGGATAGAGTCCAAGCCGTATCATAGTGCTCCTTTAACGGCGCGGTGTGCCGAATGATCGCCAACTTATGGCCGCTTTGGCTTAGGACTTCGAGTGCCCCGATTATGACCATAGCCATTGCCACGATGCCGAAGTCTGCTGGTGAAAGCAGGCGGGCAAGTATGATCGTGCTCAGCAAGCCGGTGAGTCGCAAACCCCAGCGCAAGGCGATCATCCAGACAGAACCGCGAAATAGGTGAAGTCCTGGTGAATGCTCAATATCGGGCGCGTTAGCCATTTTTTTGCAACTGGGTCGGCCGGATTCGAGCAACAGGGAATCGGAAGCGCGGTAGGTCGTGCAATCTCCAACTCAGTGACTGCAAAATTCCTTCAACGCGCCCGGCCAAGCTATCGAGTCGTATCACTCCCTTAGACAGCTCGTAGACTTCGCCCTGGTATTGCATTTTGTAGTGCGATACTCCCTCTCCGAAGTCGAACGTCACCACCCCTTCTTGAGACGCCTGTTCGATCATTTTGAAGAATAGAATATGGCCGGGCGAATACCGTCTTAAGTGTAGGCTGTATACAGGGAACCAAAAGTGAAAAGTGTCATGACATCTGAGCCCCAGATGAGAGGCGATCTGTACGCCACCGGCCAGGAGCCTTGAGAAGATCACTTCGCAGGACGGCGAAGACGGTGTGGCAGCCAGTTCTCTTAAAAGTCGCTGATGCCAAATTGCCCCAAGCGCATCGACGCTGCCAGTGCGTTGATATTGCTGGCGTTTGGAATCTATCAGTTCACCAACTTCGTTCAGGCGAGAATGCCACTCGAACTCAAGCGGTCCTAAAGCTTCTAGACGGCGCTCACCCCGTCTGACCTCGCTCAAAAATTTCTTGTTTCTCTTCTCCAGAATGGATGTGAAATCCTGAAACGTGGCGACCTGAAGACGTACACCGAAGGCCACTTCTTTATCGAGAATGATGAAGGGACACAGCTGCGGTACTGCGTGATCGAACCTAAGTGCAGAGAGGCGCGCAGATCTGAGCAGCTCCGCTACGTCCAGTGCCCCTTGAATGTTCCCTATCACACCAAAGTAGTCGGCCAGACTTCCGCCTACCTTCGCGGCGTGCCCAAAGAGCCTTCGCCCTTTTGTGTGTTGAAACGGCAGAAAACCCTCTGCACCATCCGCCGTTTGGATATGTAGAACGAAAACTCCACCACGCACACGTTCCACAGCCGTGCAAAAACTATAGCTGAGGAATGCGCTCTTGAGTACGAGAGTCGCGAGAAGTTCATTCCAACGGAGTACAAGCTTTTCAGGAAGCGAGCCGATGCTGTAGAGGGTTGCATTCACAGCTAAGTCGCTCGCTTGTTCTCGAGATCCTAAATGTTAGCGTGCCGCTGCCCGCTTAAATCGAGCGCCCATTGCCGTACAGCGGTAGGCGTAGATGGTGCACCTAGTGCCTCTGTCATGAAGAATTCGCAATAGCCGTCGATCCATTTGAGAAACCTCTGAAGTTCCTCGTTGTTTTTTACATATGGAGTCCTACCGGGCAACAGTGAGGGTGTATGATAGCTAACGACAAATACGCGATAGCCATCGCTCAACAAAGCCCGCGTTAAACGCTTGCATTCCTTCAGAGTGCTTCCTTCGGGGGTGAGTCTGACGCGATTCCATGCTCGTGTACGAGCAGCAATTGCTGGCAGCTTGACACGGCGTCCCACCGAAGAGAGAAGAACGCGCTCCATTCCCTTCCCTAGATGCCGCGCAAAACCGACGTCGCCAATAGTCACAGGGATTTCCAATAAAGCATTCGTCGAAGCCAGCCAGTACGGCCTTCCTGGTGCTAATGTGTAGTCTGGAGCAAAAGGCGCTGAGGGAATCCCCGGCAATACACTGCAATCGATTTCGTAGCCTAAGTCCTGGAGGATCGCAGGCGTGGAAGCGCCGGCGCCATACCTGCCGGCGCGGTAAACTTTTGGCGCGCAGCCGAAGTTCTCCTCGATCGCTTGGGTAAGTCGTTGTACCTTACGCAATTCAAGGTCTGTTGGAAGATTGTTCGCAAAGCTGTTTCGTTCCGATAGTGGCTCGTCGTAGGGAGGTGTTACCCAAGTGTGAAGCTGTGCCCCGATTTCGCAGGCACCGGATTGGCAAAGCTCCGACAATTGCTCGATCGCTTTTTTGTCCGTCGCGACTGGATAGTCGATCGCGTACGTCGGCCGTATACCATAGCGAGCGAAAATGGCCTGGGGCTGGGCTTGTGCAGATATGTTCGTAACGCTGATGCTATCCCGGGAGAAGGGCGCGCTCCAATCAAACTCCTCTTCAGCATCGATGATGAATAGTAAGCGCGGTCTCGCCGAGGTTGGGAACGCTACAACACCTCCCTCATCGATGGGCAGCATTGCTTTCTGGCTGATGGACGGCCCGTTCATGAATCCTAGTTGCCTATTCTTTTCCGCTGCCCTCGGCTACCCGTCTCCACGATTCATGGTATCTTACCTAACGAGGTGTGCCTCCTGGGACCATCGAGTAAACAATCTGCCACCAGCTCAATGAAACTCGAAGCGCATTCATATCCCAACGTCAGTGTCGTAGTCCCGGCCTACAATGCCGGACATACGATTCGCCGAGCTTTGGCCTCGGTTGCATGTCAGACTCGGCCGCCTTTGGAGACGATTGTTGTCGACGATTGCAGCATTGATGATACTCGCTCGGTAGTCGAGCAATATGACAGAGTCGGCATCAAGCTGATTCGGATGGAAAAGCATCAGGGTGTCGCTGCAGCGCGCAACATTGGGGTGCAGGCCGCCAATGGAGAGGTGATTGCCTTTCTCGATGCAGATGACGAATGGTTGCCAATTAAATTGCAGAAGCAACTTACCTGGCTGACGGCTGATCCCCGCTTGTGGTTTGTCAGCTGTGACTCCGATTCGATCTCACAGAGTGGGACAAACCTTGGAAATACCTATGGTGGAGCGCGCATCGCTGCTGGTTCCGAAGCATGGAAAGCGCTGCTTTCATCGAACTTTATCGCGACGCCTTCTGTTGTTGTGTGGCGCCGCCACCTAGTGGCCCTAGGGGGTTTCGACGAGTCACTGAAGATCGGCGAAGATCAAGATATGTGGATCAGATTGGCCGCTAGTGGCCCGTTAGGCTATGTGCCCGAGACCTTGTTGCGCGTGCACCTCCGGACGAACAGCCTTTCACGGTGGTCGCTGGAAGACCTGCTTGATTACACGTTGCCAATGATTGAGCGGCACATTAGCTCTCAACGGCCGCGGCTAACGGAAGTTGAAATCCGGAGAATTCTGGGCGAACGGTATAACCGGTTCGGGCGTGTCGCTTATGTCCGAGGTGAATTTTGGTCTGGATTACGGCTTATCTCTCGCTCGGTGGGTTTAGGATATCACCCTTTTGAAAGCCTGGTTTACCTGATGCGAGCTGCCCCACCAATTCTTTGGCTCAAACACCGACTTGGATTTGGAGCCGTAAGTTGAGCTGGCGGTCTGCTGCCCGGCAACTCGCACACTATTCCGGTGTACTTAATCTGGTGCATCGGCTTCGCGATCGGGAACATCTGACAGTAGTGATGTTTCATCGCGTGCTACCCGAAGATGCCCAAGCAAGAGTGGGTGCTGATCCAACCTACACCATAACCCCAGACCTCCTAGCTGGCTGCCTGGATTTTTTTCGTCAACAGTACAATTTGGTGTCCGGTGTGGATTTGCTGAATTCTCGTAGAGGCACTCATCGACTGCCCCCATGGCCACTGATGATTACCTTCGATGATGGCTGGGGCGACAACTTTGAATGGGCACGGACGATACTGCGCGGTGAACCCTGGACGGTCTTTGTTGCGGTGGAAGCGGTACGCGACCCAATTACCTGGTGGCAGGAGGCATTGTTGTGGTCCCTGCGGTCAGGAAGGTGCGAATACTCAGAACTAAGCGCTGTCGTAGCAGAACGAAGTCAGCTTCTCGACTGCTGTGATTTGCCTGCCGACCTTCGCCTGTTAGCTTTGTATTCTTCGATAGGCGCTGAACGTCGGAAAGAAGCGTTAGCAGGCGCGACAAAGGAACTGTCGTCACAATACACGCGCGCTATGATGCTTTCTGCTTCCGAAGTGCAGGAATTGCATCGGGAAGGGGTCATGATCGGCAGTCACGGGGCAGGGCATTTACCTCTAACCTGCACACCGCAAGCTGTAGAGGATATGAAATTTGCGCGCGACCAGCTTTGCGAAATTTTGTTGGTTGACAGAATTCCGACACTGTCGTTTCCACATGGCCGCTGGGATGCTCGCTTGGTGGGAGAAGCCAGAGCTCTCGGGTACGAGTTGATGTTCACGAGTAACGCGGTTCTTAACCCCTGTCCGTCTGGATGGCTCACTAGTGATGTGATTGGTCGTATCCCAATTGATTGCGGTATACTTCGGACGAGATCACGAACGCTCGAGGCGGATCGGTTAGCGACGTGGCTCCAAAACCGTGGGCGCGAAGGCGCGCAGCTTCGTCAAAGTGCGTGATGTCCCGTTGCTGCTGGGGATTTTGGCGACGCTTGACATGACATTTGTCCATCCTTTGTAAGGGTGTTGTTTGACTTGGTTTTGCATGCAAAGATGAATCGCTACCAACGGATCGTTAGTTGTCACTCTGGGCTATTTCTAATCGCGATCGCCATCCTTATCCTGCATGGCTCCTTGTACCCGTATGATTTTCATTTTCGTGCTGGAAGTCCGATAGCAGCATTGACGAGCAACTGGGCTGCTCTGCCTAACGGTCGTGGCGATTTGCTTGCCAATATCCTGCTGTATGTTCCGCTCGGGGCCTCTATCGCGTTGGCAATCAACCGGCCAGTGCCCGTGTGGGTGGCAGGACTCGGGGGATGTCTTTTCTCATCCGGTATGGAAGTCTTACAATTCTACGACCAGGGGCGTGTCACCAGCGCATCCGATATCTATCTCAACACCCTCGGAACATGCGTCGGGGCCGTTACAGGGGGCGTGATTCGCCGGCATGCTGCATTCTTCCAGACTGGCCGGATTGAGGCCATCCCCTGCGTCCTGTTGGTCGCTATGTTGGGTTATCGACTATTTCCGTACGTTCCAACGATCGATCTTCACAAATATTGGACCAGTTTGAAGCCTATTTTTTTCCAACCGGTGCTCAATCCGCAGGACGGATTTCGTTACTTCGCGATATGGCTCACCGCGAGTTTTCTTGTGGCAAGGGCCACTCATTTGCGAAACCCCTGGGCTGTAACGGTACTGCTTCCCGCAACAGTTCTGGCCGCAAAGGTTTTAATAGTTGGACAGTCGATTTCGCCGTCGGAGCTGCTTGGGTGCAGCATCGCAATAGCGGTGTGGCTGCTCTTCCTGGAGCAGCGGCAGTGGGCAGCTTATGTCGTAGCCGGAGTCCTGTTTGCCAGCATGATCGCCGAACGGCTCGAACCCCTCGATTTTAGGGTCAAGGGAGCCGCTTTCGGCTGGGTGCCCTTTCGCAGCTTCCTATCCGGCTCGCTGGAGGTTGGCGTCCAATCTTTTTTCGAGAAGGTTTTCTTGTACGGAAGTCTCATTTGGATCTCCAGCACTGCCGGCCCGCCAATTTGGAAAATTACAATCGCAGTCGCGGCCTTGCTTTTCGTTACGAGCATTGTCGAAACGCATTTGCCAGGGCGTTCTGCGGAAGTGACAGACGCCATCATGGCCTTATCGCTAGGTGCCGTTTTAGGAGGGATCGAAGCAAGTTGGAGCCGGTCCGCGCCGCAATATACGCCTACGGAAAAAAAGGGCGAGGGGAATAGCCGCCATACGCAGAAGCTGCCCTAAATCAGCGCAGGGACGCGTCAGGCCGTTCCTTCCGCCGACCCTAAGCCGGGATGAGGGTGCGAAAGTAAAATGGCAGTGGAAAGTCCGCAAAGGAGCTGCACGTCCCCTACTTGGCGAGGATCAAGGCGGGGCGCTATTGCGGCGGCCACATACGGCACAGACGCAAGACGGTAATCGGAGGACATTGCCGACGACTGGCAGCGCAAAAGTGAGAATCAAACCGTAGCGCAAGAGGCGGGCCGGATACTCCCCCAAGGGGGTAAGCCCAGGGCTTATCCGGCCCTGACCAGACGCCGCGCTATCGAGGGCTTTAGGGCGCGCAGCATAGGCTTTCTGTACCTAGCGCCCTATTTCCGAGGAACACAATGGAGCGACAGTGCTCCACAGTACCTTTGTTCCCATGCTTCCTCAGGCAGGCGGCAAACCCGATGCAGATACTGGATATTGCTGTTAACGCGACGCTTCAGGGCGAGCGCCACATCGGCTCATGGCCTTGGGCTTTCGAGAGATCGCCACAACGCGGCCTGCCTAGCGGCTTTCCTGCCCACCGTAGCATGTCCGGATTCGAACGGGACAGCTCCCCTGGTCCGTGCAGCTTCACGCGCTTGCGGGACGCTTCACGACTATGGGGTTAACGGAGAACCTGGCCTCAAAGATGGTGATGCAGGCGTCAACGTCATCTAGCTGCTTCTGTCGCCAGCCGGGCTGGCGCTTCAGCCGGGATATCTCGCCGGCCCAAGTAGCGCGGCGGTCCTTCAGGGCGGCAAGGGCGTATTTGTTGGGCTTCTCAAGCATGCCGTCAAACTTGGCAGCGCCCAGTCAATTCGCTTGTGGCGTCTGCCCTAATCACCCGAAGCGATCCCTGGCCCGGACGCGCGTAGAGACCGGTCACCAAGGGCGTTCTCTTGCGGATAGTACTAAGTTGTCGCTATTCAGACGTCGGGAAACATCGGTGTTAGAGGCGATGTGGCAGTGGATAAGCTTTCATCGGTTCGAGATTTTAGCCGCGCTTCTTCTGGCGACGCTCTTCTGCTGCGTGGGGTTGGGCTCCAGCGTGTACAGATTATCATTGCGTTTGACTGGTTTGTCGCAGCGGCTCGATAGTCATGCGGCATCCAGTTCACAAGCGGCGACGTCTAGTGCGGAACCCAGTCCGATAGTTGAAGGAGCCGAGGGGCAGATTGCCAGCGGCCCACCTTCAACTGAGACACGTGTTCGCGACAATTTTTCGGCGAATGAGGTAAGGCAGCAGCTTCGATCTCTCATCGAACAGTTGCGCGATGCTGAGGTCGCGGAATAGACCCCTTCCTTGCGCACAGAACCTGTGCAGGGACGGACATCAGTACTGTGCACGACGCCGCAGACACGATGCGGGTAGTCGGGCCCGAGGTGTCGAAAGCCTTTACAGTTACGGGGGATCCAATGAAGGAGTCTTCGTAAGCGATTGTAATTGCTGTGCTTTTCACGCTGGCACACCTCTTGCTTATTCTCAAAGCGGGACATGATCGCGTGGCTAGGAGACCAAGATGTTTAGCTTTCGAAAATCTGCGATAATCGGCCTACTGGGGTTGGCGGCGTTCGCTACCGTCCCTGCCAAAGCCGATTTGATCATCTCATGCACGGGGCAGACTGGCTGCGGCACGCTTGCTACGGACACATCGAACACCTTTGCGAGCTTTAGCGGCACGCTTGGCTTCTTCACCATTAACCAGCTGAACGCGATAGGCGTAAATGGTACGGGCGGGAACCCGCTGCTCGGCATTTCGGCTATAGACGTTGCCAATACCGGTGCACATGGGCCACAGACTCTCACGATCAATATCACCGAAACGAACCTTAGTTCGCTTGGTACTCTCGCGAATTTCCTCATGAATTGGGGCAGCTCCCAAGTAAACGCCACGGTGGACCGGGCGTTTTACGTCGATGCTACGAATAGCGGTCTGCATGGTGCGGCGCAGTTCCTGGATGATTTCGCGACATCGGGCTCAAACTTTGCCCAATCAAAGAACTCAAGCGTACTAAAGAGTTTGAGCGGGCAGTTCTCGGTGACGGAAATCATCACCATTACGATCAATGGACTCGGAAACCTCCAGGCTGGGGACCAGATTTCCGCGCTAGCCGTTCCCGAGCCAATGTCGCTTTCGCTTCTTGGAATGGGTCTGCTCGCGCTCGGCGGAATGGGATGGCGCCGAAAGAGCGATACAAACTCTGGCACCTGAGTTCCGGATTTTTTGGGTGAGAAGGAGCCCGCGTTACGTGCGCGGGCTTTTTCTTTGTTTAGGATCTTAGCCTTTTTGAAACGACGCGGGCCGTGTGTGTGAGCCGGGCAGCCAATGTTTTGCGTGCGAAGGTCCATGACGACATCGCGTAGCGTTCGCTAGCGAAGGTTCGTTTCAGCTGATTATCGCCCGCGAGAAAATCGTAGTGAGTCGCGCCGGTCTGTGCGCACAATTCCATCGCCAAGAGATGCGCGACATATCCCGGCCGGTTATGACGCATCTTTTGGTCGACCCCGCTCTGGTACGCGATGATGCGACCGCCATCTCGAAAATTGTACAGATAACCCAAGGCAGAGGTGCCAGCGGAAATTCGCAGCAAATCAACAGTGCCCTGGCCCACCCCCCTGGCAATAACTTCTCGGTGGAAGGTCTCGAAGAATGGATTATGAAAGGAATGCCTTTTGTTGCGGTTAGTCCAAGACTCTATGTGCAGTTCCTTGAGGGCCTGAAACCACAAGAGAGCTGTTTCGACTGTATCCGCCCGTTCGCACCGTAAAGGACCGACACTTTCAAATGTCCGCAAATTTCGTCTGAGTTGTTGGCGCGAGTTCCGACTAATTGCGCTCGCGATTGCGTCGCGATTTCCGTTCAGCGGCAGCGAGGATGCGTAGGCTGGAGAGGGCCTTTCGTTGCTGAACAAATTGGTACCGGCCACATTGATCGGTTGTCGAAAAATGCCGGGGACAATTAATCGTTCAAAGTCACTCTGGCGCGCGAACCATTGCAGGAGCGGCGGCCACAAGGTCTTGACGGTTTCAAGTGGACCCACAAAGCCATTGTGCTCGATCGTGATGCCATCGAGCGAGCCTTCGCCCGTAGAATTGAAGTGCAGGTCGCGACTCCTCCACGCAAACTCTCGCCCAATGCGCGGAATCAGGATAGCCGCGCCACAGACTTCCTCATGGCAGGTTGCTGTAAGCAGGAACGGCCGGATGCGGTTCGGTAGAGCAGCGAGCCACGTACCGATCCATAGCCACGACACGAACACTGAACCACTTCCCCTGCGTTCCAGGCCCCGCCAAAGAGCCTCGACCTCGTCCAGACGGCTTATGGGATTTAGCCTGAAGTCGACTTGGAGGAGGGCGTCGCAGCCACTTGTTGGCGCTTCGGCGGGCACCTCAATCAAGCGGCCGGCTTCTGAATCAATGCGGTGCTTTCAGAGATGCGAGCAGAGCGCGCGCCTCCGAAACTGAGCCCGCACCGGTCTTCGAGGTCAAGGCCTTCTCTAGAACAGCCCGAGCCTGATCGGCTTTGCCCGTCTTCGAAAGCGCCACCGCGTAGTGGTATTGGATGGTTGTATCTGTGGGCATGCGGGCGCTTGCCTGCTGCAGATATTTGATGGCGTCGCTCGGCTGACCTTCATTTACCAAGATCCAGCCGAGCGTGTCTGCAACGGCTCCAGAATTCGGGGCAAAGCGCAGGGCCTTTTCAGCCGTCTGCCGCGCACGAGCATCATGATCGTGCGAATACAACCAAGCGAGGTTGTTTAGTATCACCGGGTTGTCAGGTTGCTTGCTGGCAAGCCATTCGTATTGCGAACGAGCCTCCGCCAAGCGCCCCACGCTGCTGTACAACTGAGCGAGGATCAATCGAGGCGAAAACTCTGTGGCATGCGCCTTGCTCCATTCTTCGCTTAACGTGATGGCCTTATCCATCTGGTTGTTTCGCTGGTACAGAACAGCCAGTCTTGCAATTGCTACGCCAGTAGGTTTCTCATTCAGAAATTTCTCCAATAGAGCTACGGCTGCGGCACGATTGTTGTTTGCCTCCAAAATATCGGTAGCCACTAACATTGCCGTCATTCTATCAGCGAACACTTTCTGGCTCGCCGTAACGGCGCCGCCGACACCGTGGGCCTGATACGAGAGTGTGACGTATGCACGCTTGAGATCGAGGCTCCTTGGATCTAGGTGTGCCGCACGCAATGTAGCCGCAGCAGCTCCAATGAAGTCTTTCCCAGCCGCAAGGGCGCCCGCGTAATGAGCCCATATCGGCGCTGAATTCGGAAACGCCGCAGCGGCTTTCTTGTACTCCGCGAGAGCGGCTGCCCCGTTGCCGGAAACAAAGTAGGCATACGCGGCAGCGTCTCGCACGGATGCGTCTTTCGGGAATTTTCGTTGGAGTGCGCCGACGCGGGCAATAGCTTCTGCCCATTTCTTCCGTGCCTCGAGAAAGGCGATCAGCCGTAGGGTGGGACCCGGATCCGATCCCACGTGAGATTGCGCTTGGGCCAGCCACTGCGCCGCGCCCCGATCATCTTTCTCGCTGAAGGCAATATTCGCGAGCTGCAGCATACTCTCGACGTCATCGGGTTTCGAAGATAGTCGGTCCTGGTAGAGCTTCTTCGCCAGCTCACCTCGATGCGTCTGCATGTAAATCTGCGCAAGATCACGGCGAGCGGAAACTAGGGACGAATCCTTCTGCAGGAGCTTACGGAGTACAGCTTCGGCGCCCGGGAAATCCCGTTGGGCGGTTTTCACAGCTGCAAGCAGCTCCTGATAGTTGGCATTTGCGGGGTCACGCCTTACCAGGGCCATGGCAGCTGTCCCTGCCTCATCTATTCGGCCGTACTGAAGCGATTCGAGTACTAGAGGAGGGCCTGCCAGAAGGGTCCCCTTGCCGTTCTTGAAGACGCTCCGCAACTCAGCAAGACCTGCTTCCTGGTCGCCGGATGCAAAATCAATCAGTGCTTGCCGAGTGGCCAGTGACGCGTCGCCTGGCGCCAGCAAAGCTGCTTGGTTGAACACCTCTTTCGCCTTATCCAAATCTCCGTGAGCAACGTAGGCTTGTCCGAGGAGTGCTAGAACCTCCGCATTTTTCGGTGCTAACTGGTTGGCCCTTTCCAGCGAAGCCAAGGCACTTTCGAGTTTGCCGCGCTTCATCGAGATCACGCCCAGCAGCTGGTACGCTTTGTACTCGTCACCGGCTTGAGCAAGGAATTTCTTTGTGAATTCCTCTGCCTGATCCATCTGGTTCAGCTTCAGCTTTACTTGCGCCGCAACTAGGTAAGCCGCCGGAAAGCTTGTCATTACGCCCCGCAGCTTCCCGAAAATCTCGTCGGCTGCTTTGTATCTTCCCTTTTGGGCGTCGATGAAGGCTTGGAGCACCAAAGCGACCGCATTTCCGGGTGCCAGTTTACGAACGCGCGCCACATCGGCTTGAGCGAGCTCGACCTTGCCCTGCTGCAGTTGCAAATTTGCGCGATCAATCAGTGCACGAAAATTGTGGGGGTTCGCTGCAATCGCCCGGCCCAGCAACTGCAAGGCAGCATCGCCTTTTCCCAATCCCGCAAGGGAAAGCGCCTCAATCTCTACAGCGTCGTCGTCTCGTGGATCCGCTCTGAGTGCTTGCTCGGCCTTTTGTTGAGCGGCCAAGTATTGCCTTTGTTGGAGCAATAGGCGCGCCGTCCCTATAATTGGAATTGCAGATTTGGGATCTAACCTTTCGGCATCGGAGAACATGTCTTTCGCCGTCTTGAAATCGGACAGCGCGAGTGCGGCCATTCCCCTGTACGATCTCACTAGGCTCTCCACCTTGGGCGGCCTGTGGCTTGGGGGTATATTCTTGAGGAGGTCCCCAAATTGACCCATCTGAAGCATCGCTTGGGCCATCAGCGGTGCAGCAGCATCGTCCTTTGCGCCTCGCCAATGCGCCGCAAACAGCTGTGCTTGGGCCGAGTTGGGGTCTCCGAGCTTTAAGTAAACCTGCGCTAGTTCCAGATGGATCGCGCTGTTGCCGGGCTCCGCTTGCGCAGTGTTCCGCAGCTCTAACTCCGCTGCCTTAAAGTCTTTGGAATTTTCCAGTTTACGCGCGCTGAGGAGATAGGAATCGGCTGGGCCAGCTGTGGCGGTCGACAAGGGCAGGGCCGCTAGTAAAGCAGTGCCGCAGGTTGTGATCCAAACTCGTAACGTCATCCGCACTGGATTCATCCTTTCAATTCCGCGGCATTGCTGCTCCGCGACCCAGCCATTCCGTGCTCATCGAGAAGATCGTAGAGAGTCGGGCGGCTGACACCCAGCAGCCCGGCCGCCTTCGAAACGTTTCCACCCGCTTGGGCCAGGGCGATCTCTATCGTCTCTCGTTCTGCCTGTCGTCGGATTTCCCGCAGATTGAGGGACCGTTCGTTAGCCGGCGCTGCGAGGTCTAGATCACCTGCTGCGACCAAGGCGCCTTCCGCCATTATGGCTGCGCGTTTGGTCCGCCCGTCCAGTTCCCGCACGTTTCCACGCCACGGGTGCTCCCGAATTGCACTAATGGCGTCAGCTGTGAAACCGCGGAACGAACGACCGAATTCCTTTCCGTACTTTCGGAGGAAAAAATTAGCGAGCAGCAACGCGTCCCCACCTCGCTCGCGCAAGGGCGGCAAGTGGATCGCGACTTCGTTTATCCTGTAGTACAAGTCCTCTCTGAACCGGCCCTCCACGATGAGCTTGGGCAAATCCTGATTTGTTGCACTTAAGATTCGGGTATCGATTCGGATAGACTGCCTACCGCCGACACGCTCTACGATTCGGTCCTCCAGAAAGCGTAAGAGCTTTACCTGCGTCCCGAGTGGAATATCACCAACTTCGTCGAGAAAAAGCGTGCCACTGTTAGCGCTCTCGATCTTACCAATGGTCTGTTTAATGGCGCCGGTAAAAGCTCCCTTCTCGTGACCAAATAGCTCCGCTTCAAGCAGGCTTTCCGGAATGGCCGCGCAATTGATGGCCACGAACGGTTTTGCTGCCCTAGGGCTCAGCTGATGGATGGCTTCGGCAACCAGTTCCTTCCCCGTCCCGCTCTCCCCCGTAATCAGCACGGTAATGTCTGTCTTCGCCAGCCTTTCTATATCGCGAAGAACCTTCTGCATTGGCGCGCTGGCACCCAGGATTCGGGTGGAGGAACTGCGCGAGAGCGAAGTCGCAAGCCTTGCGTTCTCCTGCTCGAGCTGGAAGAGGCGCGCCGCCCGGCCCAAGATCAGCTTCAAGAGATCGGGCTCCGCGGGCTTTTGAAAAAAATCGTAGGCTCCAGCGGCGACTGCTCGATTTGCGCCGTCGAGGCTTTCATTACCAGTGACCACAACCACCTTGGTTCCCGGGTTCACGCCTAGGATGTCCGACACCGCGGCCAAACCTTCGGTCATGCCGTCCGCGTCAGGGGGCAGTCCCAAGTCAACGACCGCCAGAGCGGGCCGTTGGGCGCGGGCGATTTCGTTGGCTTCGGCGCGAGTACGAGCGGATAGAACCTGGTAGTCGGACAAAAGCCAGCGATATTGCGCCTGCAGACCTTCATCATCTTCCAAGACCAAGACGTCGAGCTTGCCCGTTCTCATCCCACTAACGCTCTGCTACGGGGCAAATCGGTCACGACTTCTGCGCAATCCGGCAGAATGATGCTCATCCTTGTGCCAGAACCCATCTTGCTTGCGACCGTCATATCGCCTCCGGCGGCGCGGACAAGTTCTCGCGCTTGGAAGGCCCCCATTCCGTGGCCATCTGCTTTCGTGGTGTGGCCCGGCGTGAAGAGGCGGTCCCGTAGGAACTCGCTGCTCATTCCACACCCCTCATCGATAATATCGATGACGATGTTTCCGTCGCGGCGGCTGACTTCGATGGTAATCACATCGCCTGGAGAAGACGCCTCTGTGCTGTTGTTGATGACATGCGTGAGAATCGAGTGCAGGACTGAAGGCGCAATGTAGACTTGGGCATCAGGTATCATGCTGCGCACGCTAACTGGTATATCCGCGCGGCCAGTTTCGGCTGCGACCTCTCTGACGACCATGACTGGATCTATTCGATGCGGCTCGTCGCGTTCGTCCGACCTGAACCGCAGCCTAGCGAGCAGACCATTTAATTTTGCAACGGAGTTCTCAATGCTGCGCACGAGGTCGGCTCTAAATGCTGGGACCTCTCCAAATCGCTGCACATTGGCCACCATCATTCCGAGCTGGCCGGCGACATTCTTGATATCGTGAGCGACGAACGTGAATTTCTTTGAATACTCTATCAAGGCCTGAGATTCCACGAGCCGGCGTGCTGCGATTTCCTCTGCGAGAAACGCGGCGACCTGCTGCCCAATTGCGAGGAGAAGATCGAAGCTCTCCCAATTCAACTGCACCGGAGCACGCGCACGCGAGAGAACGACGAAACCCATCATGCAATCGGTTTTTGTCAGCGGAATTGCCAGCCACAACCCATCGAACTTGTTCGCTGCAGACTTGCTGTCACTGCCCAAAATTTGCACAGCTTTGCCGTTCTTGAATGCCTCAACGAATGAGTCTGCCCGGGGTATGATGACCGGTTCTTCGACAGCTTGCCCAAGCATCTGCGCGACCGCGTAATCACCCGCTGCGTTTTTCAGATAGAGGATACCTCCGGGGCTATCCACCACATCTGCAATCGCCCTAATAGCCCGCACCGAAAGCACTTCATCAGGTCCGCAAAGAGTGGAAATCGACCGCAGCCATTCGACTCGATAGTCGTATCTCGCTGTGAAGAAATTTTCCGAGATAACTCGTTGTAATCGTGCCCGAAACGTACCCGTCGATAAGACTGTCAACAGCAATATCAAGCTGCCGCTGAAGAAAGAAATTTTGGAAATCGCTGCCCAGTCCCCTGACAGGCGCCCAATGAAACTTGCAACACCGGCTGTTAAAAGGAGAAATATGCCGGCAGCAGTGAACGTCGCCCCATGAAAGACAACTTTCCGGGAGACATGGACATCGATCTGCCATTCCGCGTTGCGCGCCATAGTCAATGCCAGAAGCGGTACGATTAGAACAAGAACAATACCGCGGCCGGCGAGCAGAGTCGGATCGACGCTTTTCAACACAACGGCTTCGGAAAACGCAAAGAGGTTGTAGGCGAACAGGAACCCCACGGCGATGCAGAACGGATATACATGCCAGCGGCGTGCACTAGCGGTGTTTCGGAAGAGGTTTTCGATCAGCAAAATCCCGCATACGGCTACTGCAATTCGGGCAAAGATCTGGGATTGCAGGAAGTATGATGCAGTCCCCGCCTGCAAAAAACGCAAATCATTAAGGAACGAGCCCACGGCTAAAAGAAGGGAACCTGCCGCCAGCAATTTGATGGCCGGGGACTTTTGGCCATCCTTCTGCGCGGTGACGAGCACGAGAACCAAGAGGAATACCCATGCCCCAAAGCTCAGGCTTTCGGCTGCATGAGCAAAGCCCGGGATCCACCAACGTTGTATTGCAGCGGCAACCGCCCAGATCAGAGTCGCCACGCAGGCGAAGAAAATGCCCCAACCCAGTGCCTGGGGACGCCGGTTGATTAGCATCAAAAATACGAGCGCCAGAAGGGCACTGGCACCTAGACCGTATGAAATCGCGAAGACCATCGAACCGCGCTAGCGCGCCCCGTCACCGCGAACTACCACCCCAATCGTCTTTAGCAGAATCAACAAATCAAGCGCTGGCCCTCGATTTTTGACGTAATACAGGTCGTAGGACAGCTTTCGTTTAGTGTCCTCAAAACCTACGCCGTAGCGGAAACTGACTTGAGCCCACCCCGTGATCCCTGGTTTCACAAAATGCCTGTAATCGTAACATGGAATCGATTCCGAGAATTGCTGCACAAAACACGGTCGTTCCGGCCTAGGGCCAACGAGAGACATTTCACCCAGAAGGACGTTCACGAACTGCGGCAACTCATCTATTCTGACTTTTCGAATGAGTCTGCCGAATGGAGTCGTTCGTGAGTCTCGTTCCGCGGCCCAGGCCGGGCCATCTCGCTCTGCGTCTGTACGCATGCTGCGAAACTTGAGCAAAACGAAGCTCTTGCCGTGCAGGCCAACGCGCTCCTGCCGATAAAGAACTGGCCCTCCATCCTGCAGCTTCACCAAAAACGCCGTAATCAAAAGGACCGGCGCAGTGATGACTATTGCGGTTACGGCAATGACCACATCGGCCACTCGTCGTGCAAACTCGTCGCCGCGCCTAAATCGAAAACCATGAGAAAGCGCGAGCCATTCCGGTCTCATTGCCTCTAGGCTAATCCGCCCTGCTTCGGCTTCGCAAAAATCGAGATAGTCAACAACTCGCAGGCCTGAAAGGCGGCAGTCGACCAGATTGCGCCACACGTGGGAATCCTTATTGAACGAACCAACGACAATCTCGCGAGCGCCGGCGTTCGCAGCGCACTTAATCAAGGGCTCGGTAAGATCTGGTTCGCCACTCCCGGTCTGGTTGAGAAGAGTTGCAGCAACCCGAAATCCGCTAGTTGGCAGGTTAGCCAACTCGTCAAGCTCCGTGGAATGACGTTCACTGCCGATGAAGAGAATTGACCGGGTGAAATATCCTTTTTGGTGAATCTGATGAAAGGCGAAACGCAAAAGAAGCACCGAGAGTAGCCAGATGCCCGTCAGTGCGATCGTCCATTCCCATCGATAAGGATAGATTGGAACGACAGAGGTTCTGGCTAAAACACCCGTTGTCAGCACAGCCAAGCCGAAGATGGGTAGGGTGATTACGGCGGCACGCCATACCGCGCGTTTCAAGTTAAACAGCGCATCTCGGTCATAAAGCCCCCCCGAATACATCACCGCCATGATGGCTGCAGGCAGAGCTACTACCACGGTGGCAGTTCCGCCCTTGGTTACCGTACCGGCGAGTGCCGCAGACGGCTCCAGTGTTATCAGACAAATAACCGTGACAATCAGCGTTTCTAGTGAAACAAAAATAAGTGACGGCCCAGAAAAAATATGCCCCAACACCCGACGCATGGCCCCACCCCGTTTAACCCACAATTGTGTTATTTGCGGCTACTCTTAGGTAAGGAACTGCTAACTGTAAACAGAGTTACTGAGAATCTTGGAGAAACATGCCTTTTGTTTATCAGTGGGCACGCTCCCTGATCCGGATGGGCTGGAACCAAATCGGCTAAAAATCCGTTCTCCGACCGGTATTTACCAGTGGATAACCGTTGCGCCGGTAGGCTGGCCGGCGGCTGTTGGGGTTATGGTTAATGATGATTCGCGACCGGAGCATTTCCATGCTCACGTCTCATCAGCGGGCACAGAGCGAGGCGCGGCTACCCGTCTGGGCATGCATTGGAGCGATACTGTCGCTGTCGGGCTCTTGCTACTGGCTAATCTTCAAGGTTCTGCATTACATCGCCCTCTAGGGACAGAAGAATGACGCCACCGGTTCCCCAGATCTGATGTAGTCCTCTATAACTCTGCTTCCAACCTCCTCATTTATGTCCTTAAGCGAAAGCGCGACGTAAGCCGAGGCGCAGCGATTTCCGTGAAACAGATTTCGCACTTGGGCCCACTTGGCGCCGAAGCTGGACCCCGTTGCGATTCCATTTACGATAAAGAATGACCAGACGATTCGACTGTGACGACCACGGAACCACTTCGAAACGGTGACCAACACTTTTTGATCATCGAAACGAAGGTTGCCGCGCGAGGCCGAGTTGAAAGTCCAAACGCGCTCGTCGGCATCCCGGTTTTCAGATCGTATTAAGTTTCGACTGATCGCCGAACTGTACAGCGCAACAAACCGATCAACTCGAAAGTGCCCATCCGCAAACGTATCGGCAAACACCCGATCTGGTGAGGAAACGATAGGGTGCCAGTCTGTTGAAGCAGAGGTTTGTATCCACGGCGCATGCAGTGCGGGGGCCCTTACTGGAAGAGGCACGGCGCCAACCCTGCTCGAAAATATGAATATTATGGGCCCCGACGGGAAAG
>JADMIO011319559.1_pt1 | contig 26662 bp, 22 predicted proteins | sample 8958161 | NCBI WGS metagenome assembly JADMIO01 (sample SAMN16585339, study PRJNA669376) | soil metagenome | isolation source: Crop rotation soil | place: USA: Cullars Rotation, Alabama | collected 2011 | reverse complement strand
CCCGCCGGTCGAGCTCGATCCGCAGGCGTCGGCAATCGCCGACACGTATTGCCGCCAGCAGATTCGCTACGGCACGACCGGCCACTTCACCGTCGACGGACTCGCGCCGTACATGCGCTATTCGTTCGCGGGCGGCAATGACGGCGTCAGCGAGAACGCCGCCGCGTGGTCGGCGACGTACAAGTTCAGCGACCGCTCGCTGTACGACATGATCCGCCGCAGCGAAGACGCGATGATGAAAGAGGTCGCGCCGCACGACGGACACCGCCGCACGATCCTCGATCCGTTCGCGACGCACGTCGGCATCGGCCTGGCGTGGGAACACGGCGAGTTCCGCCTTACCGAAGAGTTCATCCGCCGCTACGTCGACTGGAAGCGTCCGCTGCCGCGCGCCGCGTCGCTCAACGAGCAGATCACCGCCTCCGGCAAGCCGCTGAAGACGTACAAGATCGAAGCGATCAGCGTGCACCACGAGCCGCTGCCGCAGTCGCTCTCGATCCAGGCCGCGAACCTGATCGACAGCTACAGCCTCCCCGACAAGCGCCGCGACTACCTGCCGCGACTTCGCGGCACGTACTTCCAGCGCCATCCCGACGGCGCGCTATATGAAGTGCGCGAGGAGTACGCCGACGGGCGCCGCGGCGACTTCAGCGTTTCGCGCGACGGCACGTTCTCGTTCGAAGTTCCGTTCGCCGACGGACCGGGCATCTACACTGTCGTCGTTTGGGTGCGGCGTCCTGGAGATCCCGCTCCGATTCCTGCGAGCAATATCTCCATTCGCGTCGATCGCCCCGCAGGCGGCGCGTTTAGCCTCGCCGGCGGCTCGCGCTGAGCGTATCCCCCGCCACGATCCACCACGCTCCGAACACCACTCCGAACATCCCGATCAAACGATAGAAAATCTCCGCGTTGATCCAAATGCGCGCGGCGGTGTCGCCGTAGTGCTGATCGCTCCACGTGCCTTGCTGATTCGCGTACGTCGACTCGATCGAGAGGAACAACCCGATCGGATGGAGCAGCAAGACGATCACGAACGCGATCGCGAATGCCTTCATGTTGCGATCGGAGAACGGCGCACGATTCGATGCGAAGAGCGCGACCAGCAGGATCACGTTGAAGGTCAGCTGATCGGCGGGGATCGTCGCCATCGGCATCGTGTCGCGCGTCGGCTGCACGACGATCGTGTGTCCGACCGCGACGAGCTCGCCCGCGGCAATGCGCGAGTCCAGCTTCATCAGCGGCTGCGCGATCACGGCGAGCGCGCGGTTCCACGCGTCGCCGCACGCCCACCACAACGCGATCCCGATCAGCAGCCCGACCGCGAGCCTAACGATGCGCCACAGCATGCTTGGTCGCTCGCGACGTCCAGATCAGAAAAATCAGCACCGCGACGCCGAACATCACGCTCTGCCAAACCGCGAGATGAAACATGTCGAAGAGATTGCGGTGATAGCGGCCGAGCAAATACAGACTCACGATGCGGATCACGTTCAGCGCTTCGAGAATGATCGAGCCCGCGATCGCGCCGGCGATGCGAAACACGATCGGCGCTTCGAACGCGAGGATCGCCGCGGCGAGAAACGCGACCGCTTCGACCGCGTTGCATCCGTTCTTGATGTCGACGCCGAACTCGGGGCCGCGGATGATCGTGCCCATCGTCATCGTGTGCTGCCCGAGGAGGTTGAGGATGGCGGAGGAGAGAGTGGTGAGCCCGCGGGTGAACGGCGCGACCGTGACGCGCTCGACCGCAGGAATTGCAATGGGAATGTAAAAAAGCACGCAGAGAAGCGCGAAGCGAACGAGAAACCCGGTCTGACGGCGGGAAAGGGCCATTTGCCGCGCATTGTAGCTGTGCGAAAATCGCGACCAAGGTCTTTCTCCCATGCACTTCCGGCGGTTCGTTGCGGCGATCCTCTCCGCGCTCGCTGTCGTCGTTCCGATCGTCGCCGACGATCTCGCCGACGTCCGTGCGCAGGCGGGCGCGCGCCTTTTTCGCGCGTTCCTGAGCGCCGACGTCGACGTCGAGAAGAAGGCAGTCGACAACCAACTCCTCATCCTCTTTCTCTACGTCGACGACAAGAACCGCGCGACCACCCTAGCCTCCCACTTCCTCGGCGAAGCGAAAGACGGCGGCACGATTCGCGGGCTGCCGCTCAGCGTCGCGTATTCGACGGACGCGACGATGGCGAGCTACAAAGCGAGAGTTCCCGCCGGCATCTTCCTCGCGCAGCCGCCGAGTGAAACGACGCGCCGCGCCATCGTCAAGTACGGCATCGACCATCACGTGATCGTCTACTCGCCCTTCGAAGGCGACGTCGAGAGCGGCGTCCTCGGCGGGCTCTCGGTTGAAGCGCAAGTGCGGCCGTACGTGAATCTCTCGACGCTGTCGGCGTCGAACATCTCTCTCAAGCCGCTCTTCTTCAAGGTGACGAAGGTGTACCGATGAAGAAGCCGGTCGTCCTCATCTCCGCGATCTTCCTTCTCCTCGCGGCGACGCTCGCCGGCGTGATGGCGTTCTACTGGATCGCGGTTCTTCGTCCGCGGCTGCAAACCGAAGCGGTCGCGCAGGCGGAGATGGTTGCGCGCTCGCAGACGAACACGATCATCAGCGCGATTCGCAGCGCCGACGGCACGCAGCGCGTGCGCAACCTCGTCACCGCGCTCGATGAGTTGCTGCTGCTGCAAGACGCGCAGACGAAGACGCCGTTCTTCAGAAGCGTCGAATTGAAGATCGACTACGAAGTCATCCCCGCGGAGAAAGGGACGCTCGACCTTCGGCGCGGCGCGACGGACGAAGGCGGCTTCCGCACCGAAGTCGCGCTTTACGATCCGCAGACGTTCGAGCTGATCGGCGTCGCGACGTTCCGCGTCTCCGATCGCTTCTTCCTCCAGCTGTCGAGTGACGTGCGCCGCGAGCTCGTGATCGTGTCGCTCGCCGTGCTCGCGCTCCTCGCGCTCGTGTGGGCGGTGATGATCTTCCTGCTCACGAAAGTGAATCGCCAGCAGCGCGCGATCGTCGATCAAGAGCAAAAGTACGAGCGTCTCGTCGAAACGCTCAGTACGTACTTCATTTATCGCCGCAATCCGGGTGGCGACGTCACGTTCGTCAGCGATTCGGCATCGCGTCTCTTCGGCATGCAGCCGGGCGAAGTGATGACGCAGCTCCAGCAGCGGCTCGCGCCGCCGGCGCGCGAAGGCGAGACGGAGCGCAACTACGCGATTACGCTGACGGATGACGACGACGCCATCCGCCACGTTGAAGTCTCCGAACTGCGCGTCATCGGCGACGACGGCGAGATCGAGGCATTCGACGGCATCGCGCGCGACGTCACGACGCAGAAGATCGTCGAGGAAGAGCTGCGCCAGGCGAAGGAGCACGCCGAAAGCGCGGACCGCGCCAAGAGCGCGTTCCTCGCCAACATGTCCCACGAGATCCGCACCCCGCTCAACGCGATCCTCGGCATGACGACGCTCGCGCAGAAGCAGAATCCATCGCTCAAGCTCAGCGAATACCTCGGCAAGATCGGATCGTCGGCGCGGCTGCTGACGGAGCTCATCGAAGACATCCTCGATCTCTCGCGCATCGAAACGGGACGCATCGAGATCGCGCGCATCGACTTCGATCTCGACGACATGCTCGCCGAGCTGTCGGATGTCGTCGGCGTGCGCGCCGGCGAGAAGAACATCGAGATCCTCTTCAACACCGCGTCTGAAGTGCCGCGCCGTTTGCGCGGCGATCCGACGCGGCTCAAGCAAGTCCTTCTCAACCTGCTCAACAACGCGCTGAAGTTCACGACGAAAGGCGAGATCGTCGTCGACATCAACGCCACCGAAACGCGGCGCGATCGCGCGGAGCTGCGCTTCTCCGTGCGCGACACCGGCATCGGCATCGCGCAGGAGCACATCCCGACGCTCTTCGAGCCGTTCACACAAGTGGACGCGACCATGGCGCGCCGCTTCGGCGGCATGGGACTCGGTCTCGCGATCTCGCGCAGGCTCGTTCGCATGATGGGCGGCGAGATGCAAGTCGAGTCGACCGTCGGCGCCGGCAGCACGTTCTCGTTCAGCGCGCAGTTCGATCTTCCGCGCGGCGCGGTCGGCCTGCGGCGTCTCGCCGACGAGTTCCGCAATCTGCCCGTGCTCGTCGCGGACGACAACACGAGCGCGCGCGCGGTCATCGCGAACATGCTGCAGTCGCTCTCCTGCCGCGTCACCGCGGTCGAGTCAGGCGACGCCGCGGTCAAGGAAGCGATTCGCGCCGCGCGTGACGGACAGCCGTATCGCCTTGCGGTGCTCGACTGGCGCATGCCCGGCCTCGACGGCGCGCAAGCCGCCGCGCAACTCGCGAAGGCGGCGGAGCTCAAGCCGCATCTGCCGGTCATCCTCGTCACCGCGTACGAGCGCGAATACGCGAATGCACGCGGACGCGAGATCGGCATCGACGCCGTGCTGCACAAGCCTGTGAGTCCGTCGATGCTGCACGACGCCGTCGTCAACGTGCTCGTTCCCGGCACGCCGTATCGCCCGCGTGTCTTCGATCAGCCGCAGGTGCGATTCGAAGGCGGCAAGCGCGTGCTGCTCGTCGAAGACAACGAGATCAATCGCGAAGTCGCGCGCGAGATGCTGCGCGCCACGGGGCTCGAAGTCGAAGAGGCGCACAACGGATATCAGGCGATGGAGCGGCTCGCCGCGAGCAAATACGACGTCGTGCTGATGGACGTGCAGATGCCCGAGCTCGACGGCGTCGAAACGGTGAAGGCCATTCGCGCCGCGCGCGGCAAGTTCGAAAAACTCCCGGTGATCGCGATGACCGCGCACGCGATGCTCGGCGATCGCGAGCGCTTCCTCGAAGCCGGGATGAGTGACTACATCGCGAAGCCGATCGAGGAGAAGCAACTCCTCGCGGTTCTGGCGAAGTGGCTCGATGTGGGCCAGACATTCTTGTCTGGCCAGACAGGAATGTCTGGCCCACACGACATCCCCGAGATCCTCCCCGGCCTCATGGCCGGCGACGGCATCCGCCGCACGAGCGGCAACGTCGCGCTCTACAAACGCCTCCTCGCCGAGTTCCGCAAAGAGCTCGACGCCGACGAGCCCATGAACGCCGATCGTCTCCACACGCTGAAAGGATCGTCATCAACGCTCGGCGCGCGAAGGGTCGCCGAAGCCGCGGCCGCCCTCGAGCAACGCGCGCGCAAAGGCGAGCCGCTGTTCTTCGATGAGCTGCGCAGCGCGATCGAAGAAGTGAAGGAAAGCATCAGCCGTGTCATCCCGAGCGTGAGCGAGGGATCTGGCCGGGTGGGGAGCGACATCGCGCCCCACACGCCCAGACCCCTCGCTCCGCTCGGGGTGACATTGGAAATCGCCAAGCGCATGGACGATCACCTCAAAGACAACAACCTCGCCGCGGTCGCGTGCTTCGACGAACTGAAATCCCTCGTCGGCCCCAACTTCAACGCACCGATGCAACAGCTCGAGGCAAGCCTCGACAAGCTCGACTTCGACGCGGCGCGCGCGCACCTCGCCGCCATCACCGCGGAGCTGCCGTCATGACCACGCTGGCGACGACCGCGAAGCAGCGCCTGCTGATCGTCGACGATCAGTCGGCGAACATTCGCGTGATCGCCGAGGCGCTGCAGAACGTGTACGAGTTGTACTTTGCGACGAGCGGAGCGAAAGCGCTCGACATCCTCGCGTCGAACGACATCGAGCTCGTGCTCCTCGACGTCGTCATGCCCGAGATGGACGGCTTCACCGTCTGCGCGCGCATGAAGAGCGACGAGCGCACCGCGCGCATCCCCGTCATCTTCGTCACCGCCCGCGAAGAAGCGAGCGACGAAGCGCGCGGCTTCGACGTCGGCGGCGTCGACTACATCACCAAGCCGATCAACCCCTCGATCGTGCAGGCGCGCGTGCGCACACATCTCGAGCTGAAGCGCGCGCGCGATCTCTTGGAGCGCCTCGCCTCGATCGACGGGCTCACCGGCATCGCCAACCGCCGCCAATTCGACGCTTTCCTCGATCAGGAGTGGAAGCGCGCCACGCGCAACAACGCGTGGTTCTCGCTCGCGCTCATCGACGTCGACGAGTTCAAGAAATACAACGACACGTACGGACACGCGAAGGGCGACGAATGCCTTCGCTCGATCGCGCGCGCGATGCTCACCGTGGCGCGGCGTCCGTCCGACCTCGCCGCGCGATACGGCGGCGAAGAGTTCGCGCTCGTCCTTCCCGACACCGACGCGAGCGCAGCGCCGATCGTCGTCGGCTCGCTCCTCGACGCCGTGCGCGCGCTCGAGATCGAGACCTGCGGCAAGATCGTGAGCGTCAGCGCCGGCGCGGTGAGCACCATCCCCGCGCGCGACGCGCAACCCGCATCCCTCATCGAAGCAGCAGATCGTCTGCTGTACGAAGCCAAACGCGGAGGCCGTAACCACGCCATGCATGCCGACCTCTCGACCGGCATCGTGCGGCGCGTTCCCGAAAAGGCGCTCGTATGAGACATCGAATCGCTCTCGCGCTCGCAGTTCTGTTGATCGCATTCAACGTCATCGCCGACGAGCAGCAAACGCCGTCCGACGACAAAGAGCTGAAAGAGCTGCTCTCGATCGTGCAGCAGGAGACCGACGTCGCCACGAAGACGCGGCTCAACAGCGACTACGTTCCCGGCATCGTCACCGTCCTCCAAGGCGAAGAGCTCGAAGCCCTCGGCATCCGCAATGCGGCGGAAGCGCTCGGACTCGTGCCCGGCATTCAAGTGACGCGCGACAACCGCGGCAGCGAGCTCGCGCTCGTGCGCGGCCTCGACTTTCCATTCAACGTCGGCAACGTGCAAGTCCTCGTCAACGGGATCGCGATCGCGCGCGCGGACGGCGGCATCAACACGTCCGCGATCGAGATTCCGGTCGAGCAGATCGATCGCATCGAAGTGATCCGCGGCCCCGGCTCCGTCATCTACGGCGACTTCGCGCTCATGGGTCTCATCAACATCATCACGCGCAAGGAAGGCGCGCGCGCCGTCGCGCGAGTCGAGTCGCCGCACGCGTCGCGTTTGGCCGCCGGACGCTACGGCGATCATGACAACCGCACCGGCATCTCGTATTCGGCGAACGTCGCCGTGTCGTCGAGCACGAACGCGTCGGGACCGGTGCCGATCGCGAACGCCGACGATCAACGCACATTCGCGATGTTCAATGTCGAGCGAGCGGGACTCTCGCTCACCGCACAGTCGACGCATCGCAATTTCATCCCGCGCCCCGGCACACCCGGCGTCAATCGCTATCACGACACGAGTTGGGTGGCCGAGGCAAAGTACGCGCGCGATCTGACGAAGACGCTGCACGGCGAGATTCGCGCGTCGTATCTCGACAACAACATCGACGACTTCATCTCGCAGATCAGCGGCAACGTCATCAAGTACGCCGCCGACGCGACGTACACCGGATGGGCGAAGAACTCGATCCTCGCCGGCGCCGACTACTCGACGTCCACGCTCGACAACGCGTCGCATCGCATCCCGCCGCCGCCCGGCACGCCCGGACCGCCGGCGCTCACCGCGCTCGCGCACGACGTGCATCGCGACGTCACCGGCTTCCTGCTGCAGGACCGCATCGACTTCAACGAGAAGTTCTCCACGACCATCGGCGCGCGTTACGACTCGTACAGCGATCTCAGCTCGCGCGTCACGCCGCGCATCGCGTTCGTGTGGCGCGCCACCGACCGGCACATTCTCAAAGCGCAGTACACCGAGGGGTTCAGGCCGCCGACGTTCTTCGAGTTTTATCAGCGGCCGGCGCCCGGCGTCGTGCCTGTCTATCCGTTCGAGCTGAATGCGACGACGGAGCTGAACTACATCTATCGCGGCACCGGCCGCGTCGGCCGCGCGACGGTCTATCGATCGAACATCAGCAAGATGCTGCGGCCCGGTGGAGTCTTCCTCACCACTCCGGCACATGCGACCGGCTACGAGCTCGAATGGACGCAGGAAGTCACGTCGCGATTGAAGGTCGGCGCGAATGCGTCGCACATGAACACCGAGGATCCGCGCGCGGCGGGATTGTCGAATCGCGTGTCGGCCGATTGGCTCGGCAACGCCACCGTCCTCTATCACGCGCCGTACAGCATCATCCTCGGCGCGCGCTTCAACTACATCGGCGACCGTCCTGTCGGCAACGGCTACGACACGCTCGACTTCACGGTCACGCGGCAGGATGCATTCGTCCCCGGATTGTCGATGCGCGTCGGGTTGAAAGACGCGCTGAACGGCAAAGCCGCGTTCTTCACGCAACTCCCGACCGGGAACGTCATCACCAATCGCTTCCCCGGCCGCAGCGCGTGGATCGAGGTGTCCTGGAAGCCATGACTCAGGCCGGCCGCGTCGTCGTCGTCGATGACAGCTCCGTCAATCGGATGCTCCTGGCGGGCATTCTCGAGCAGGCGAACTACGACGTGCGCGCGGCCGCGAGCGGACGCGAGGCGCTCGACGTCATCGAGCACGTCACACCCGACATCGTGCTGCTCGATGTGCAGATGCCGGAGATGAACGGCTATGAAGTCTGCGCGATGTTGAAGTCGCGTCCGCGCCTCGCCGCGATTCCGGTCGTCTTCATCTCCGCGCTCGAAGAAGTCGCGGAAAAGTTGAAGGGCTTCGAAGCGGGCGGCGTCGACTACGTCACGAAGCCGTTCGAGCCCGCCGAGATCCTCGCGCGCGTGTCGACGCAGGTGAAGTTGTTCCGCATGCAGCGCGAGCTGAAAGACCGCAACGCGGAATTGCAGCGCCGCAACGAACAGCTGGCGCGCGCGCACGAGCGCACGGAGAAGATGTTCCTCGCGCTCTCGAGCGCGCTCACCGGCAGCGTGCTCGATGACACGTATCGCATCGACGAGAAAATCGGCGAAGGCGGATTCGGCGCCGTCTTCCGCGGCATGCACCTCGGCCTTCAACGTCCGGTGGCGATCAAAGTGCTGCGTCCGAATCCCGCCGCGGACATGACGGAACAGATCACGCGCTTCCGCGCCGAAGGCGTGGCGGCGTGCCGCGTCGCGCATCGCAACGCGGTCGAGGTCCTCGACTTCGGCGTGTCGAGCGAAGGGATCGCGTATCTCGTGATGGAGTTGCTCAGCGGCCGCAGCATCGGATCGATTCTGCGCGACACGAAAAAGTTTCCGCTGTCGCGTTGCCGCGACATCGGCAGCGCGGTCTGCGACGCGCTCTCCGCCGCACACGCCGCCGGCATCGTGCATCGCGACATCAAGCCCGACAACGTCTTCGTCCACGCGAACGGCGACGGAAGCGAGATCGTGAAGGTCGTCGACTTCGGCATCGCAAAACTGCTCGACGTGAAACCCGAGGATCTGGTGGAGGCGACGCAGCTCGGAGCAGTGATCGGAACGCCGCCGTACATGGCGCCCGAGCGCCTGATGGGCAAAGCGTACGACGAGCGATCGGACATCTACAGCGTCGGCGTGCTGCTCTATCTGATGATGTCGGGCGAGCTGCCGTTCGCCGCCGCGAATGCGTCGCTCGGCGAGATGGTGATGCTGCACATGACGCAGGACCCGCGCGACCTCAAGGAGTTGAACGCCGAAGTGCCGGACCGAGTCGCGAACGTCGTCATGCAAACGCTGGCGATGGAGGCGGGCGACCGTCCGTCGCTGCGCGAGGTACGCGATGTGCTTAGTGCCGTCGCGTAAGTGGTCTACGACGCCATCATCATCGGCGGCGGCCCCGCCGGCCTGACCTGCGCGATTTTTCTCGCACGCTATCGGCGGCGCGTGCTGCTCGTCGACGACGGCCATCCGCGCAACTACGCCTCGCGCGGCGTCCACGGGTTCCTCGGCCAGCACGGCATTCTTCCCGGCGAGCTGCTCGCGCGCGGACGCGATGAAGCGCGCGCCGCGGGCGTCGAGATCTGCGACTGCCGCGCGGACGCGATCGAGCGCGTCGGCGATCAGTTCGAAGTGACGACGACGATCGGAAAGAAATGCGCGCGACGCGTCGTGCTCGCGTACGGCGTGCGCGACGAGCTGCCGGACATTCCGAATATTCGCGACTACTACGGCGTCAGTGTCTTTCACTGCCCCGATTGCGACGCGTACGAGCAAAGCGACAAGCGCATCGGCGTGATCGCGTCAGGACCGAAAGCGGTCGGCCTCGCGTTGAAGCTTCTGCAGTGGACGTGCGATCTCACGCTTTTCACGGACGGCCGCGAGCGCGACTTCGACGAAGAGATGACGAGCAAACTCCTCGCGGAGCAGATCGGCATCAAGGAAGAGAAGATCGTGTCGCTGGTCGGCAAAGACGGCGTGCTCGAAGCCGTCGTGCTGTCGAACGGCGAACAGATCGCGACGGACGCGATTTTCTTCAACGTCAACTGCACGCGCACCTGCGGCCTCGCCGAAAGCCTCGGCTGCGAAGTGTTCGACGATCGCCCGAACGTGATGGTCGACGAGTTCAAGCAGACAAGCGTCGAAGGCGTGTACGCAGTGGGCGATCTCGTCGCAGGATCGCAGCTGGTGATCACCTCGGCCGCGGATGGTGCGGTCGCCGCGATCGCGATCAATCGGAGCTTGTTGCCGCCGGGACGACTCGTTTAGGTAGCGGGTTGCAGGTGGCGGGTGGCGGGAGCAACGCGAGTTCGTTCTCCCGCCACCGCCACCTGCCACCCGCTACCCTTAGAATCGCCCCGGATGTCCACCGCACGCCGTCCCTGGCCGTTCCTCCGGCCGCTTCTCATGATCGCGCTCTTCGCGATCGCGCTGCGGATCCTGGGCACCACGCTGCGTCACTACCGATGGCACGACGTCGTGGTCTATCTCGCGTCGCTGCCGCGCATGCAGGTTCTCCTCGCCGCCGTGCTCACGATCCTCGGCTACTTGATGATGACCGGCTACGACACGCTGGCGTTTCGCTACATCCGCCATCCGCTGCCGTATCGCAAGATCGCGCTGGCGTCGTTCATCGGCTACGCGTTCAACAACAACGTCGGGCTGTCGGGACTCGTCGGCGGCTCGCTGCGTTATCGGCTGTACAACGCATGGCGACTGAGCGCGGTGGAGATCGCGAAGATCATCGCCTTCTACACCATCACCTTCTGGCTCGGCTTCGTGCTCCTCGGCGGATCGCTCTTCATCTTCGCGCCGCCGCAAGTGCCGCAGGGCGTGCACCTGCCGTTCAACTCCATCCGCATTCTCGGATTCGTGCTGCTCGTTCCCGCGCTCGCGTATCTCGCGTGGGTGATCGTGCGCAAGCAGCCGGTGCGCATCCGGCAGTGGGAGTTCGAGCTGCCCCAGCCGCGGCTGATGCTCGCGCAGATTCTCATCTCCGGCGCCGATTGGATGATCGCCGCCGCCGTCCTCTACATCCTTCTGCCAGACGAGCTGCCGACCGGCTTCACGAATTTTCTCGGCATCTTTCTCCTCGCGCAGATCGCCGGCGTCGCCTCGAACCTCCCCGGCGGCCTCGGCATCTTCGAAGCGATCGTCCTCATTTTTCTCGCGCCGTTTTTCTCGGCGTCCGCGATCCTCGGGTCGCTCGTCGCGTTCCGCGCGATCTACTACCTCTTCCCGCTGATCATCGCCACGATCCTCCTCGCGGCGCACGAGATCATGGAGCGGCGCGAAGGCGTTGCGCGCGTCGCGCGTGTATTCGGACGATGGGCGCCCGGCATCGCGCCGCAGCTTCTCGCATTCGTCACATTCATCGGCGGCGCGGTGCTGCTCTTCTCCGGCGCGACGCCGACATTGATGGAGCGCAAGCAGTGGCTGCGCGCGCTCGTGCCGCTGCCGCTCGTCGAGCTCTCGCACTTTCTCGCGAGCGTCGCGGGCGCGGGACTCCTCGTGCTCGCGCGCGGACTGCAGCGGCGCCTCGACGCGGCGTATCAACTCACGGTCGTCGTCGTGTCGGCGTCGATCATGTTCCAGCTCTTCAAAGGCTTCGATTACGAAGAGTGCGTGATCCTCGCCGTGATGCTGTTCGGCCTCGTCGCATCGCGGCGACACTTCTATCGCAAAGGATCATTCCTCAACGAAAGCTTCGGCCCCGGATGGATTGCCGCGATTCTGATGGTGCTCATCTCGTCCGCGTGGCTCGGCTTCTTCAGCTACAAACACGTCGAGTACTCGCACGATCTCTGGTGGCAGTTTCAGTTCCGCGGCGATGCTCCGCGATTCTTGCGCGCCTCGGTCGGCGTCGTCGGCGCGCTGCTGATCTTCGCGATTCGACGACTGCTGCGACCCGCGGCCGCGGAACCGGACGCGCCGGATGCCGCGGCGATCGAGCGCGCGCATGAAATCGTCCGCACCGACATCAACAGTCAATCCAACCTCGCGCTCCTCGGCGACAAGTCATTCCTCTTCAGCGACAGCGGCAAGGCGCTGATCATGTACGGCGTCGAAGGCCGCAGCTGGATCGCGATGGGCGATCCGATCGGCGACGACGACGAGAAGCCCGAGCTGATCTGGCGCTTCCGCGAGCTGTGCGACGTGCACGCCGGCTGGCCGGTCTTCTACGAAATCCAGCGATCGAATCTCCATCTCTATCTCGACGTTGGCCTGACCGCGCTCAAGATCGGCGAAGAAGCACGCGTCCCGCTCGACGACTTCAACCTCGAGGGCGGCTCGCGCAAGTGGATGCGCAAGATGCTGCGCCGCGTCGAAGAGGAGTCGTGCTCGTTCGACCTCGTGCCGCGGGAGCGCGTCGGCGCGATCGTCGACGAGCTGCGCGCGATCTCCGACTCCTGGCTCACCGAAAAGAAGACGCGCGAGAAAGGCTTCTCCCTCGGATTTTTCGCCGAGGAGTATGTGAAGCGATTTCCGGTAGCGGTGGTAAGGCGAGGGGACGCCATCGTGGCGTTCGCGAACGTGTGGACGTCGGCGAACAACGAAGAGCTGTCTGTCGACTTGATGCGGCATCTCACCGACGCGCCGAGCGGCGTGATGGACTACATGTTCGTGCAGCTCATGATCTGGGGCGCCGAGCAGAACTTCCGCTGGTTCAACCTCGGCATGGCGCCGCTGTCGGGACTCGAGAACCGCTCGATCGCGCCTCTGTGGACGCGCGTCGGCGCGCTGACGTTCCGCCACGGCGAGAACTTCTACAACTTCCAGGGACTGCGCCAATACAAAGAGAAATTCGATCCGGTGTGGGAGCCGACGTACATCGCGTCGCCCGGCGGCCTGGCGTTGCCAAGAATCCTCGCGCAACTAGCCACGCTGATCAGCGGCGGTCTTCGCGGGGTCTTCGCGAAGTGATGAGATCGAGTGTGAATTTCATCACGGTGTCACATCCATCGATCGCGTCATCAAGTGTCTCCACAACCTCAAACTGCGGCGCCGCGCCGCGTCCGCCGCGCACGCCCGGCATCACGTCGTTCTCGTATCCGACGAGCGGATAGCGCACCCGGGTTCCGGAGTGCGGCAGCGGAAACGTCGGAATGACGCCGCCGCTCACTCCTTGATACGCGCCGTTCGGCTCTTCGCCGATCAACGTCACGCCGCCGAGGTTGTGGACAAACGCGGGAACTTCGGCGCCGGATGATGCACTGCGTCCGTTGAAGAGCAGATAGACGTCGCCGTCGAAAAAGCTGTCCGTCTTCGGTTGATGCACGCCCGCGGCGGGATTGCTGCGGCCGTTGTGCTCGAGCACTTCGGCAAGAGTGTGATGCTTCACGTAGTCGGCTTTCTGCGCGTCGGACCACTTCGAGAGCTCCGGCTCGTTGAAGAAGTCGGACGGATCGATCTTCACGTACTTCAGATCGTCCCAATTTTTCGCGCGGAAGGTGAAGCGGCGATAGACGCGGAATGGCCGCTTCACGAAATGGCGCAGCAGTTCGGTGTTCAGCTCATCCCAGCCGCCGCCGTTGTCGCGGATGTCGATGATCAGCGTACGAATCTTCTTTTGGTTGATCTCGCGAAACGCGGCGTCGAAGCGATCCGCGAGCGACAGCGGATCGAAAGAAGGAATCGTCATCAACGCGACACGGCCTTCGTCGACGTACTCGAGCGTGAACTGGCGGCGCGTCTGCGTCCTGTACTGTCCGAGCTGCGTGATCACCGCCGAAACGCCGTCGACGGTGAAGCGCTTGACGACTTCGCCGTCGCGGACGTCGACCTCGAAGCGCGACGTGTCGTCGATCATCAGGTAGTAGTAGAGCCAGAAATAGAAATTCGCCGACTCGATCTTCGCGCTGCGAATCGCGCCGTCCGCCGGTCGCGCGGCGAACGCGCGCTCCATGATCTCCGCCATCGGCTTTCCGTTGATGGCGACGACTTCCATCCGCGGCTCGATGCGTTTGTTCGTGCTGAGGTTCTTCTCGACGAACGCGTGCCCGTCGATGAATCGAAGGTCGAGCGGAAAGAACGTCGCATCGTCGACCGCCCTTTGTCCGGCGGGGCTCAGATGAACGGACGTGTGCGCGTCGTGAATCGTATCGACGAGCTGCATGAGCAGCCGCGTGAACTGCAGATCGGTCATCGGATGATCGAGCTGCGCCGCGACGGCGTCGAATGCCGCATCCATCTGCTGCTTCGACGTGTATCGATACAGCGTGCCGTGCGAGTGCTCGAACGTGTAGCGAAGCGCTGCGAGGTCATCTCGCAGATCGGCCGGCGAGAGCGTGAGCATCGACGCGAGCAGGACGCTGATCATGCGGCAATCATAGAGACGCCGCGGAGCGCGGAAGGTTGGAGCGCGCTCGAAGGTTATCGCGCGCGTCCGATGTCACTCCTCCTCACGCTTGTCCTCGCCGCGGCAAAGTTGCCGCTGATCGAAGTGCCGGCAACGCACGGCAACTCCGAAACGCTCGTCGTCTTCATCTCCGGCGACGGCGGCTGGGCGAAGATCGACAAGTCGATCGCGCAGATTCTCGCCGCGAACGGCATGCATGTCGTTGGATTGAACTCGCTTCAATACTTCTGGACGAAGCGCACGCCCGAGTCGGCATCGCGCGATCTTCAATCGATCATCGACACGCATCTCGGCCCGCGAAAGAGCGTCGTCCTCGTCGGCTACTCGCGCGGCGCGGACGTGCTCCCGGCGATGATCGCGCGCCTGCCGCAGGAGACGCAGTCGAAGATCAGGCTCGTCGCGCTGCTGGCGCCGAGTCCGCGCGTCGAGTTCGAGTTTCACGTCGCCGACTGGATGCGGGACTCGAAGCGCGGCATGCTCGTGAAGCCGGAGCTCGAGAAGGTGAAAGCGAAGACGCTGTGCGTGTGGGGCGAAGACGATCGCGACTCGTTGTGCACGGGACTCGCGCAGCCGAACGTGCAGGTGGTCACGCTGCGCGGCTCGCATCACTTCGAAGGTGACTACGTGCAGCTCGCGCGCATCATCCTCGAGGCATTGAAGTGATCCTCGCCGCGATCATCACCGCGGCCGCGTGCGCGGCGCCGGTTCGGGAGTTCCCATCGACGCAACCGGGACGCGCGTTCGCGATCATGCTCACCGGCGACGGCGGATGGCGCCGCATCGACGATCAGATCGCGAAGCGGCTCGACATGCCCGTCGCCGGCTTTCTCATCCCCGACTACTACCGCGTGATGCGCACGCCGGACGAATCCGCGTGCGCGCTCGAGACGATGATCCGCATGTACAGCGCTAAGTGGAAACGCGATCGCGTGATCGTGATCGGCTACTCGCGCGGCGCGGACGTGCTGCCGTTCATGATCAATCGCCTCTCGCCGGAAACTCGCGCCATGATCGACGAAGTCGCGCTCCTCGGCATCGAGCCGATGATCGACTTCCGCTATCACGCGAGTTGGATCCCGTTCTGGCATCCGCGCGAGCCGGAGTTTCCCGTGTTCCCGGAAGCAGAGAAGCTGCGCGGACTGCGCGTCGTCTGCGTGCACGGCGAGCGCGAACGCGACTCGCTCTGCCCCGCGCTCTCGTCGTTCGCGACGGTGATCAAGGAGCCGGGCGGCCATCACTTCGCCGGCCGCTATCGCGAGATCGCGGAAGCGATTCTCCACAACGCGAAACCATGACGCTCAAACCATGACGCTCTTTTTGGGGCTCGTCTTCGGAGCAATCGGCACGGTCTACCTCGCGCTGGCGAAGAAAGAGCACGACGTCATGTACCTGCTGTGCGGATTCGCGCTCATCGTCTATCCGTACTTCATCGACAACGCGGTACTCATCATCGTGATCGGCGTTGCGATCGCGGCGATTCCGATCGGGCGCGCGAAGGGATGGTTCTAGCCGCGCTGTCATTCCGAGCGTCGCGAGGAATCTGGGTGGCGGGGCGGGGCTGAAAACCTTGAATTTGATCCCGCCCCCTCCCTCCCAGGTCCCTCGCTCACGCTCGGGATGACAAAAGATCAGTGCACGTTCGAATTGAAAATATCGCGCACGATCTTCCCGTCCCGCCACACCACGATGTACTTCCCGCTGTCCTTGATCGCCGCGCCGCCGCCTTTCGGCGTGATCGACAACTCGAAGCGGCCTGACTCCACAGCGAGATTGCCGGACTCCATCACGTCGTCCGTCGTCAGCACCGCGTCGATCGCGCCCATGCCCGTGAAGCCCGTCCAGAACTGCCGGATCGCGTCTTTGCCGCGCATCGCCGGCGCGCCGGGCGGCATCAGGACGGCGTCGTCCGCATAGAACGCCACCATTCCTTCCGCGTTCCCATGGCTCGCCGCGCTCGCGAACTCCGCGGCCTTCGCGCGATAGTCGACCGGTTGCATCGTCGCGCACGCCGCGAGGACGAGGATTCCCAGAACCCACAAACGCTTCATCGCATCACCTCAGTGAGAGTAGATGTCGATAATACGTTCGATGGCCCTCCGGCAGATTTGGCAGAACCCAACTTCGTCGCGCGTGAACATGATGCAGTCCGTCTGCGGGCGATACAGCCCCTTCGCCTCGTAGCCCGCGCCCTCGAACGCGCCGACCTTGCCGGCGTACTTTTCGTCGACGTCGAGGAACTTCGTCTCCCACACCTGCTCCTCGCGGAACAGCGCATCCATCTCCGTCTCCGGACGATTCTCCGCGCGCAGCTTTCTCCGCCGCGCCTGGATGTCGCGCGAGTGCTTCTCGAATTCTTCCTTGTTCCACGGCGTCGGCAGCGGCACGCCGGGCGAGACGAGCGCAGCCCACTTCGGATGCGTGCCGTCGGCCGTGATGTTCGGCTCCCACGGCTCCGGATGCTCGACGCCGGTCGCATACGCGACGTCGCTCGTGTAGTACTCGTCGGCGAGCCCGGCAAAGTGATGTCCGAACTCGTGCACGAACACGTACTCGGCGAATCCGGTGTCGACCGCAGCCGTCGCCTGATCGTTGAAGATTCCGCCGCCTCCGTATGTCCTCTCGTTCACGAGGATCTCGAGGAAGTCGTACGGCGCGGCCGACGCGATGTCGCGCAGTGCACGGTTGTCCTTCGTCAGAACGTAGCGCTCCGAATCGAAGATGTTGTACTCGACCGACGTCGCACTGCGGCGATCGTCGCTCGTGCGCGGCCGGTGCACGCCCGACTTCGTCGCCGGCAGATCGATCGCGCGCACGTTGAAGTCTTTCTTGCGCGACTTGAACGGCTCCGTGTCGAAGAGCTTCGCCACCATCCGCTGCGCGTCTTTGTGAAACTTCGGCACCTCCGACTCGCTGTAGCCCTCGCCGATCACGAGCAGGTCGACTTTCTCCGACGCCGGTCCGTTCTCGAAGACCGTCCACACCTTGCCGATCGGCGCGACGTCCGCCTTGTTCACGAAGCGCGAGTTCGGATCGATCAGCGTCGACCAGATCTGCTGAAACGCATTGTCTTTGTCTCGCTTCTTCACCACGACCTGCACCGCGTTCCTCGGCCACGGAAAGCGCACCGACTCGTGAAACGTGCCCGCGCGATCCTTCGGCTCGTCCGTCGTAACCCACTCGCCGAAGATCGACGAGAACCCGCGCGAATAGATGACCTGATTGGTCGCGCGATCGATGACTTCGAACTCGTAGTTGCCGAGGTTCGTTTGGTCGGCGAGGTAGGTGCGGGAGCCGGCCCACTTGCCGTCGGACACGACGCGATCGAGCGCGACGATCTCCTCACCCTTGTTGCCGGTGTGGAAGTAGTCGACGCGCATCGTCTTGTCGATGAAGAAGTCGTCGAAGCGCGCCGCGTACGCGGACGATGTCAGCAGAAGCGTTGCGAGAATGACTCGGATTCGCATAGGTGGGCGATTGTAAACTCCGACGCATGTGGCGCGGCTTCGTTGCGGTTCTTCTCGCCCTTCCCCTCTTCGCCCTGTTCGCCGACGAACAACCGCAGATGAAGGCCGGCGAGTCGATCACCGTCGAGCGCATCCTCATCGACGCCCGCGTCACCCTCGGCAGCGGCGATCCCGTCCTCAACCTCGGCGTCAACGATTTCAAAGTCCGCGTCGACGGAAAGCCGGCGAAGGTTGAGTCGGTCGAATGGATTCCTGATACCGCGGTTGGCCGCGAGCTCGCGGACATCGACAAGCCCGCACAACGCGAACCGGAAGGCGTCGAGATTCCTGAGCCCCAGGGACGGCTCATCGTCGTCTTCTTTCAGACCGACTTCTCACGCGAAGCCGTGCGCATTCGCGGCCAGATGAAAATCCTCGGCTTCGCCGACGACTTCGTCGAATCGCTCGAGCCAGAGGATCGGGTGGCGGTGTTCTCGTATGACTCGCACCTGAAGTTTCGCCTCGACTTCACCAATCGCGGCAGCGACATCAAAGCCGCGTTTCGCGACGCACTCCTGATCGACGAGCCGCCGCCGCCGCGCATCGTGCCGATGCCGTCGCTCGCGCGGCGTCTCGATCCGAAGGCGATGAAGGACGCGAGCTCGCCGGAAAAAGGATTGCTGCTCGTCGGCAACGCGCTGCGTCCGATTCCCGGACCGAAGTCGCTCATCCTCTTCGGCTGGGGACTCGGGCGTCTGTCCGGCGATCACATCCACTTCGGCAAAGACTTTCTCGTCGCGCTGCGCTCGCTCGAGTCGTCGCGCACGACCGTGTTCGCGCTCGACCTCACGCAAGCCGACTGGCACTCGCTCGCCGGCGGACTCGCCGCGCCCGCGTACGCAACGGGCGGCTTCTACGCGGAGACGTATCACTTCCCCTATCTCGCGATGGATCGTTTGAAGAAGACGCTCGCCGGACACTACGAGCTCGAAGTGCGCAAGCCGGAGTTGAAGACCGTCGGCGTGCACGAGATCGAAGTCGACGTCATCGGTCATCGCGATGCCGAAGTGATGGCGCGCAAAACGTTCGTCGACAAAGAAGACTGACCGCGCACTGCTCTTGCACCGTCTTGTCGGTGCACAAGGAGGTGTGCATGGCATCGAAATACGGCAAGAAGGCGTCGGACAAAGTCGAGAAGGCGATGAAAGAACGCAAGAAGGGCACGCTGAAGAGCGGCAGCTCGGGCAAGAAGGTGACGAGCCGCAAGCAGGCGATCGCGATCGGATTGTCCGAGGCGCGGCGCGAAGGCGGGAAGGTGCCGAAGAAGAAGTCGGCGAAGAAGAAGTCGTCGTCGAAGAAACGCTCCTCGTCGAAGAAGTCGTCTTCGAAGAAGAAGTGAGCGAGCTGTTGGCTCTTGGCTCTTGGCTGTTGGGACCCAAGAGCCAACAGCCAACAGCCCTCAGCCAACAGCCTCATACTGGCTAGGTGCTGAATCGCGCGCTTCTCGCGATCTTCCTCGCCGTCCTCGCGTGGTCGCTGATCCGGCCGCACGACTACTTCACCTGGTTCCTCGAGTCGTTCCCCGCGCTCATCGGCATCATCATCGTGATCGCGCTGCGGCATCGCTTCCCGCTGACGCCGCTGCTGCTCGTTCTGCTCACGATTCACGCGGCCATCCTGATGATCGGCGGCCACTACACGTACGCCGAGGTGCCGATCGGATTCTGGGTGCGCGATCTTCTTCACGCGTCGCGCAACGACTACGACCGCGTCGGCCACTTCGCGCAAGGCTTCGTGCCGGCGATCGTCGCGCGCGAGATCCTCATCCGGCGCAACGTCGTGCGCGGACGCGGCTGGCTCTACTTCATCGTCGTCGCGGTCTGTCTCGCGATCAGCGCGACTTACGAGCTCCTCGAGTGGCGCGTCTCCATCGCCACCGGCTCCAAAGGCGACGCCTTCCTCGGCACCCAGGGCGACGTCTGGGACACGCAGGAAGACATGGCCACGGCGCTCGCCGGCGCGCTCATCGCACCGTTGCTTCTGGGTCGACTACACGATCGGCAGATCGCCGCGATCGATAGTCGGTGAGCAGCCAGATCACGAAGATCAGCACGCCGATGGCGATGAAGAAGTCGCGCGAATGCACGCCCGCCGAGAAGTTCGCGATCCACGGCAGCGCGATCAACAGGATCGCGACGACGAACTCGATCGCACCGTGAATCGGGAACGGCAGCGACTTCGAAACGCCCAGCGGGAAGCGCGTGATGATCGTGAGAAGGAAGTGGACGAGGGCGAGGCCGTAACAGAAGAGCGACTGCCGTCCGCGGAAGCCCGCCACCGACGGACCGACCGCGAGCATGATCACCATCGCGTAATCGATGACTCCGTGTGCGAACGCGCCGATCACTCGCATCACGCGGGAGTATAGTCTCGCGGCCATGAAACGCCTGATCCTCGCCGCCGCCGCCGTCTCGCTGGTCAATGCTCTCCATGCCGCTCCCGCCAAGAAAGCGACGACGTCGGTCGCGGAACGCATCGGCAAAGACGCGTTCATCCGCGTGAAGGCCGACAGCTTCAACGACCTCACGCCGAAAGAGAAACAGCTCGCGTATTGGCTGTCACAAGCGTCGATCGCGATCGATCCGATCTTCTACGATCAGCTCTCGCGCTTCGGCCTGCGCGAGAAACGCATCCTCGAGTTGATCGCCGCGCATCCGAACGCGGTCGACAAGGCGTCGTACGCGAAGATCCTCGAGTTCACGAAGCTCTTCTGGGGCAATCACGGCAATCACAACGATCAGACCGGACAGAAGTTCGTCCCCACGTTCACGTACGAAGAGCTTGTGAAGGCTGCCGTTGCCGCACACGCGGCGGCGCACGTGAACTTCAACGAAGACGTCCTGCGCAAAGACCTCGCGGACACGAAGCAGGCGCTCTTCGATCCCGACTTCGAGCCGCTGATCACGGCGAAGAATCCGCCGCCCGGCTCGGACATCATCCAGGCGAGCGCGAACAACTTCTACGCGAAGGGCGTGACGCTCAAAGACCTCGAGGGATTCAAGGAGCAGTACCCGCTCAACTCGCGCGTCGGCAAGCTCGAAGCGCAAGGCGGCAAGCTGACCGAGGACGTTTATCGCGTCGGCGGCCGCTACTCGACGTATCTGACGAAAGCGAACGAATACTTGCGCAAGGCGGCCGCGCTCGCCGATCCGAAGCAGAAGAAAGTCATCGAGGCGCTGATCAAGTATTTCGAGACCGGCGATCCAAAAGCGTGGCTCGACTTCGGCGGACTGTGGGTGCAGAACGACGCGCGCGTCGACTTCGCCAACGGATTCATCGAGGTCTATCGCGACGCGCGCGGCGCGAAGGGCAGCGCGCAGAGCTTCGTCTCCGTCAACGACGAGAAGATGACGAAGATCATGAAGAGCCTCGCGAACGGCGCGCAGTACTTCGAGATGAAGGCGCCGTGGCCCGACGAGTTCAGAAACCCGCACGTCAACTCGCCTGTCGCAAAGGCAGTCGAAACGGTGATCGAGACCGGAGACTTCGCGGTCACGACGGTCGGCGACAACCTTCCGAACGAAGAAGAGATCCACCAAAAGTACGGCACGAAGAACTTCATGTTCAGCGGCTCGCAGCGCGCGATCAACGCCGCGCGCGGCACCGCGCGCACGGGCGAGTTCGCATACAGCGAGGAAGAGAAACAGCGCGCGCTGAAATACGGCGCCGAAGCGAGCGATCTGCTCACCGGACTGCACGAGATCATCGGCCACGGCTCCGGCAAAGTCGGACCGAAGGTCACCGGCGATCCGGCGTCGTATCTCAAGGAGTACTACTCGACGCTCGAAGAAGCGCGCGCCGATCTCATGGCGCTCTGGAACATCTGGGATCCGAAGCTGAAGGAGCTCGGAGTCATCTCGAATCAGGAAGAGGTAGCGAAGGCCATGTACGACGGCTCGGCGCGCACGGCGCTCGTGCAGCTGTCGTCGATCCGCAAAGGCGACACGATCGAAGAAGACCACCAGCGCAACCGCCAGCTGATCGCGCTCTACATCCTCGACCAGGTCCCCGGCTCGATCGAGTGGACGAAGAAAAACGACAAGACCTACATCCACGTTCTCGACTACGACAAGATGCGCAAAGGCGTCGGCATGCTGCTGACGGAGCTGATGCGCATCAAGGGCGAAGGCGACTACGCCGCGATCAAGGCGCTCGTCGACAAGTACGGCGTTCACTTCGATCCGAAACTGCGCGACGAAGCGGTGGCGCGCTACGACAAGCTCGACCTGCCGACGTACCTGCACGGCATCAGCGTGACGCTGCGTATGGGGAAAGACGGCAAGGTGACGATGTCAGGGCCGGGCGGGTTGCTCGAGCAGCGGCTTCGGTGGGCGAGGATGTACGAAAAATAAAGTCCTGAGTCCTGAGTGCTGAGTCCTGAGTGACGCTTCGCGTGTGCGGCGATCGTGCGTGGTCGCGGAGCGTCACTCAGCACTCAGGACTCAGCACTCAGGACTAGTTTCACCAATGCTTTTCATACCAATCGATCGACCGATCAATGAGATCGACATTGTGTTTCGGTTCGCGAAGTCCGTGCCCTTCGCGCGGATAACGAACCATGATCGTTTCGACGCCGACATCCTTTAACGCAATGTAGAACTGCTCCGCCTCCGAGATCGGGACGTCGTTGTCGTTCTCGCCGTGCACGAGCATCGTCGGCGTCGCCACTTGCGCGACGTAGCGCAGCGCGGACCGCTGCCACAGCGTGTCCATCAGCGTTCCCTGATGCGGGAAGATGCCGAACTCCATCTGCTCATATTGGTTGTAGTACGTCGTGTAGTTGTAGCTCACGAGGTTGATGATCGCCGCGATCGGAATCGCCGACTTGAAGATGCGCGTCTGCGTGATGAGCCACGCGGAGAGCTGTCCGCCGTAGCTCACGCCTTCGACGGCGATGCGATCGCGATCGAGCCACATGTAGCGCCGCAGCGCGGCACTCACGCCGTACAAAACGTCCTGTGCTTCATTGCCGTTCTGATCGCCGAAGACCGCGTCGGCGAACGCTTGTCCGTATCCGGTCGAGCCGCGGTAGTTCACCATCAGCACCGCGTAGCCGCGCGCGGCGTAGACCTGATGCTTGAACGTGAACTGCGGTCCTTGCTGTCCGTGCGGGCCGCCGTGAATCACGACGATCAGCGGATGCTTCGACGTCGCGGTCATGCCAATCGGCTTCGTGAGGTACGCCTGCACGTTGTACTTGTTGTCATTCGACACGAATCGAAACGCCTCGGTCTCCGCGATCGGGACGCCTTTGAGCACGTCGTCGTTGAGCGAGGTGATGCGCGTCGTGCCCCCGGCCGCTGAAACGTACAGCTCGCTCATGTCGTCCGTCGATGCGAACGTGTACGCAATCGTGTTGTCGTTCGCGATCGAGTAGTCGCCGACGCGCCCTGTCGTCGTCACGATGCGCTCCGCGAATCCGCCGGTCGACGGGATGCGCATCAGCCGCACGTTGCCCTGATCGAGCATCTCGAAGTAGACGAACTTTCCGTCCGGCGACCATTGCGCGTTGAGCTGGCGCTGATCGATCGCGTTGCCGAGCTCGCGGCGCTCGCTGCCGTCGGCGTTCATGACCCAGACGTGTGTGTCCTCCATCGTCGTCTCGAGATCGGTGAGGCCGCGCTTCGTTGCGAGCATCACGATCGACTTGCCGTCGGGCGACCATCGCGGCTGATACTCCGCGTTCTCCGTCGCGGTGACGCGGCGAATCGATTTGTCGTCGACGCGAAGCGCGAAGACGTCGAAGTTGAAAAACTGATCTTCGTTCGATTCGCGGTTCGATACGAAGAGGATCTCGCGGCCGTCGGGCGACCAGTCGATCGAGTGCTCGCTGTGATCGCCGTCGGTCAGTTGTTTGACCGAGCCCGTTGCGACAGTGCACACGAAGATGTGCAGCCGCTTGTTGTCGTTGAAGCGCGTGTTGCCTTCGGCGAAGTCTGGTTTGTACACATAGCGGCGGATCACAACCGGATCGCCGCTCGCCTCGGCCGTCTCCGGTCCGGGCGTCGCTGAAACGAACGCGATCTGCTTGCCGTCCGGCGACCACGCGATGTCGGCGCCCTGCATCGGGATGGGCGCGTTCGTTCCTTCCAGCGGCGCGAGCGTTTTCGTTCCGGTGCCGTCCGCGCGCACGATCGAGAGTCCACTCTTGCCGCCGAACGCGAGCCAACCGCTGTCCGGCGACCAACGCGGATCGCCGGAGCGTCCGTCGCCGATCGCGACATCTTTCTTCGTCGCCGCTTCGAGGATGTGAATCTGCGAGACCGGCCGGCCCGTTTTCTCGTTGCGCTCGATCGTGTACGCGACGCGCTTTCCATCAGGTGACATCGCGGCGGCGGTGACCGAGCGCAGGCGATAGAGGTCGCTGCTCTGCAGCGTCGCGGCGAGCAAAAACGTCGTCAGCATTCGAATGGCTCTCCATGTTCGATGATGTGAAATGAGGTGACGCCGGCGGTGTCGAGCGCGCGACGAAGATCGTCGGCCGGCTGCGTCTCGCCGTCGTCGCCGAGGTTGAAGGTGGCGTGGTGAATGGCGATGCTGGTTTGCGCGCCGAGGACTTTGTGGGCTTCCACCGCTTCAGCGGGATCGATGTGCGCGGGCCGCATGAACCAGCGCGGAAGATAGGCGCCGATCGGGATGAGCGCAAGTCGGATCGGCGCGAAGCGTTTCGCGATCTTCGCGAAGTGCCCGCCCCAACCGGTGTCGCCGGCGAAATAGATGTTGCCCGACGGCGCGGAGATCACGAATCCGCCCCAGAGGTTCGCGTTGCGATCGGAGAGTCCGCGAGCGGCGAAGTGCTGAGACGGCACAGCGGTGATCGTGATGTCGTCGCGCAGTTTGCTGCTCTCCCACCAATCCAACTCGATCGCTCGTTTGCCGATCACCGCGCCATTGCCGAGGGGTGTGAAGATTTTTTCGGTGTCGATGCGGCGAAGCGTCGGCAAGTCGCAGTGATCGTAATGATTGTGACTGACGAGCACCGCATCGATCGGCGGCAGCTCTTCGAATCGAATGCCCGGCGGCCGATGGCGCTTCGGTCCCGCGAACTGTACCGGCGAGCAGCGCATCGACCAGATCGGGTCGGTCAGAATATTGACATCGTCGAACTGAAGCAGCGTGGTCGAGTGATTGATCCACGTGACGCGCATGCGTCCGCCGCCGACGCGCGTCTCCGGCTTCGGTCCTGGCGCGTCATCGACCCAGCGCCGCCACACACCCGGCACGCGCTCCATCTGCCATTTCAAGAAAGAGCGTTCGCTCTGCCATCCGCGTTCGGCGTTGTGAAACTTGCGGCCGTCGAAGTGGTCCGATCGCGGTCCACGATAGCGCGGCGCCGCGATCAAGAAGCGCTCGATCGCCACTCCGGCCGCCACCATCCCCGCCGCAACAATCGCCTTGCGCCGCATGCCGCGCGCATTTCACCACAGCTATACTCGACTGCGTCGATGACGCTCCCGCTTCGTCGCACCCTCTTCGCTCTCGTGACCTGCGTCTGCGCGATTGCGCTCAGCGCGCAATCGATCATCACGTTCGCGGGTGGACGCAACGACGATGGCCGCGCCGCAACAGCCGCGGTGCTTGGCCCGCCGATCGATGTCGCGCTCGACAGCGCCGGCAACGTTTACATCGCCGACGCGTACAACAATTGCGTTCGCAAGATCGATAAGGCGAACGGCACGATCACGACGGTCGCGAGCCTCGAGTTTCCGGCCGGCGTCGCGCTCGACGCGGCGACGGGAACGATCACGACGATCGCGGGCGTCGCGGGCACGAATGGACTCGCGGGCGACGGCGGCCCGGCGACGAGCGCGCGATTCAATCTGCCGCTCAGCACCGCAATCGATTCCGTGGGGAATCTCTACGTCGCCGACAATCGCAACTTTCGCGTGCGGCGCATCGATGCAGCAACGAACACCGTGACGACGATCGCCGGCAATGGCGAAGTCGGCGACGGCGACGCTGCGACGAACGCGCAGATTCTGCAGCCGACATCAGTCGCGATCGACGCCGCGGGAAATGCGTACGTCAGCGATCGGATCTTCGGGCGCATCCGCCGCATCGACGCGACGACGCATCTCGCGTCGACCGTTTACGCATCACCGGGTCAGTCGGCGCTCACCGGCGTCGCAGTCGATGCAGCGGGCAACATCTCCTTCATCGACGCAATCAGCGGCAGAGTCTCGAAGATCGACGCGGCAACAAAGGCGGTCACCGCGGTCGCCGGCGGCAACTTCCCCGGCTTCAGCGGCGACAACGGTCCCGCAACGTCGGCGCAGCTTTCTCCGTCCGTGGAGACGGCGATGGTGTTCGACACCGCGGGCAATCTGTTCATCGCGGATACATTCAATCAGCGCATTCGAAGAATCGACGCCGCGACGAAGGTGATCACGACAGTCGCGGGCAACGGCGACGAAGGGTCTTTCCAGCACATTGGGATCCTAAGCTTAGAATTCCACGTGGACAAGTTGTCGCG
>JADMIO010842027.1_pt1 | contig 26664 bp, 31 predicted proteins | sample 8958161 | NCBI WGS metagenome assembly JADMIO01 (sample SAMN16585339, study PRJNA669376) | soil metagenome | isolation source: Crop rotation soil | place: USA: Cullars Rotation, Alabama | collected 2011 | reverse complement strand
CTTTCCCGTGTACGAGCGCATGCGCTCGGAACGCAAGCAGGTCGCCGACTCGCTGCGTGCCGAAGGCGCCGAAGCGGCCGAGCGCATCCGCGCCGAAGCCGACCGGCAGGCGCAGGTGATTCGCGCCGAAGCCTCGCGCGATGCCGCCAAGACGCGCGGCGAAGGCGACGCCAAGGCCGCCGAGATCTATGCCAGCTCGTACGGCCGCGATCCGGAGTTCTACGGCTTCTATCGCAGCCTCGAGGCATATCGCGACTCGCTGACGACGCAGACCGGCGTGTTCGTGCTGGATCCGAAATCCGAGTTCCTGCGTTACCTGCAGGAAAGCAAGTAGCGCGTGTTCGCGAACCTCGCGGCCGCGCTGTGTCTCGTGCTGGTCATCGAGGGCTTGTTCCTGTTCGCATCGCCGCGACTGTGGAAGCGCATGGCCGAACAGCTGCAACAAATCGATGAACGTTCGTTGCGTATGATCGGCGGCGGCATGGTCGTGGCGGGGCTGGTCGTTTTGCAGGTGGTGCGGTAAGGCAGGGGCGAGGGACGAGCGGCGAGGGCGCGAAAACCGGACTTTCCGGGTTCTGCCGTCCATGAAGCGCCCTCGCTACTCACCTCTCGCCCCTTTCTCTACAGGAATTCCAAATGGGCAAGTCCGTAGTAATCCTCGGCGCGCAATGGGGCGACGAAGGCAAGGGCAAGATCGTCGATCTGCTGACCGAACGCGTCGGTGCAGTCGCTCGCTTCCAGGGCGGTCACAACGCGGGGCACACGCTGGTCATCGGCGGCAAGAAGACCGTGCTGCACCTGATTCCGTCCGGCATCCTGCGCGAAGGCGTGCTGTGCCTGATCGGCAACGGCGTCGTGCTGTCTCCGGCCGCGCTGCAGAAGGAAATCGGCGAGCTTGAGGGGCAAGGCGTCGACGTGCGCCCGCGTCTGAAGATCAGCCCGGCGACGCCGCTGATCATGTCGTATCACATCGCGATCGACCAGGCGCGCGAGAAAGCGTCCGGCGCGAAAGCGATCGGCACGACCGGCCGCGGCATCGGGCCCGCGTACGAGGACAAGGTCGCGCGTCGAGGCGTGCGCGTTGCGGACCTGATGTATCCGGACGAATTGCCGGACAAGCTGCGCGCGGTCGTCGACTACCACAACTTCGTGCTCAAGCACTGGCTGAAGGCGGACGAGGTCGACTACCAGAAAGTGCTCGACGAGGCGCTCGGATTCGGCGAATACGTGCGCCCGATGATCGACGACGTCAGCACGCTGCTGTACGACCTGCGCCGCTCCGGCGCGCATATCCTCTACGAAGGTGCGCAAGGCTCGCTGCTCGATATCGACCACGGCACGTATCCGTACGTCACCTCGTCGAACACGACGGTCGGCGGCGCCTGCGCGGGAACGGGCGTCGGCACCTGCGACATCGACTACGTGCTCGGCATCTGCAAGGCGTACGCGACGCGCGTCGGCGGCGGTCCGTTTCCGACCGAGCTCGATGATGCGACCGGCGAAACCTTGCGCGCGCGTGGCCACGAGTTCGGTGCGACGACCGGCCGGCCGCGCCGCTGCGGCTGGATCGATCTGGTCGCGCTGAAGCGCGCCGTGCAGATCAACGGCATCAACGGGCTCGCGATCACCAAGCTCGACGTGCTGGACGGCATGCCGACGATCAAGGTCTGCATCGCCTACGAATACCGCGGCAAGCGCCGCGAGCTCGCGCCGCTGGATGCGGCGGGCTGGGACGAGTGCAAGCCGGTCTATCTCGAATTTCCCGGATGGGACGAGCCGAGCTCGGGCGTGCGCGACTGGAACAAGCTCCCGGCCGCCGCGCGCGCGTACCTGCGCGCGGTCGAGGAATTGTCCGGCTGCCATCTCGCGCTGGTCGCGACGGGCGCGGATCGCGACGATACGATCACGTTGCGCGATCCGTTTGCCTGAGGCTGGGACTGGAGAATCGGGAATGGGGAATCGGGAGAAGCGAGAGCTGCCGCGTGTTCCGTATTCTTGAGATCGATCATGTCGTGATTCGTGCGCGCGATCCGGCGCACCTGGTGCACTTCTACTGCAATGCGCTCGGGTGCACGGTCGAACGGCGGCAGGACGCGATCGGCTTGGTGCAGCTGCGCGCGGGACGCTCGCTGATCGATATCGTCGGCGTCGACGGTCCTCTGGGTCGCAAGGGCGGCGCGGCGCCGGGCAACGATGCGCACAACATGGATCACGTGTGCGTGCGCGTGGAGCCTTTCGACGTCGATGCGATGCGTGCCCACCTCGAAGCGCACGGAGCGCGCATCGGCGAATTCGGTTGGCGCTACGGCGCGGACGGCGAGGGTCCGTCGCTGTACATCGAGGATCCGGAAGGCAACACGGTCGAGCTCAAGGGTCCGCCGTCGCCGCGGCCGGGACAGCAGCAAGACTCGCCGCTTTCGTCCTGAGTTGCGGTCGTCTTTGCACCGCGCGTCTCAGCGGCGCTCGAGATACATTCGCACCGCCACCGCGGACAGACCGACCGCTGCGATCGCCTCGTACAGCACGTGATGCGTCACGCCGAAGTGGTCGCACCACCAGCGCACCTGCCAGGCTTCCGCGAGGTTGATCGTCAGCGGCGGCTGCGAGCGCGGGCGTGCGTGCCGGCGTCGTTCGGCCGGGGCTTTCGGGAGCTTCATGCGGCGGATCCCGTAATGCCCGTTCGCCGCATGCAGGTCGTGTCGAGCAGAACGAGGCAGGCGCGAGAAGGGCGGAGCTCGTTCGTCACGCGCATGCAGCGATGCGCGCAACCGTCTGATGCTCCGAACGCCGGCCTTGCAACTCCGTGTGCGATGTCCATCGCCATGTTGCGAACTGCCATGGCTCCTCGTGCCTGATCAAACGAATTCGCGATGCCTCGCCGCAGATCCAGGGTGATCCGGCCGATGCATGCGCCAGACACGATGCCTCAGCAGCGATCTTGGCGATGCTTGGAAATGCCGACGCCGGACGTAGGAAATCGCTGACGCGAGCGATTCTCGAAGACTAGGCGGGTGACGTTGCAGGGACGTCGCAATCGCGTGACGCGTGTGCGATGGATTGCGATTTGCAGCGATGGGGCGCGGGTGGAAGCAACACGTGGGAATCAACGGGCGCCAACACGCCCGCACGGCGAAATGCCGTTCTGGGCGCCGAAGCAACACCACCAGCCGCGAACGGCTGGTGGTGGAACGCAGGCTTAGAGGGCCGCGTCTTTGAGCTTCTTGAGCGGACGAACCTTGACCTTGACCGATGCCGGCTTGGCCGCGAACCAGCGCTCTTCCTTGGTGAAAGGATCGATGCCCTTGCGCTTGGGCTTGGCGGCGACGGCGACCGAGGTCACCTTGAACAGGCCAGGCATGACGAACGTGCCATGGCCTTTCTTGTTGAGCGCTGCGGCGATCGTCTGCTCCAGCGTTTCGAGAACGGCACGCACGCCCTTGGAGTCAACGCCGCTGTGATTCGAGATATGGCTGACAAGCCCAGACTTCGACAACACCTGCGTCAGCGGCTTGACGGGAACGGAACGCGGCTTGGCCGCTGCGCGCGATGCGGCCTTCGGTTTTGCTGCGGGCTTCTTTTTGCTTGCCATGGATCAGGTGTCTCCTGAAGTTCGTGGTCATGATTGAGTGATTGCACGGCTGCTATGGCAGCGCCGCAACGCAAGCCTATCTGTTTTCGCGGGAAAGAGAAGGATTTCTCGCATTTTTCGGGCATCTTGATGATTCGCCCGCGATCTGGCAGAAGGGCCGGCCGGGCGAAAAATCGGGGAGCGGTGTGCGATCGAGTCCGGAATCGGGCCGGACATCGGCGGTTCGATCTCGCCGGATTTCGCCGCTTGGCGGATCCTTCGGACGAACGTTCGGAACAGATCCGAGGCGCAGCGTCAGCGCTTGGCCATCGGGCGCGCGGCGTCGCGATCGGCCTGGCGCTTCACTTCCGCCGTCCTTTCCGCGTCGCACTTGCGTTGCAGGACAGACAGCTCGCGATCCTGCGATCCGAGCAGCTCGGTCTTGCCGGCTTCCAGCGTGTGGATCTGTGCGGCAAGCGCAGCATCGCCGTCCGCGCCTTTGCCGGTCGCGATGACCTTCTTGTGCAGCGCCGCGATCTCTTCGTTCGCCTTGGCGAACCGCGTGGTGTAGCTGTCGCGAACCTTCTGGGACTCGGTGTCGCAGCGCGCGTCGATCTGTCCGAGCGCCTCCTTGTCATGCGTGGCGTTCGCGGCAGCGTTGGTGCCTTTCGTGTTGGTCGACGCGCCCATCTGGGTCGCGTCCTTGCCGCACGGAACCTGGCTGTACACCGTGGCGCCCTTGGCGTCGGTGCATCGATAGATCGGGGCGGCCGCGGCCAGGAACGGCAAACCGGCGCCGGCGATCAGGACGAGCAAAAGCGTAGTGCGCATGATTGGACCCAGTCGGCAACGGCAACCCGTCGGATGTTCGCCGCTCGTCGATACCTGACAACCAGCGGCATGTTGCGCTGCGCGCCGGCCCCGGCTGGACGCCTGCGCATCAACGCAGGGCGGGCCGGACCAGATTTGCAGCGTTTCCCCATTGTGGAATCTGCAGATTGCGTGCCACGGACGGGATTCGCGGGTTTTCGACGCGCGATGCATCGACGGGAAGCCCGCGCGATCGCCATCGGTTCGTAAACGCCTCAACAGGAAAATCGCCTCTTCCACGGTATTCACGGCATCGCGACATCGCTGAGCGCCCGCCACATGACCGCCACCGGAACGCGCAAATCGCGCATCAGGTTCATGCGCACGCGCGCACCGTGGCAGCGTCCTCATCGTGGAATACGCTGGCGTGGAAGTCATCCATCCACAATCCGAACTGATCGAGCGCGTCGCCTACAACGCGTTGCGCCGACGCATGCGCGTCACGTTCACGTCGGGTCGCATGGTCGATTTCACGGAGACGCCGGATGCATTGTTCCGCGCGTTCGCATGCTCGCGCGCGCCGGATGACTTCTTCGAGACCCGGATCCGCGGGCATTTCGCGTGGTTCGAAGTGCAACATCGCGACAGCGCATAAAAAAGAAAGCCGGCGCGACCAAGGGCCGCGCCGGCTTTTGTCATCACACCTACGGCTGATCTCAATTAACGCTTGAGATTCTTCGCAGCCGCCTTGGCATCGTCGCGTTCCTTCGCGGCGCGCGCCTTTGCCGTTTCGAGATTCGCATCCGCGGTGTCCTTGCAGCTGCCTTGTGCGGCCGAGGGCATCGCCTTGCACTTCTCGATGGCGACGTCGTGATCCGCCTTCGCCTTGGCGATGGCGACGTCGTAGCGCGCATCGGCTTCCTTGGTGAACGAATCCGCCTGCACGTCCGCCAGATCCTTGCCGGCTTCACGTTCGGCCTGGTTCGCGTCGGTCGTTGCGTCGTTGATCTTGTCGCTGGCCGAGGCGTTGGCCTTGGCGACATCCGCAGAAGCTTCCGCGTGCGCCGCATCAAGTTTCTGCTGCGCCGCCTGAACTTCCTCCGCAGCCTTCTTGCTGGCATCCGCCACGTCCTTGTTGGCTTCTTTCTGGGCGTTGGCGATATCGCGATTCGCTTCCGGCGCGGACTTCTGTTGATTACAGCCGCTCAGCGCCAGTGCGAACACTACGGCGGTGAAGATCGGACTAGCTTTCATTGTGTGCCTCCATCGGCCGCCCCATGCGGCGCGGCGCAGCATCATGAGCGGCGGGTTTATCGCAGATGAACGCGTGTCGCGTGAGTCGCGTGGCTATACGCCACCTGAAGAGGAATTGTCGAATTCAGGTTCGAGCCATTCGCCGCTGCGTACGGTCACGCCACCAACCCGCAGAGGAGTCGCACATGAAAAGCCAGATCGTTACCCGCACGCTCGCCGCCGCGCTTGCACTCACGTTCGCCGGCGTTGCGCCGATGACCATGACGTCCGCGTTCGCGAACGACAACACCGACTCCGATCAGCCGGTGACGGATACGTGGATCACGACCAAGGTCAAGGCCGAGCTCGCCACGACCGAAGGCGTTAAGAGCAACGACGTCAGCGTCAAGACCGTCGATGGAACCGTCACGCTGACCGGCGTTCTTCCGACCAAGCTCGCGGTGGACAAGGCCGTCGCCGCCGCCGAAAGCATCAAGGGCGTAAAGAAGGTCGATCACTCGGGTCTGAAGTCCCACTAAGCAATTCGGGGCTGACTCGGACAAGTCGGGGCGGCGCCAAGCCGCCCCGAATTTTCAGCGACAGGAGGACATCATGGGCAAGTATTTCCTAGCGTGGATTCTCGGCGTGCCGGCCGGTTTGCTGCTTTTGATCTACGTTTTCACGCATCTGTTTTGATGTCGGCTTCCTGATTGTCCACGCCAGAGCCCAGCAGCGAAGCAAAGGAACTGGCCGGACGGGCGGGACTGCTCTATGTCAGCGACACGGCGCCGGGTATCCGGCGCCGTCGCAATGGGTCCGGATTTTTCTATCTCGACACCGAAGCGCAGAAGGTTCGCGACGCCGCGACGCTCGAGCGCATCCGCAAGCTCGCCATTCCGCCGGCTTATTCCGACGTCTGGATCTGCAGCAATGCGCGCGGCCACTTGCAGGCCACTGGACGCGACGCGCGCGGACGAAAGCAATATCGATATCACGCCCGGTGGCGCGCGAAACGCGACACGGACAAGTTCGGCAAGCTGGTCCAGTTCGGCGAAAGACTGCCGCACCTGCGCCGAGTCCTGCGGCGCGACCTTGCCTTGCCCGGGCTGCCGGAAGCGAAAGTGCTGGCGGTCGTCGTCAGCCTTCTCGCGGAAACCGGGATTCGCGTCGGCAACGAGGAATACGCGATCGCAAACGGTTCGTACGGTCTGACGACGCTGCGCGACCGCCACATCACGTTCCTGCGCGCGGGTCGCGCGGCATTGCGCTTTCGCGGCAAGAGCGGGCAGGTGCAGGACATCACGATCGGCAACACGCGCCTCGTGCGATTGCTGCGGCGCTGCCAGCAGCTGCCCGGCCAGATGCTGTTCCAGTACATCGACGACGCCGGCGCGCGCCAACCGGTCGATTCGGGCATGGTCAACGAGTATCTCCGCGCCGCGATGGGCGAGGAATTCACCGCGAAGGATTTCCGCACATGGGCGGGCACGATGCAGGCCATCGCGCTGCTGTCGCGCACCGAGCTTCCAGCCGATGCCGACGATCGTGCCCAGAACAGCGCAATCGCAGGTGTCGTGAAAGAGGTTGCGACGCATCTGCGCAATACGCCGGCTGTGTGCCGCGGGTCGTACATCCATCCGTGGGTGTTCGCGGCCTGGCGCAGCGGAGATCTGCACAAGGTCGTGCCCGCCGAAGCGGCCAGCTATCCGCGCAAGTTCGAAGGCTTCGTATTGAAGCTGTTGCGGCGGCAATCACCGACAAAAACGCGGCGGCGCGATTGAAATCGTGCGCTTCCGACATCAGGAGGCAAACATGGCAGTGATCCGCAAACCTGTGCTCGATGTGCCGCCGGAATCGGTGATGTGCCCGCGCACCGATGGGGCGTATGCGCAACCTTCCGTGCGTCGAGTACGAATAGCCGGCGCGGTCGCCGCGGTGTTGTCGCTGTGCGCGGCGTGTGCGCACCAAAGCACGCTGCCTTCGGATGCGGGAACGGGTCCGGCTCCGGTTTTGCCCGCGCCGGATACGCCGCTCATCACGACGCTGAAAATCGCTCCGGCGCAAGGGTGGCCTTCCGGCGCCGAGCCGACAGCGGCCGCCGGGTTGGCCGTGAATGCATTCGCAGCCGATCTCGCGCATCCGCGTTGGTTGTACGTGCTGCCCAACGGCGACGTGCTGGTTGCCGAGACCGACGCGCCGCCGAAGCCCGAGGACGGCAAGGGCATCAAGGGCTGGATCATGAAGAAGGTCATGAAGCGCGCGGGGTCCGGCACGCCGAGCGCCAATCGCATCACCTTGCTGCGCGACGCCGACGGCGACGGCGTCGCCGAGACGCGCAGTGTGTTCGTGCAGGACCTCAATTCACCGTTCGGCATGGCCCTGGTTGGCGATGCCTTGTACGTGGCCAACACGGACGCGATCGTGCGCTTCACGTATACGCCGGGCGTTACGGCGCTTGCAGGCGCGGGCACGAAAGTCGCCGATCTTCCGGGCGGGCCGCTCAATCATCACTGGACCAAGAACGTGATCGCCAGCCGCGACGGCGCGCGGCTGTACGCGACGGTCGGCTCGAACAGCAACATCGGCGAGAACGGCATGGATAAGGAAGAGCAGCGCGCGGCGATTCTCGAGATCGATCCCGCAAGCGGAAAATCACGCGTGTTCGCGTCGGGGTTGCGCAATCCGAACGGCATGGCCTGGCAGCCGCAGACCGGTGCGTTGTGGACCGTGGTCAACGAGCGCGACGAGCTCGGCAACGATCTCGTGCCGGATTACCTCACGTCCGTGCGCGACGGCGGCTTCTACGGATGGCCCTACAGCTACTACGGCCAGCACGTCGACGTGCGCGTGAAGCCGCCGCGTCCGGACCTGGTTGCCACGGCGATCGTGCCCGATTACGCGCTCGGTTCGCACACCGCGTCGCTCGGACTCGCGTTCTACGAAGGGACGGCGCTGCCCGAACACTACCGCGGCGGCGCATTCATCGGACAGCACGGCTCGTGGAACCGCAAGCCGCGCAGCGGCTACCGCGTGATCTTCGTTCCGTTTGCCGACGGACGACCGAACGGCAAGCCGGAGGAAATCCTCACCGGTTTCGTGACCGCGGAAGGAAAAGCGAACGGAAGGCCGGTCGGCGTGGCGGTCGACGGCAAAGGTGCGTTGCTGGTTGCAGATGACGTCGGCGGTCGCGTCTGGCGCGTTACATCGGACGCCCGCTAGCTGCGATGCGTGAAAACAAAAAAAAGGATCGCGGAGCGGTTGCGCGCTCCGCGATCCAGGTCGGCTTAGATCCTGCCCAGCAACATCAAGATGATGAGAATCAGGACGACGAGTCCGATGCCGCCGGCCGGGTAATAGCCCCAACCGCGGCTGTAAGGCCAGGTCGGCAGGCCGACAATCAAGAGGATGACAAGAACGAGTAGAACGAGGGCGCCTGTGCTCATGCTGTTTTCTCCGGGGTGGTCAGGAAAGGATCGCGCTGGACACGCGTTCGCGCCGCAGCGCCTGCAAATCGCTTTCGATGTCGCTCGGTACCGCGCCGATCCCGTAGGTGCCCGCCAAATACTCCGGCGACACGTCGGGACTGTGCTCGGCCTTGTCGAACAACACTTCGGCGTTCGCGTTGGCCCAGACGGTGATGTCGAAATGGAGGGACGCCGAATGCACGGTCTTCGCGATTTCCGCGAGGTCGCCGCGCAGGGAACCGGCGAACATGGCCTTGCCAGGGCGACGCTGACGGCTGGAACTTCTCGTGTCGAACTCGCGCATGAACGCCTCCCGCGAAAGGATGTCTAGGTCCTTGGTTGAAGTACCGCCCCTCGAGATCCACGTTGCGCGAGCGGTCTGATCGATGGATCGGATGCGTGGCGCGACCGTGTTCTCGTGTCGCTAAGCTAGTGTGAAGAATCCGAATCGAACATTAATGAATCGGGGTACCAGCGCGGGCGTTAGCGTTGATTCATGCTTGCGAAAAGGCGACAGCGGCGAATTTGTTGCAGGTCATGTCATTGGTTGGTCGTGCGAAACATCCGCGATATCCGGATCCATGACGGGAATCCGCTCGTCGTATGAGCGCTGTCACGGCGATGGTAGACAACGCAGTGAAAGCATCGCACCACTGCTGTCGCCAGAACATTGCAGCGAGAGCAGCAGATACGTTTCGGATGCCGGGAAGTAAATCTGGACGTTCCAGACGCGCTCATCGAAGCGGGACCAGGCAATGACGTCATTCGCATCCGCTGAGCGGCTGGTCGCGGACATGGCAATTAGGCCATTTGCTATGTCGAGATAAGTGAGTGTCCCCAGATACCGCGTATCCATCGAAGGGGAGTGGATATCCAGCTCGAAAGCGGAAACCGGACCCGCCACAGCTGCTGCTGCGACAATCCATCCTGCGTTGCGCATTTCACGATCTCCCTCGTTCCGATGTCTGCCGACGATGTCCGGTCGGAGGACTTTTAGTCGTACTGAACACATCGGATACACCGTAGGTTCGTAGTCGTGCGTATTTTAGCAATTGTGTTCCTGTTCTTGCTGTCGTCTGGAGCTGCTGCCCAGAACATTCCGCCTCTCTCGGCGATCATTACTGTTCCCCCGGGAACAGATCCCGCTATGGTTCCCGGTCTTCCGGCCCTTCAGTCCGACAGTGTTTCGCGTGTTGAAGGTTGGCCGTATGTCGAGCCCGGAGACAGGCCAGAAATTACACGTGCCGCCTATCTTGAAGCGGTCTTGGCGGTTCCTGGCATTGCGTATTACGAGGATCGGTACGTGACGGGGCCGAACGTAAGCCCTGCGGCGTTTTACGAGGCACTCCCGGTCTTTGTAGCAATGCATCAGGCTACGGGCCGAACGGAATATCTCGACGACATCGTGCAGGGCATGCATCGCTTCGCCGGCGCGATCTACCAGGAAATTGCCGATCTCAACGGCGGGGTGCCGGCCTACAACACGTACTGGCACTACGAATACGCGATGATGTACCGCGAGCTCCTGCACGTAATAGGGACGGAGCAGGGCGATGCGGCGATGGATGAGTTCACCTCAGCTCTTGCGGCGCGTGCGGCGGCATGGGGTACGACGACAGCGGCAAGAGATGGCGTGTACAACATGACGCTTGCCGCCGCGTTCTGGTTCGATCTTGTGCTCCGCACGCATCCCGAGGTTTCAAACGCAGCCGATTTGCAGGCTTATGTGGATGAGGTCTGGACGGAATTCTGGGCCACGCAGGATCACAACGAGGATGATCATTGGTACGGCACCGCTGATCTCGCGGTTCTGGATGCGTGGCTTGACCTGCGCGGTATCGACTGGTCGCAATATCCCTCTATCTCTCGCCTTTTTGAGGAAATCGGCTACGCCATCGGCAACGACGGCACGCCGGCAGCCTGGGGCGATGGGAGTCATCTGGGCGCTTATTTCCCCGTGATGGCAGTGGCCGAGCGGCTCGCCGCGAAACGCGACGACGGCGTCGCAAAATGGCTGGCGCACTGCGCCTTCTGGCGCGGTCGCAATGAGCTCGCGACTCTCTCAGCCGGGCTCGGATACGCAAACTCCATGTATGCCGCGATGGCGTACATCGAAGCGGACGACACTGTCCGGGAAATCCCGCCCCCACCGGCCGTTGTACTGGAACGTCACGCCAGACAGCTGACGCCCGGGGAGGTGCGCTATTCGCCAGGGCGCTGGTTCGATGTGCTTGCGGCGTCCGTTCCTGCCAAAACTGTCCTGCGCGCGGGCAGTGACGATTCTTCACCGTTTCTCATTCTGCAGACAGGACAGCAGGCCGGGCATGGCCATCCCGACTCCCTCAATATCCGGCACTACGGAATGGATGGAAGTTACCTGCTGTATTCGGGCGAGGTACGGATGGATACCTGGAATGAGGAAAACAACGTCCTTTTGCTTCGCCCTATGGGAACCGGGGTCCCTTGGGCGGGAACGTATGCGAGTCTTTACACCACCGAAGATGTAGCGGTTCCCATTACTGGATCGAGCACGACCGGCACATTTGCGCGCGCAACCGTTCGCGAGAATGAAGGAGCGGTCATCAGCGACACCTCGGTCTCTGATGTTCTCAACATGGTGTCCATGACGGGTTATGCGCCTGAACGTGCGGCCGGCTACCGTGGCTGGCCGGCCCGTGTTACGCGGGACACGCTCCTTCTCTCCGACGGAATCCTCGTTGTGCGCGACAGTCTTCATTCATCGGCGACGATGGGAGCACGGATCGGGCAGAACTGGGTATTCGGCGTACTTGGCGAAGTGGGGTCGAACTGGGTGAATACCTGGGCGCAGAAGGACCAGAGTGGATGGTTCGGACACACATTCGCAGATCACACGCCGCTCGCGCCGGTCCATTCCAAAGCGACAGACACGCTCATTTGGTTCCAGCCTTCCAGCGAAGCATCTCTTGAAATCGAGCGGCTGTCGTATTCGCGCTTTCTTGCCGCTCCCGAGGGGCTCACCCTGAAGATGCCCCCTCCCAACTACCCAGAATTCTTGAACACGCCCTTCCGCACGTGGTACTGGAAAGACGTACCCGACGTTCAGACGTTGGCTTTCGCAACCGTTTTTGTTCCGCACTCGCCCTTTGTAGATGCCGCCTCGCTGGCCTCCGGCATCCGTGACACGGGGAGTACGACGGATTATTCGGCGCTCCAGATTCCTGCGGCTGCAGGAGAGGTGCGGACGGTCTATCTGGACATGCGTGATGGCATCCATGCCAACGGCATCCTAGAGACCGACGCACCTTGCGCGGAGATGCGGATTGCGGTTTCCGGCGATGTGACGCTATCGCTCTGGCATGCCACGCACGCCGCCATCGGAGGTTATCGCCTGCTGGACGTGGCGACGCCCGATGATGTCGTCATCCACTGCCATATGGTGGGCAGCCAGTGTCGTTCCGATCCCATTTTTGAGGGAACGTTCGAACCCACGAGGCCATGAATCGCGTAGCCCGCCCTTCGCCCTCGCCGCCGAGCTCGTTTGCGGTATAAGGTTTTTTCGCAATCGGCGCCTTGTGCGTCACGGTGGTTCCGCCGAGGTTTGATCGGCGTATGCCTTTGCTCTTGCTTCGGCTGGCTGGGTCCTGAAACCGCGAACGGTAGTCTGAAGCGTCACGGTGAAGAACAGATCATCGGATGGGGCTTCGGTCCGCACGCCCAGCACGTCCCCGCGTGCATTTCGCGATGGCCTACCGTGGCAACAGAATCGCCTACAGCATGATTGGCGCGGAGCTCATCCGCCGTCGTATCCTGCGGCAGTCCCATCCGTTGATGCGGTTTCTCTCTTTCGAGCGCCTGCCCAAGGCGCGGGGGTTGGCTTGAGTCCGCAAACGCACGACCGCCTCACCCGCGCGCGCGGCGCGATGCACCGCCGTGTCGATGGGCCGTTTAACGTCCGTTGCGGCTGGCGCGTCTATGGTGCCGCGCCATCGTCTGGCCCCTCGCCGGCGCCTGCCCTGCATGTTTCAGATATCGACCTCGAAATCGATCGATCAAGGCCGAGCTGCCGTCATGGCTGAAGCCACGCGCGCTGGCCTTGCGGGTTGGCTGAAGTCCCTGCGGCTGAAGGAATCTTCGGCGCGCCTGATCGTGTTGCTCCTGACGCTCCTGATCATCGTCGGCGTCGCTTTCATGATCCGCCTGCGTGTCACCAGCACGGTGATCGATTCCGTGCGCTGGGTTGCGCACACGTACGAGGTCAAGGCGACGGTGTTCGAGCTTCAGTCCAGCTTGAACGACATGGAAGCGTCCGCGTTCGCGGCGCAATTCGATCCCTTGTCGGAATCGGCGGCGCGTCGTTACGGCGAGGCGCGCTCGCGCTACGCGCCGCTGCTCGAGAAGTTGCGAGGGCTGACGCGCGACAATCCCGAACAGCAGGAACGCGCCGGAGCGCTGCGGGCGCAGATCGAAGGGCGCGTGGCGCTGTTCGACCAGGCGATGCTCAATCGCGCCCAGGGCCTCGATTCCGCGGCCGGTGCCGGGCTTGCAACTGCGGTGATGCGCTTTCCGGTCGACAAGTCGATGAACGACATCGTTGCCGAAGAGCAGGGACTCGTGGAGCAACGACAGCGCGAGGCGGATGAGAAATATCGACTCGGCACGCTGATCGTCATCGGCGCGACATTGACCCAGTTCCTCCTGCTAGCGGGCTTGATCTGGGGTTCGGAGAAACAGCTGCGGCGGCGCCTCGCGGCGGAGAAGATCGCCAACCAGGCGGTCGAGCGCGCGCGGCTCATCGTGCAGACGGTGCGCGAGCCGATCGCGCTGCTCGCGGCCGATCTCAAGATTCTCACGTCCAACCAGGCGTTCACCGACTACTACAAGCTCGATACCTCGGCCAAGGCGCGCTCGCTCGACGAGAGTTCCGCGTGGAGCGATCCGGCTCTGCTGCAGCGCCTCAAGGACGTCGCGCTCACCAAGCGCGAGATCTGGGATTACGAACTGACCCAGAGCACCGGTCCGGAGCAGTCGCGCCACGTGCTCGTCAATGCGCGGCCGCTGACGCTGCCGGACGCGGCGGGCACCGTGAGCCTCCTGACGGTGAGCGACATCACGGCGCGCAAGCAGTCCGAGGCACAGGTGCTCGAGCTCAATCGCCAGCTCGAAGGAAAGGTCGCGCAGATTTCCGAGACGAATCGCGAGCTCGAGGCGTTTTCCTATTCAGTTTCCCACGACCTGCGCGCACCGCTGCGGCACATCGCGGGATTCACGGAAAAATTGCGCAACCATCTCGGCGAGAACGCGGACGAGCAGACGCGCCACTACAGCGAAGTCGTCATGAACGCCTCGCGGCGCATGTCCTCGCTGATCGAGGATCTGCTCACCTATTCGCGCCTGGGCCGCCACGCGATGCGGCTGCAGAGCGTGGACATGCAGGCGCTTGTGGAAGAGGTGCGCATGGCGCTGACCTCGAATCTCGACGACGAGCGCAGGATCAATTGGCGCATCGCACCATTGCCGGTGGTCGTGGCCGACGAGAACATGATGCGCCTGGTCTGGCAGAACCTGCTCGACAATGCGATCAAGTACAGTGCGCTGCGCGAGGAGGCGGTGATCGAGATCGGCATGAGCGAGCCATCGCCGACCGAATGGACCTTCTGGGTCAAGGACAACGGCGTCGGCTTCAACATGGCCTACACCGACAAGCTGTTCGGGGTTTTCCAGCGGCTGCACAAGGCATCGCAGTTCGCCGGCACCGGTATCGGACTGGCCTCGGTGCGGCGCATAGTGGGCAGGCACGGCGGCAGGACGTGGGCGGAAGGGGTGCCCGACCAGGGTTCCCAGTTCTTCTTCTCGCTGCCGCGCAATCAGAACCAGGTTTGAGAGAGGACAATCGATGATTCGCGAAATACGCACCATCCTGCTGGTCGAGGACAGTCCGGCGGACGCCGAAATGACCATCGATGCACTGCGCGACGCCAAGCTGGCCAATCCGGTCGTGCACGTCGAGGATGGCGTCGAGGCGCTCGACTACATGCACAGTCGCGGCGCATTCGCCGATCGCGGCAACGGCATTCCGGCCGTCGTGCTGCTGGACATCAAGATGCCGCGCCTGGACGGGCTCGAAGTGCTGCGCGATATCCGCTCGCACGATAAGTTCAGGCACACGCCGGTGGTGATCCTGTCTTCGTCCCGCGAGGAAACGGATCTCGCGCGCAGCTGGGATCTCGGCGTCAATGCGTACGTGGTCAAGCCGGTCAACGCCAACCAGTTCTTCGAGGCGGTGCGCACGCTCGGCCAGTTCTGGGCCGTCATGAACGAAGGTCGTCCGCAGCGCTGATCATGGCCGCCGCCGACTCTCCGATGCGGATTCTCCTGGTCGAGGACAGCGAGCTCGACGCCGAGCTCATCGTCGATCACCTCCTCGGCGACGGTCTTGCCGTGGATGCGCGCCGCGTCGAGGACGAAGAAAGTTTCACGAGCGCGCTTCACGAGTTTCCGCCCGACGTCATCATTTCCGACCTCAGCATGCCGGAATTTTCCGGCTACCGAGCGTTGGAGGTGGCGCAGCGCGTGACGCCCGACACGCCTTTCATCTTCGTGTCCGGCACGATGGGCGAGGAAGCGGCGGTCGAAGCGGTGCGCAGCGGCGCGACCGACTACGTGCTCAAGCATGGCCTGGCGAGGCTGGCATCGTCGGTGCGGCGCGCGTTGCGCGAAGCCGAAGATCGCAAGGCGCGCTCCTCGGCCGAGCAGAATCTTTTTCGCGCGCAACGCTACGAAGGTCTCGCGCTGCTGGCGTCGGGTTTGAGCCACGACCTGCGCAACGTTCTGCAGCCGATCTCGATGGGCGCGAGAATGCTTCTGGAAGACAGCGACCAGCAGGTGCGCAAGGTCGGCGCACTCGTGCAGGACTGCGCGCAGCGCGGTCTGGACATCGTGACCTCGATGCTGACCTTCGCGCGCGGTGCTCGCAATACGACCGAGAAGGTCAAAGTCGCTGCATTGCTCGAAGGTCTGGGCTTGCTGCTGCGCGGCAGCGTGCCGCGCAACGTGACCCTCGTCATCGATCGTCCGTCGTCCGATCTGGAAATCGAAGGCAACTACACCGAGCTGCAGCAATGCCTGCTCAATCTCAGCCTGAATGCGCTGCAGGCGATGCCGGACGGCGGCACGCTCGAGCTCGGCGCGACGCCGTTCGACCTCGACCACAAGTTCTTCATCGAAAACGAGCCCGCACGGCCGGGTGCTTATCTGAAGATTTCGGTGAAGGACACCGGAATCGGCATGAACGAGGAAATCAAGAGCAATCTCTTCAAGGCGTTCTTCACGACCAAGAAAGAGGGAACCGGGCTCGGCCTTCTTTCATGCAGGCGCATCCTCGACAACCATATGAGCTACCTGCGCGTGGACAGCGAGCCCGGCCGCGGCAGCACGTTTTCTTTGTACCTGCCGATGCGCCAGCCCGCGGGCACGACCGATGCGACGGCCGAGATGCCGCTCGGAGCGGGACAGCGCCTGCTCGTCGTGATGGAGGAAGCGGGCACGCTTTCGCTGCTGTCCGATACGTTGCGCAGCCACTCCTATGCGGTGTCCGCCGCGCAAAGCGGTGCCGCGGCATTGCAGGAAATCGACGCCTACGGTCTTCCCGATCTCGTGCTGATGGAAGCCGACATGAGCCTGATGACCGGCGTGCGCACGCTGGCCGCGCTGCTCGAACAGAGCTTCAAGGGGCCGGTCATCATGATGGTGCGCAGTGGCGTCACGCCGATCATCGACGATCTGCCACCGGTCGAGCGCTTGCGCTTCATCGAGAAACCCGTCGACACCGCCACGTTGCTGCGAGTCGTCGCAGAGGAACTCAGCGGCGCGCGAGCGCCGAGCTGATGGGCGGATGTCCGCCGTGCGTCACGCGCGCGTCATGAGCGCCAATCGCCAGGTCTATTTCCCCGAAACCGATTCCGGTGCAACGTAATCGGACCCCGTGCATCCCGCGTGGCCGCAGCGGCAACCTCCGGAATGTCCGCCGCGTTCGGCCGCACTGCGACAAGCCTCGCTGCAATACTGGGCACCGTCCTGCGTGTGGCATGTGCATCCGGTGTGCGCGCAACGTTTGCTGACGTCCTGCTGTGTCATGGCGGCCTCCTTAGCCTGCGAATAGCCCGAGCTTGCGACTCCCACCCTGAATCGCATACAGCTGGGCGACACATCGAGCTTCGCCTCTGATCGCACCTCTGGGCGTCTATCCGTCTTCAGACGGAGTCGGGCTAGCGGCTCTTGCCAGTTCCGCTGCGAGAGCGCGTACGGGTCTTTCGCGCAGGCGCGCCCGAGCGATCCGAATTCTTCAGATCGCCGATTCGCTTGTCCGCGCGCAGCGCCTTGAAGGCCGGCTGGCGCAAAAGGCCTTTGTTGCCAATTCCCTGAAAGAACACTTCCACGACCCACTTCGGCTTGACCCAGATCGCGGAGGCTCGATCCGGGCGTGGCAGCAGCGTCGTGTCGACCGGTTCCTTCGCGATCGTGCTGCGCTCGAAATCCTTGCGGAACGTCTGCAGCTGCTCGCTCGAAATGCCGGTGCCGACACGACCGATGTAACGATAGCCGCCTTCGACGGGACTGCCGAGCAGGAGCGCGCCGATGCCCTGGCGGCTTCCGCGCGGAAGCGTGTATCCGATCACCGCGAATTCGTCGGAAGGCCGCGCTTTCGATTTGATCCAGTCCTCGCTGCGGCCGCCGTGATACGTGCTGTCGATCTTCTTGCTGATCACGCCTTCAAGTCCGGCCGCCGCCGCTTGCGCGAAGACGGCCTTGCCATTGCCGATCGTGTGCTCGCTGTAGCGCAGCGATTTGCCGCCGCGTTTCTTCAGCAGCGCCGCAAGTCGCGACTTGCGCTCCAGCAACGGCAACTCGCGCAACGATTCGCCGTTCATGTGCGGCATGTCGAACAGCATGTACAGCAGAGCATCGCGGCTTTCTCCGGAAAGGCGCGCCTGCAGGCGATTGAAATCGGAGTCGCCGTCGTCGAGAACGATCAGCTCCCCGTCGAGCTGCGCGCTGTCGAGCTTGAGCGCGGCTATGGCCTTCGCAATCTCGGGCACCTTGTCCGTCCATTCGATCGCGTTGCGCGACCACAGGCGCGGCTTGCCTTCGACGACGCTGGCGAGGAGCCGGTAGCCGTCCCACTTGACCTCGTGCAGCCAGTCGTCGCCGGCCGGCGGCGCGTCGCGCAAGCGGCACAATTCCGGTGCAAACGCTTCGTTCCTGATCGTTTGCGCTTTGCCGCGCGCAAGCTTGCGTGAGCGCGTTGCGCGGCTCTGCGGGACGTCCTTTGCGATCGGCTGGATCGCCGCTGCTCGCGTTGCGGTCGTTTTCTTCTTCATCGGCGTCTTTTTACGCGTCGCGGTTTTCGTTGCGGGGCGATCCGTTTTCGGATCGACGAAATCGTCGGCTTCGAGCGCCGCGGCGAATTCGTCGCGATGCTTGATCAGAAGCCACTGCTGCTTCGAGCCCTGCTTGCGCGTTCGCACCAGCACCCACGATCCGTGCAGGATGGTTCCGTGCAGGATGAACTTCAGATCGCCCTTCGCGAAGCCTTCGTGCGCATCGCCGACCGGTTCCCACGTGCCGTGGTCGAAGATGTCGACGTGGCCCGCGCCGTAGTTTCCTGCGGGAATGTCGCCTTCGAAGCCCGCGTAGGACAGCGGATGATCCTCGACTTCCATGGCCAGGCGCTTGACCGACGGATCCAGGCTCGGGCCTTTCGGCACGGCCCAGCTTTTCAACGTGCCGTCGAGCTCGAGCCGGAAATCGTAGTGGCGGTGCGAGGCGTGATGCAGCTGCACGACGAAAATGCGCTGGCGCGCGCGCTTGCCGCCGGCTTTGGGCTCGGGCGTCGCCTTGAAGTTGCGCTTGCGCTGGTATTCCTTGAGCGTCATGAGCGTATCCCGCGCGAGGCCAGCACGTTAGATACACAAACCTGAATTGTTCCCGTGCGGCAAATCATTCTGACAGTGAATCGGCTGGTCCGCTCCGTTCTCGCCGACTACCATCGAGCGAACCATCAGGAGACTGTCATGGCGCGCCCGATCTGGAATGGAAGTTTGTCGTTCGGACTGCTCAACATCCCCGTAGCGCTGATGTCCGGCGAGAAGCGCGTGGACCTGCACTTCCGCATGCTCGATGCGCGCGACAAGACGCCGATCCGCTACGAGCGCGTCAACGCCGAGACCGGCGAGGAAGTGCCGTGGAAGGACATCGTCAAGGCGTACGAGTATCACAAGGGCAGCTACGTCGTTCTGAAACCCGAGGACATCAAGTCCGCGGCGCCCGAGAGTCACGAATCGATCGATGTCGAAGCGTTCGTCGATGCGGAATCGATTGCGCCGCAGTTCTACGAAAAGCCGTACTACCTCGTGCCGGGCAAGAAGGCGGAGAAGGGTTACGTGCTGCTGCGCGAGACCTTGAAGAAAACCGGGCGCATCGGCGTGGCGCGTGTCGTCATCCGCACGCGCGAATATCTCAGCGCCGTGATTCCGGAAGGCGATGCGCTGCTGCTGATGCTGCTGCGTTACCCGCAGGAGCTCGTCGATGCGGACGACTTCAAGCTGCCGAGCGGAAAGATCGAAAGTTATCGCGTCACGCGTTCGGAACTGCAGATGGCCGAGAAGCTCATCGATTCGATGTCGGGCACCTGGAAGCCCGGCGATTATCGCGACGAGTTCCGCGCGCGGCTGACCAAGGTCATCGAAAAGCGCATGAAGAGCAAAGGCGTGGTCAAGCCCGCCGAGGACGAGAAGTTGCCCGAAGATGCGGCGACCAACGTCGTCGACTTCATGGCGTTGCTGCAGAAGAGCCTGGCGACGAAGAAGCGCACGCCCGCGGGCAAGACCGCTGCGGTCGTGCGCGCGAAGAAGCCGGCCGCGAAGAGGGCGAAACCGCGCGCCGCTCCGAAGCGGCGCCGGTCTGCGTGAGGCGCGCGCGCCTGGCGGCGCGCGGCGGGATCAGTGAGCGGAAGCCTGCAGCGCCGAGGCGATCGCCGCGTCGCCGCTGACGAGGTCCTTCCAGGACAGCGAGACGCCGTTGCGATGGCCTTTCGGGACGATCTTGAGGCCGTCCGGATCGATTGTGAGCGTGTAGGCCGTTTCGCCGACGGCGATTTCGCGACGCAGGGGCTTGTCGAGTTTGGTCATGGGCAGGTCCGCCTTTTTGTGGGGGAGGGAAAAAAGGTTCGCCGGGCAGCATGGCGGCGGTCGCGCGCCGAATCAAGGATTGCCGCAGGGGTGATTTCGTGCTGGGCAAGGTCCTGAGGGGGTTGCGGCGGGCGCGGGACGGGCGGGTCGGCGGGCGGCCTGACCGAGTTGCCGCGACGGCCTGGGAGCGGGCGAATGAGGATTGCGACGCGCGCCATTCATCTATCGCGTTGATATGCATCGATATTTGCAGGAACGAACGTCGGGCCGGGCCTCGAAGAGCAGTTCCGTCGGCCTTGGTGGGGAGCTGCGGCTGCCCGTGAGCAAGCGCACCACTTGAAGATCCACATGCGGATTCAGCGAATCGGACGGCCGCTCTGTCCGGGGCGACATGTTCATCTGCCGTTTCGGGAGGTGATCGTCGTGTGTGCACTTGCCGGCCCCGGATTGCCACGATGGATTTGGACTGTCGGATGCGGCGACTGGCTCTGCGACTAAGAACGTGGCTGGAGGTGCAGGGACGTTTTCGCGGGGTTGCCCTCACCCCAGCCCTCTCCCGCGGGCGGGAGAGGGGGTACGGGGAAGGCGAATTATTTTTCGCGGCGCGCGGCGTACCAGCGATTTGCGTCGGCGGGCAGCAGCGGCGCGAGATCGATCGAGAAGGCGGCGTACGCGTCCAGCGTGTTTCGAAGCGCGCTTTCGTAAGTCGCTGCGTCACCGCGATCGGCGCGGTTGTGCGTCTCGTATTCGATCGCTTCGAGCACCCGTGTCGTCCATGCGAACAGCAGATCCTGCCGCTCGCGCAGAATCTCGCGCAACCACGCACCGGTCGGACGGTGAATAATGAAGCCCTCGGCCGATTCGAATTCGGCGACGATCGCTTCCGCGTCCGCCAGCGCACCGCGGAACCATTCGGTTTGTCCCGCCGCCGTCTGCCTCACGACGAGCGGTTGCAGAGCCTGGTAGTCCTTGAGTGCGAGGATCAGCCGACGCTCGAGCCGCCGCGCTTCGCGCACGGAGTCGGTCGCGATCAGCAGACCGCGCTCGAAATCGAAGAATTCGAAGAATCTCGGATGCAGCGTGCGGAATCGTTCGAGAGGATTGCGCGAAAAGCCGACCTTGAAGACGTTGTCGTCTCGGCACGGCGCGATGTAGACGTATGCGCGGCCGCGCGATGCGAAGCGGGGAAACGAGACGTCGCTGGGTGCGCCGGCATCGTCGGGCGGCCGTTTGCCGTTCATTGCAGTGCGATCGAAAGCAATCCGGTCACGACGGTCCGCCCGCCGGCGCGAACAACCTCACGCGAAACGCAACGCTGATGCGCGGTGCAACCGGTGCGCGCGTCTTCGGGACGCCGTGCAGGAGATGCAATTGCGAGGTGTAGTCCATCATCAGCAGGCTGCCGGATTCCAGATCCACATGCTTTGCCTTGATGGATCTGTCCTGCGCCGAAATCGTCATGCGGCGCGGCCCGCCGAGCGAAAGAAGCGCGATCGGTTTTCCCTTTGCGAGATCGCCCAGGCGATCGTGATGCGGCGCGACGCTGTCGTTGCCGTCGCGATAGAGATTGAGGCCGACCGCATTGAACGCGATTCCGGCGGCTTTGGAGACTTGCCCCGCCGCAGTTGCGATCGGGGACGGCACGTCGTCGGCGTCGAGCCGGTAGCTGGCCATCAATCGCGGCACGTCGACTTCACGGTCGTACATGAGACGGCGATCGCTCTGCCAGGCAACATCGCGGTGCAGCGTTTCGAACCACGCGGCAGCGACATCGTCGGCAACGAAGTTCGGGAGGTAGGTGACAACGCCGACCGGCCCTTCGAACAGGGTCAGCTTCGGTGGAGCGGACGTGTCGAAGAAGGAGAGCTGTCGCATCGATTCGAAATAGGGTCGGCGAGGCGCAAGTCCAAGCAGGTCGCTGCAATTCGCAAGGCTTCTGCGGGAGCCTCGTCTGCTGCGTAAGGCGCGATTAATGCGGGCCACGCTACAAAAGCCATCGCAACTCATGGAGAGACATCGGATGGATGGCGAGAGATTCAACGAGAGCGAGGCGCTGGCCGGTGAATGGATCCCGCGTGCGCAGCAGGGCGGATGCTATGTCGAATACATGATCGGCATGCACGGTGCGCTGATCGACGAGCCGCCCGCTCTGTCGGACGCGATCGATCGCTTCGCCCGCGAAGCGCCGACGACGTTCGGAAAAGCCGTGTGGGGCTACGATGCCGAGCAGGGACGCGGCTGGCTGCAGATTGCGGAAGGCGCGAGCGAGGACGAGCGCAAACAAGCGTGCGCGGCGTTCGATCGCGACATGCGCCGGCGCGGACTCGTCCCGCTGGCGCCGGCCTTCCTGCGCTGATTTCCGAGCTGCCGCGCACGCGGCTCGACGTGCGCGATTTAACCCGCCGCGCGCGGCTTCTTCGGAGTGGGCTTTCCAGCGGCTTTCATCACGGCGTCGAACTTCGTCCATGAAAGCCGCCGCTTGTATTGCTTGTTGGCTGGCACCCATTCGATGTTGCCCTGGCTGATCAGCAGCGTCCCGAGCTTGGGCTTGGAAGCGCCGGTGCCGGACTTGACCTCGATTTCCAGATCCTTGTTGCCGACGACCTGGGTGTGGAGCTTCGCACTGACCTCGTGTGCCATCGGAGCCTCCGCTGCCGCGTATGTGCGTGTCCAATATACGCGCGATCCCGCCGCGCGTGCCGCGTTACTTCGGCGAAGGCGGCGCGCGTTTTTTCGCGGCGGTCTTCTTCGCGGCAGTCTTGGTGCGTCCCGCGCTCGGCTCGCGCAACGTGATCCACGTCGGCGCGTGATCGCTGGCACCGGGTTCCCCGCGCACCCAGGTATCCACGCCGGCGGATACGAGCCGCGGCGCGATTTCGCGATTCAGCAGGAGGTGATCGATGCGCAGGCCGGAATTGCGCTGCCAGTGCTGGCGGAAGTAATCCCAGAACGTGTAGATGCGCTCGTCCGGGTGCAGCTCGCGGATCGAATCGATCCAGCCTTGCCGCAAGAGGCGCTGGTAGCACTCGCGGCTTTCGGGTTGCAGCAGCGCATCCTTGAGCCAGGAGCGCGGATTGTAGATATCGAAATCGGTCGGCACGACGTTGAAGTCGCCGGCGAGAACGACCGGGTGTCCGCTCTTGTACAAAGCGGCTGCGTGCTTGATGAGGCGCTCGAACCAGGCCAGCTTGTAATCGAACTTCGGACCCGGTTGCGGATTTCCGTTCGGAAGATACAGGCAGCCGACGACGATGCCATCGACCGCCGCTTCGATGTAACGGCTCTGCACGTCGGCGGCGTCGCCCGGCAAGCCGCGGCGACTTTCGATCGGATCGCCATCCCTGGCGAGGATCGCGACGCCGTTCCAGGATTTCTGCCCATGCCAGAGCGCGCCGTATCCCGCGGCGCGGATTTCCGACGCCGGAAAACTTCCGTCGAGCGCCTTGAGCTCCTGCAGGCAGACGATGTCCGGCGACTCGCGTTCGAGCCATTCGAGCAGGCGCGGCAGGCGCGAGCGGATGCCGTTGATGTTGAACGTGGCGAGTTTCAAGAGGCGGATGCTCCATGCACGAGTTGAGCGGTGGCGCATGCCAATGATCGTCGAAGCATTGCCCGCTGAGTACCTCGCAATCCCATCGCGTTGCAGGCCGTTCAGGCGCCGGTTGCTACCTAGGGCGCAGCGAGGAACGCCGGATGAGTGAGCGAAGCGCGGGACGCAAGCGGCACAGTCCAGAGAAGGCCGAGCGTGCCTCGCCGGGCAAGCGCGTCTCCCGCGTTTTCGGCGTGCTGCGTGACGCCGCCGAAGGCTTCATCGACCACGGAGACCTGACGCTCGCGGCGAGCATCGCGTACTACACGGCGCTGTCGCTCGCGCCGTTGCTCGTGCTGGGGTTGTGGCTGGTCGCGTCGATCTCTCCGGGCGCGCAGGAGCAGTTCGTCGAGCAGATCGGCGTGCTCGGAGGCAGCGAAGCCCGTGCGGCAACGCAAGTCATCATCGACAACGCATCGGCCAATCCGTCGATCGGAAGTCTCGCCGGCGTCGTCGGCATTGCACTCCTGATCCTGAGCGCGACCGCCGTGTTCTCGCAGCTCCAGACGGCGCTCAATGCGATCTGGCAGGTGGATGTCAAGGCAGGACAGCAGCCGATCAACATGGTCTGGGACTGGGTGCGGCGGCGGCTGCTTTCGATCGGCATCCTCGCGGCGATCGTGTTCGTGCTGATCGTTTCGCTTCTCGTCGACGCAGTGCTCGGCATCGTGTTCCGGTATGTCGGCGCAGTCTGGGAAGTCGTCAATCAATTCGCGGCGCTCGTGATCTTCGCTCTGTTATTCGCGGCCTTGTTCAAATTCCTTCCGGATGCGCGGCTGTCCTGGCGCGACACGTGGCTCGGAGCTGCGTTGACGTCGGTGTTGTTCGCCGTCGGCAAATACGCGATCGGCGTGTACACCGCGAACAGCGGTCTGGCCAGCGCGTACGGACCTGCCGGCTCGCTCGCGGTGCTGCTGGTCTGGGTCTACTACTCGGCGACGATCTTCCTGTTTGGCGCGGAAATCGTGCAGGCGATGCTGTTGAGCCGGCGCGGAAGCCGAAAGCCGCAGCCGTATGCGAAGCCCGACTAGCTGCGAGATGAACGGTGATTTCGCGCTGCGGCAACCGTTAAGGCGTCATTGCGAGGTGGGCGCCTATGGTCACTGAACGCCAATCGCTTAGCCGGAGTCCACCATGAAACGCCACGCCGCAATCCTGCCTGCCCTGATTCTTCTGTCCGGCGCTTCCGTGGCGTTTGGCGCATCCGCCGACGATTCGGCGTTCGCCGCAAAAGCCGCGCAGGCGGGCAATGCCGAAGTCGCCGAAGGCGAAATGGCGAAAACGAAGGCCACCGACCCGCGCGTCAAGGAATTCGCCGCGACGATGGTCAAGGATCATTCCGCCGCAGGCGCTGAGCTGAAGGACGCAGCGTCGAAGTCCGGGATCACGTTGCCCGCAGGCGTATCCGTCGAGGAAAAAGCCGCAGCCGAACGGCTCGGCACTTTCAGCGGCAAGGAATTCGATCGCAACTACATGGCGCTGATGGTCAAGGACCATAAGGCCGCCGTGGAGTTGTTCGGGAAGGAAGCCAAGACCGGGGAAGACGCCCGCTTGAAGGCGTTCGCGGAAAAGACGCTGCCGACGATCCAGATGCATCTGGAAATGGCGGAACGACTGGCGAGCGAGATCAAGTAGTCGGTAAATCGACGACAGAAGCAGGGGCAGGATTGGAGCGGGCTGGCGCCGTAATGTCAGCCCGATCGTGAAGGAAGGGAGGTCACCATGTTGCGCAAACTGCTCGCATCGATCTTCAGATTGCAGGCGCGCGAAGCGTCCGCGAGGCCGGTGCACGTGGTGACCGTCAACACACGATGGATCATGCCCACGGCGCTCGTGGTGACGCGGTCGGCGGTAAAGCCCGACGGGCGCGGCCGCTCCTGCACGAATCAATTGTCTTCGTGACAGCGCGATCTGGAATACGGTAATTTCCGTGCTGGTTTTGGGGACTGCGGCCCCCTTCACGTTCGCGCATCCGAAACTCGTGTTGCATGAATAGGGCGAGGGGAGTCGATTCATGACGCGCAATTCCTTCATCGTGGTGCACGCCGATCAGGATCCCGCGGCGCGCGGCTTGCTGGCCTCGTTCCTCGATGGCAAGGGCTTCACCGTCCACCAGTGTTCCAACGGAGTGGAGGCACTCGCGCTCTGCGAAAGCCTGCAACCCGGCATCCTCCTCATGGATCTGGAGATGCCCGAGCTCGATGGATTCGAGACGGCGCGGCGCGTTCGCGCGAATGCCGATCTCGCGCACATCGTGATGGTCGCGCTCAGCACCAACAGCGACGAATACGCGAGCGCGCGTGCATGGGAGGCGGGCTTCAATGAATTTCTCAGCAAACCGGTGAGCATGTCGCTGGTGCTGCAGGTGATCCGCCGCACGCAGGAAATGGCCGCAGTCAAACTGCGGCAGCCCAATTCGTTTCCGAGCAACTGACGACGCCTCGATACGCTGTTCGATCCCGGCTGCGAATCAATTCATCTTCAGCCAGCGTATCCACTGCTCCACATAGATCTGGGTCGGTCCGACCATCCGCACCGCTTCGCGGAGCTCGACCTCGCTGCATTCGAATTTGAGGCAGAGCCGTTCCACTTGCGCATGGTTGTCCAGATCGACCGTGCGGATGAAGTTGTGCGGTTGCAATTCCTGCTGCATGTCGGCTCCCTTTCAAAACTGGAGCGATGGTGGATGGCGCGTGGTGCACGGCCTATGAATCAGTGCGACGTCTCTCGCTGGTGTTCACGATCTTCCCGAAAGCGTGAAGGTGCGATTTCGATGCGCACGCCATTTCGTCGCGGGACGAAGATGCGAACAAACATACAGGCACGGGAAAG
>JADMIO011319558.1_pt1 | contig 26667 bp, 29 predicted proteins | sample 8958161 | NCBI WGS metagenome assembly JADMIO01 (sample SAMN16585339, study PRJNA669376) | soil metagenome | isolation source: Crop rotation soil | place: USA: Cullars Rotation, Alabama | collected 2011 | reverse complement strand
GCCGCGACTTCAAGTCACGTGAATTCCAAGCTTCGGATCCCACTGTGCTGGAAAGTCGTTTGTCCCAGGGATGGGATATGTAGCCCTCTCAAGAGTTAAAACATTAGGAGGTATAAAATTAACTGGATTTAACAATATGGCATTAAGAGTAAACGAAGAGGTTTTAGAAATAGATAAAAAGTTAAGAGAAATGTCAGAATAATTATTAAACTTTATTGACTTTGTTTTTAGAAGTTGTACTATAAGGCTACTTACTATATGAGCTTTGTAATAAAAAACCAGCAAATTTCAATTGAAGATTTTGCAAAAATTGTAAAAAACAAAACCAAAGTTGAACTCTCCCAAAAAACTAAAACAAAAATTTTAGCTGCCAGAAAAATAGTTGAAAACGCTGTTAAAAATGAAAAAGTTGTCTATGGCATAACAACTGGCTTTGGGGCCTTTAAAAACAAAACAATCTCTTCGGACGAGACAGCTGAACTTCAAGAAAACTTAATTTTGTCTCACTCGGTGGGTGTAGGAAGACCTCTTCCCACAGAAGTTGTTCGTGGAATTATGTTTTTAATGATTAACTACCTTTCAAAAGGTTACTCAGGAATAAGCATGGAAACTATCTCCACATTAATTGAGATGCTAAATAAAGGAGTTCATCCAATAATTCCTGAAAAAGGTTCGGTTGGCTCAAGTGGCGATCTTGCCCCCTCAGCACATCTCGCACTTGTTCTTATAGGCAAAGGTGAAGCAGAGTACCTTGGCAAAGTTATGAAGGGAAGTGAAGCTATGAAAAAAGCCAAAATTAAGCCCGTAATTTTAAAGTCAAAAGAAGGGCTGGCCATTATAAATAATACTTCAACCATGTCTAGCATTTCCTCTTTAGTTCTATATGACAGCGCATGGTTAATAAAACTTGCAGATATTGCCTCAAGTCTCTCTTTGCAGGCTCTTTGTGGTACGGATCGAGCATATGACCCGAGGATTCATGAAATAAAACCTCACAAAGGCCAAGTAGACACTGCTTCAAATCTAAGAAAACTTTTGAAAGGCAGCAGGCTAATCGATAGGCAAAGAGTTCAAGAAGCTTACTCTTTTAGATGCATTCCGCAAATTCATGGAGCTATAAGAGAGGCCCTTAGTTATGCTTCTTCAGTTGTTACGACAGAAATTAACAGTGTGACTGATAATCCACTAATCTTTGGTGAAGATGAAGTCATTTCAGGAGGTAACTTCCATGGAGAACCTGTGGCAATTGCAATGGACACAGCAGCAATTGCTTTATCAGAAATAGCAAACGTTTCGGACAGAAGAATTGCAGCACTTGTTGATCCATCAACCAGTAACGGCCTTCCAGCATTTTTAGTAGAAAAAGGAGGACTTAATTCTGGCTTTATGATCTTGCAATATACAACTGCCGCACTCGCATCAGAAAATAAGGTTTTGGCACACCCAGCATCAGTTGATTCAATTCCGACTTCTGCAAACATAGAGGATCTCGTTTCAATGGGAACAATATCTGCAAGAAAATCAAGAGAAATACTAGAAAACGCAGCTTCAGTTTTAGTAATAGAACTTATGACTGCCTGCCAAGCAATTGATTTAAGGAGAAAAACAACAGATAAGGATCTCAAATTAAGTCCATTAAGCCAAAAAGCATATGAGATGGTAAGAAGTGTAGTTCCATATTTTCCAAAAGACGAAATTTACTATCCATATATGAAGTCTCTTAGACTTGAGTTAGAAAACATCGCAAATCTTCTTTGAAGTGATATAATCTCCTTGTAATTTAACCTTGGCACATTCTAGTTTAAATAAGGAGATCCGTAATCCATGCCCAATCTAATGAGTAAAGTTGATCAAGATTTAGTTGAACTGCTACAAAATCTAATCCGAATTCCTTCTTGGGTTTCAGAAACTCAAAACGAAAACCAACTGGTTAATTTTCTGGGGAAATGGTTAGTGGCAAATACTAACATGGAAGTAGAATACCAAGAATTGCCAGGTGGGCGCGTCAATCTAATTGCCAAAAAAGGTAATCCTGATTTGGTTTTCTTGGCGCACACAGATACAGTAAAACCATCTATTGGCTCACCTTACAATCCTTTCGAGGGAGAGATTCATGATGGTTCGGTTTGGGGCTTGGGGGCAACTGATATGAAGTCTGGTATCGCCACTATGATTCAGGCTCTCAAACTGTGTAAAGATGTGGATAATGTCTGGCTCTTTCTTTATGCCGATGAAGAATACAATTTCTTAGGCATGAAACATTTGATTCGAGAATATAGCCACATTCGCCCAAAGCTAATGGTCTCCTCTGACGGTTCAGACTTAAAATTTGGCTACGGATGTCGTGGTTTAATCGAGTTTCGTGTCCGCGTACAAGGTAAGTCAGGTCATGCCGCTCGCGGAAATGGTAAAAATGCTATCTGGGGTTCGTTTGAAGCACTCGATGATTTGAAAAGTTATCTTGAAGGGTTTGCTCATCCTGTAATGGGTGGAACCTCCATGAATCTTGCCTCAATTGTCGGTGGTGCTGAACTTTCTGATGGTTCATCATTTTTAGCTAATCGTCTTATAAAAACAGGCCAGGCGGGAAATGTTGTTCCTGACATCGCTGAGTTTGTAGTAGATATTAGGCCAGCAAGCCCTGACCTGACTATCGATAGCATTCTTAACACGCTTTTTAAAAGCCTGGAAGGTCGAGAACTAAAAGCACAAGTTCTAGAAAGAACCCACAGTCTTGGGGCTTGGTATACCAATCCAGAACGCCTGGGAAAATATATTCAAATTGCATCGAATGTAAACGAGCATCAAAAAGTAGAATTTGATGACCCGGGTGGTAGTGGATATCTTGATCTACAGATGTTTTGGCAATCAGTAGAGAAACCTAATGCATTTATGTTTGGTGGGGGAATTGGTGATACTGCTCACAGTGCTCACGAGCGTATTCCGATTGTGAATCTCATCAAAACTCGTAACTTTTTCCTTGAAGTCCTAAGATCTCACTTGCCTTAAATTAGCAAAGGGATTAATACCTAAAAAATATTAATCCCTTTTTTTATTTACAAATTGAACTGATACTTCGTACCTAGAAACTCACCAGCCATTACGCCATAACGCACACTATCTAGCTGTAAAACTTGGCTGTAATCTGCCCTCCAGTTTTTTGTTGCATCAGCTGCACCAAGACCATATTGTATAAATGTTCGAAGTACATCGCCATGCGTGGTACACCAAACAACCAATCTATGTCCCGGATAATTTAACGTATGTGTATAGGCTAACCTTTCAACTTGCCTCAAAAAAGTCTTCACTCTGTTTGTGATGTCAATTGGCGTTTCAAGCTGATTTTGATGCAAGATGAGATTGAGTTCAGGGGACATATTGTAATAAAGTTCCCAAAATCCACCTTCGAACCTTTCCTCCAATTCAGCCAGTAGTTCATCAGAAATTTGAAGCTCATTTAGCTCCATAACTGGCTGCGTTCTAGATTTACCAGAAACTAACAATTTGCTGACGTTATTATTATTCAGGTAATAGCTATATACTCGCCCAGCAGAAACTTTTGCTGTATGTTCTGCACGAGCGCCAAATCTGCCCATATACTTGGCAGGGCTATTAAAGAAAGTAAAATCAAGCCAAGTACCTCCATATTGTGCAATCAATTTCTCAATTGCACGTTTTGCCGCTTCATCTGTTTGTGTTATTCCCTCTACTGTTAACCATCCAGAATCAGAATTTATGGCTCCCGGTTCTGGAATCGACTTGTCATAAATCCCATGTCTCTGGAAGATAACCGAATACAAACTCGTAGAGATGTTCATTCCTTCCCTCCTTTACGCGTGCAATACTATAGTGATCTATATTATCATTAACATTTAAATTTACAAAATGCTATAATAAGCCCATATATATGAGAAAACTACAAATTGGAGTAATGGGCTCGGCAGCTGATCTTAAGTACTCAAAAGAAATCGAACAAATCGCAGAAAAGTTAGGGGAGCTTGTTGCAGACTCTGGAGCTACTCTAGTTTTTGGTGCCGAAAAAGATTCTGATTCTCTTTCAACCGCAGCTTGTCGAGGTGCCAAGAAAAAAGGCGGCTTAACTGTAGGCATAACTTACGGTAAGCATAAAAATATTTGGCAAAAAGAAGACATTGCTGATTTTGTAGTTGCCTCAGGCTTAGAACGAGGCGGCGGCCGTGAACTAACATTAGTTCTTTCTTGTGATGCAATTATTGCAATCTCAGGTGGCTCTGGAACACTAACTGAGCTGGCAATTGCCTACCAAGCAGATATTCCAATGGTTGCAATGAAGGGTACAGGTGGTTGGTCAGAAAAACTAGCAGGGGAGTTTATTGATGGACGAGAAAGACGTCTAACTTTTGGAGCAGATACAGCCGAAGAAGCAGTAGAAATTGCACTCCGTGAAGCAAAAGGCTACGTTGAAAAATATGGCTAAAATTATTGAGAGTGAGCCTTCAAGCAAAAAAATAACAACTTCAACTTATTACGGTGCGAATCTTTCAGGGTTTACTCTAAGACAAGTAGCGAGACTTGATAACAAAATATTTTGTGGAGAACCTTGGAATGAAGGTACTTTTTGCGAAAGTTGTGGTGGTATGCAAGGTCATGGACCAGCTTGTAATACTTGTGGAATTCTAGCAATATCTGTTGACGAAAGATCAATTCTAATTGGAAGTGAGTTACAAAATAAAAATTCCAAAATCGCTATTATTAAAGATGGGGAAGAAGTTGTTGGATATGGATGGGGGTATCAATATGATTCGGTTGAAGACTTTGTCAGCTCCAAATATCAAAAATCAGAAACACAACAGGCAGTAAAAGCCGCTATAAATAATTTTGGAATCAGCAGTAGTTTTTATTATTATTCAGGGATGGGCATTGATATGGACTATAGAGGACAAGGTTTAAGTAATATAATGGGAAAAGAAATAGACGATCATGCAAAAAGCCTGGGGCTTCCGGGAATCACAAGAACGTATTATAATTCACCGATTGTCAAAATGAGACAAAATTTAAATTTCGAAATTATAGTTGGCCCCCAAATCCAGCCAAAAGCTGATTTTGATAATCCAAACAGGGTTTTAATGGCAAGAATATAAATATGAATAAAAAAATACTCTTTATAACTGCTCTCCATGGTAACGAAGGTTTTGCTGTTGATTTGATCAAAAAAATTGAAGAAAAATATGATAAAGAAAAGTTTAACTTCGATTGGGTTATAGGTAACCCCAATGCCCATAAGCAAAACGTACGTTTTACAGACACAGACTTAAATAGAATTGCGCCAGGTAATATTAATAGTGAAAATTATGAAGAAAAAAGAGCAGCTGAGCTAATAGAGTTAAGTAAAAATTATTCGCTTGTAGTTGATATTCACGGGACGAATGCAAATTCAGGAATTTTTACTCTTGTCTCAAATCCTACCATAGAAAACTTAATTGTTGCCACATCGTTACCAGTCAAAAATATTGTTATATGGGCTTCACAGAGCTCCAAAACAAGTGGACCAGTTACACAATTTTTAAACTGCCCAGCAGTAGAAATAGAGTGCGGTCCTAAGTCTTCACCAGAGATCCAATCTGAGCTAAAAAACATAATTTCAAAAATTTTAGAAAATAGACAGCCAAAATTGGAAGAAATAATTTCAAATGTTGAAGGGAAAAATTTTTTTCAGGTTTATGGCTCTATTGAAGAAACAGACACTTCAAATATGAAAGAATTCAAAGAAACTGAAGTTCATGGCGAAAAGTTTTATCCTCTTCTTGTAAATTCCTACAAACAAGGATCCGTACGCAAAATGAAAAAGGTTAATTTCTTTGATTTATTTATGTATTAATTGACTTTTTAGTTTAATTGAGCTATTTTATTCACAACATGGCTCAAGAAAGACCATACAATATAGAAGTTTATTCAACTCCTTCTTCCTTTCCTTATCAAGAGTCCTCAGCTGCAGCTTATCACGATGCTTTTCTCGAAGGTGTGTGGAAAGAAGATCTATCGCGCGAAGAAATCGACAATAGGCTTGAAAGCGCATTAAACAAGCCTGGCTTTGAGGGGGTCTGGTTTGTTAGTCCCGAAGGAGAAGTTGTAGGAATCTCGTGGTTTGACAGTATCAGTTTAGAATCTCTTGAGAAAGAAAGAGGTAGGGAGCTTAGAGAATTTGCAGAAACTAATAAGAGATTCTCGCCTAATTTAGAATTTGTATGGCACAGAGAAACAATAGTTAACCCAAAATATCAAGGTAGAGGAATCTCAAACGACCTAAAGGACATTGTTGATGGAATGATCCAAGAAAGGGCGACTTCTGAAGGACATCCAATTATGGTAATGACGAGAATGAGGGAGGACAATGAAAGAATTATAAAGGCAAATGTTAAAAGAGGTTTTATAAATACCAATCTTAGTGTTCCATGTTCTCTCAATCCTGAGAAAAACCATTATTATTGGGTAAGGCAGGTCACCCCTCTAAATGGATAACAAAACTATTAGCGTTATTTCTACTTATGCTTCTGATCGACTAATTGATGGTAGGACTGGAAAAATTACAAAAGAACAAAAAGGTGGCCCCGTTCTTTATATAGTTCAAGCATTGGAATCTCTTGGTCTAGAACCTAAGGTTTATACTGGCGAAGAAATGCTTGTTGAAATCCTAGTTAAAGACGACGACGAATTTGGCAAAATTCACGAGCCCGAAACAAAATCTCAACTTCCTCAGCTAGAAACAGCTTCAGCCATAGTCTCAACACTTCTTGATGAGTGGGATCTCACCAATGCACGAGATTATATGGGTAAACTATTTGTAGATATTCAAGGATACGTACGCGACGGATCTGCTTTTGGTAAAAAGAAGGCTTGGTTTGAGATAAAAGATTTAGCGCCTGCAATCTTTTGTTTAAAAGGAAATGAGGTAGAAATTGAAACTCTCCCGCCAGAAGTTATTGCTGACCAAAAAGAAAATCGCATGCTTATTGTAACTAAAGACTCTTCAGGTGTTGAAGTCTACTACAAAGGACAAAGTTATATTGCATCCCCTCAAGAAATTTTACATCCTCCACATACAATTGGAGCTGGAGACACGTTGTTTGCTAACTTTGTCGCAAAATTCATGGAAACTGAAGATATAAAACAAAGTACAGACTTTGCCTTAGCTCAAACTTCCAAATTCCTAAAAGATATTAAAGGTTAGATTTGCATATCTCAAATCTCATAGTATAATCCTCTTATAGTTCATTAGAACTTTGAAATCCAAAGAAAGAGGTCAAAATGGAATATCGTAAGAAGTTCCTATCCTTGCTCGGTGCGGCAGCCCTTTTCTCAACACTAGGAGTATTTGTACGTTACCTTAGTAACTATTTCGGCGACACATCAATAGTGTTTTTAAGATATTTTTGTTCTATCTTGCTACTTACTGTAGTAATGAAAGCTCGTAAAATATCATTCAACCTTGATTGGTCAAATTCTAGCAAATTGGGACTTGTCATGTTTTTATTGGGTACACCAATCTCAACATTGGCATTCACACTCTCAGTTTTAATGATTAAAGTCACAAGTACCGTCTTTTATCTTTATGTGGCAAGTTTCTTTGCATCGTTTCTAATAGGAAAATTTTTCTTCCACGAGAGAGTGACAAAAGTAAAGGTAATCGGTCTCTTGATTGCATTTACGGGCTTAATGATATTCTCTTACCCAATTGATACTGCCCTAAACATAGGCGTAATTCTTGGCATGATATCTGGACTGGGCGACACGGTCCTATATACTGGCCGCAAAATGCTTGGGAAAGTTAATGGTTTTACCTTACAGTATTACCAGCATGCTTCAAGCATAGCAGTAACACTCATCGCAGCAATGGTATTCGGCGAAACATTAGTACATAACACTCCCACTTTATCGACGCTAGTTGTAATAGTTACTCTGGGAGTCGTTCAGTTTTTGTTAAGTGCTTCGCTTATATATGGCTTTGATAAATTCCCAATAAATCAGGGCACAATTATCGTCTCTGGAGAGTTAGGTTTCGCCTTAATTGTGAATTCACTTGTCTTACACGAAGTTCCAACTAACAATGAGTGGGTTGGTGCAGCTTTGATGTTCTTAGCAATTTTCATTGTTAACTATTGGTCAAGTGAGAAAGCTAAAGAATAGCTTATTAAGCGGGCTTTGTTGTTTTTAAGCCCGCGCTTTTATTTTTGATCCTATCACCTATGCCTTCTATCTAGTTCCTCAAAAATATCTTTATACTCAATATTTTTCTCAACCATAAGTACTGATAAATGAAAAAATAAATCAGACATCTCTTCAACTAAACGTGTCTTGTCAGTATTTTTCGATGCAATAACTACTTCAACGGCTTCTTCTCCAACTTTCTGAGATATTCTATCAATCCCTTTTTTAAATAGTGAAGAAACATATGAGCCCTCAGTTGGGTTATTTTTTCTATCTTTAATTATTTCAAAAATCTTTTTTATAGTCATTTTTATAAAATTATTTTTTCTATCGATGAAACCAATATTCCTTCAGCACCTACTTCTTTTAGCTTTGGGATAATATCCCAAAATTCGCTTTCCTCAATTACCGCGTGAATCGCAATCCAATTATCCTTGGCCAGTGGCATAACAGTAGGGGAGTTTAAACCATTAGCAATCTTTTTTATTTTATTTAAAGACTTTTTAGGCGCATTCATCATAATGTATTTAAATCTTTTAGCAGATAAAACACCTTTAAATCTAGTTAAAATTAAATTTATATTATCGCCTTTACCATTCATCAACGACTTTGTGTTAGAAACTAAAACTGCCTCTGAAGAGAGTATGTTTTCAATAGGTCTTAAGTCGTTAAGCGTCATGGTGCTTCCAGTTGCTGATATATCTACGATTGCATCAGCTACCCCCAAAGCAGGAGTAATCTCAACCGCCCCAGCAATTTTTATTATTTCGACGTTTATGTTTCGAGCTAAGAAAAACTTTTTTGTGGAGTTTGGATAACTTGTAGCTATTTTTTTATTTTCTAAATCCTCAACTTTAGTGATTGTCGACTCTTTTGGTACGGCAACACTCAATGAGCAATAGCCAAAGCCTAATTTAAAAAGCTCAGTTACTTCAGCACTTTCTTCATAAATTAAATTTTGTCCAACAATTCCCAAATCAACTACTCCACTTTGTACATAGTCTGGAATATCGTCATCGCGGACAAAAAGTACTTCAAGCGGAAAGTTTCTGCATACCGCAAAAAGTCTTCTTTGGTGAGTTTCAAGTTCAAACCCTGCATTCTCTAGAATTTTTAGAGTCTCCTCAGTTAACCTTCCCTCTTTTTGTATGGCAAGTTTTATATTTGTGTTATTTAATTTAGACATAATTTTTTTGGCAATAAAAAAATCCTTCTTTTATTCTCTGAGTTGTCAATGAAAGACTTTACAGAGAAGAAGGATCAGCTATGATGATGAAAACTAACGACTGAAATATTTTTTTGCGAAGAAATTTCTTTAACCATGTTTATATTAAATGAATTTTAGCAATTGAAGTTTATTTTAACAAGAAGAAAAACAAAACACCGCGTTTAGAGTTAAAACTCATTTTTCTAAACGCGGATATAAATCCCGGAGATATTGTTTTTTACGCAATATTGCGATGAACCGCCCTCCGCAGGATTACTGAAAGCTCCAAGTCCATCTGGTTTTCGAAATTTCCAAGATATGGAATTGAAACACGATGTGTTTGAGCTTTGCTCATGTCGCGTAGAGTATGGATTCCCTTTTTACCTAACCTTTCAGCCAAAAAAATTGATTGCTCAATTGCAAAGGCCGAAAAATCAAAAGCAAAGTCCCAGGGAATCGATGCCCACTTGGTAACAAGATCTGCCTTAATGTAAGGTGCAATGTATGGTAGCGACCATGAACTATGGTTGGGATATCCTCTATGATGAACCTGCCCACCAGTGCTTTTTAGACCAACTACTTTTCCGCAATTGGGCATAATTGGCACAAAGTCGTGGATTGGCATCACATCAACATAGCTTATAAGCTCGCATACTGAAAAAACGCGAACGCCTTCGGATTCAAGCCTGCTAACCGCCTCTCCTTCTGTAAAATACTCGGCTACTGCTTGAAACTTAAATCCCAGCTTGGCAAGAAGCGTTAGCGTCTCACCATGAAACAGTGTGTCGTCAACCACGATGATGGGGCGTGAACCTGCTAGACGCTTGACCATACGAACTTGCCGCAGCAGACTATTAGCGCCGGGCCGATGTGAAATGCCAAGTGAGTTTTTGTCTGTGTCCACCATTCGGGTGCAGCTAATGTGAGCATCTGCATTTGGGTAGTAGAGCGAACTCAAAGTAACAACAAAGCTATGTTCACCTAGTACCTTTTTAGCAAGTCCCACTTGTTTGTGTAGTCCTTTGCGAATACGGTCAAGACTATAAAACTCAACAGGGTTATTGGGAAAGTATTTTTGAATTTGCGCGGCAAATCGATTTTGCACGTCCACAACTTCAATATTTCCCAATGTCGACTCAGTACCGCCTACAAGATAATAAGGTGGTCCGTTCATGTCAAACTCTTTCTTAAGCTGGATAGCTTAACTTAATGTGCGTTAAAAGGAGTATATAACTATTGAACTTAGTCGTCAAATAAATTGAAGTCTACAACTTATAGTGGTATTATAGCTGAAAGCTAATTCTAGCTCTTTTACATTGTTGGCAATAATGAGGAATTTGAAGATGCCCAATATTGTTGGCTTCTCAGGTACTGATTTAAATCTATATCATAATTTACTGGTAGATCTTACTGAAATGTATTGCCAAATGTGGGAATATGATCCTAACTTTGGAGAATACAAAAAGTGCCATGAATGTGGGAAGTTTTATTCACATGCATGGGTAGAAGCTAATAAGTTTGTTACAAAGACTCCATGCTGTGCTAGCAATTTTGTTCCTGCATGGCCTCGAAAGGAGACAATGGAAAAAATTATTTCACACGGTAATGACTCTACATTTGTGGGATACCTACTCGTAGAAGAGTCTGAGATACTCGGGTTCTCTTGGGGCAAATGTCGATGGAATTACGAGATGACGGAAAAACTTGGTAATGAACTTTACTCTCCACTTCTTGTATCAAATCCTGAGGCTCCTGCATGTTTTTATCTTGAAGAACTTGCAGTATCTCCTTCACAAAGAGGAAGGGGTTACGGTAGGCAGTTGGCTAATTCAGTTTTGTCAGGTGCCGTAAAAATTTACCCGAACCACACTTCTGTCTTGACTACCCACAAGAACTCAGACGCTGTTAAGATCTACATCAAGGCAGGCTATGCTTATCTTGGTGACCATCCTGGCGTTGAGGATCGAGTGACTTATGGAATAGATCGTGTATCTAGTTTACAGCTTGATAATATCTAGTATAATCGGGAAGATCGAAGTACAATAAAGGAGAAGGAAATGAAAAAGCAAACTCAACCACCTGCCAACTTCAAAGGAACTCGTGACATTTTAGGTGACGATATGCGTTGGCGACTAGCTGTTGTCGACACTATTCGCTACGTATTCGAACTATTTGGCTTTGAGCCACTTGAAACACCTGTCATCGAGAAAAAAGTTACTCTCACTGGTAAATATGGTGAGGAAGCTGAGAATCTACTTTTCTATTTAGGAAAGCCTCACGATGACGCTGGCCTTCGTTATGATCACACAGTTCCATTGGCACGCGTTGCTGCAATGAACTGGCAGGATCTTCCAAAGCCATACAGGCGTTATTCAATTGGCCCGGTCTTTCGAGCAGAGAATACACAAGCAGGTCGATATCGCCAGTTCGTTCAATGCGATTTTGATACATTGGGATCGAAGTCCTTGGCAGTTGATGCAGAAATTGTAGCAATCAACTACATGGTCTTAACCCAACTTGGATTTACAGACCAGTTTGTAGTTCAGATGAACGACCGCCGTCTTTTAAATGCAATGGCTGCTGAAATGGGTTTTTCTAAACCCAACCAAGCAGTGCTATTACTTCGCGCATGGGATAAGCTCGACAAAACTTCACTTGAAGAAGTTTTTGAGTACCTTGCCCGAGAAATGGAAAAGCTTGGAATTGGACGCGAGAAGTTGATGGACACATTCATGCCGGTTACAAGGAATCTACTTGCAACTGTAGAGTTGTCTCCATCTGAAGTTGTAACTCAGCTTCGAAATACGTTTAAATCACCGGAAACAATCGAAGCAATTGGGATTGTTGAAGAACTTGTTAATCAAGTCCAAAGTCTTGGTGTTCCAAACCAAAGTTACCAGCTAAACCCACTTCTTGCTCGTGGACTCGGGTACTACACAGGCCCAATCTTTGAGACAGTAGTAAAAGAAGCTGGCATTGGTTCAATCACAGGCGGTGGTCGCTTTGATAACTTGATTGAGCAAATGGGAGGCCCTTCGGTTCCAGCAAGTGGTAGTTCTTTTGGATTAGATCGCCTGCTTGCCGTAATGGAAAAACTTGGAATTCGTCCTGAAAGCTCTCAAACTACCAAAGTCTTTGTGACAATATTTGATCAATCAAACCAAAAATTAACGTCACAAAGTCTACAAATCGCACGTGAGTTAAGGGAAAATGGTATTCCAACAGAAGTCTATTCGGGAGACCCGGTAAAACTTGGGAAGCAAATTTCACTCGCCTCAAAAAAACAAATTCCATTCGTCGTGGTTGTCGGTGAAGAAGAATTTGCAAATCAAAGTGCAAACGTTAAGGATATGCGTCCAGATGGTCAGCAAGTGACTGTTAAAATCGCGGACTTACCTGCAACCATTCGCCAACTCTTGTAAGTAATTTTTAAGCGCCAGACTAATTCGAAAGAAAAGGTCTGGCTTTTTTGTTGACAACGTCCCTCAGTTTGTTAGAGAATTAGTTACATGAAAAAATTTATGCCCCTTATCCTACTTGTAGTTGGGATAGTTGTTGTTATTGGTGCGCTTCTTTTAGTTAAAAAACTTAAATCAAATAAACCAATATCAGAAGACATGGGACAGGAAGAAGATACAGACGTTGCAGAGTTAACAATAACTGAGAGCCCATATACTTCACTTACCCCAACAGCAGATGGGCATTGGTTAGATTTAAATGTTAAAAACTTAAAAAGTGGAACTAAATCTCTAGATTATGAACTTATCTACACAGTAGGTGACGGCCGTACTCAAGGCGTGCCGGGAACAATTGATTTAAATGGACAATCAAGTCTAGAAAGAAAACTTCTTTTAGGATCTGAATCTGCAGGTAAATTTAGATATGACGCAGGTGTCCAAAAAGGCACGCTCACCCTTAAATATAGAGATTCAAATGGTAAGTTAGTGGGTAAAAATACCACAGATTTTGCCCTTCTCACAAATACTACAAATTTAAACTCAGTTGATAATAGCTTTAGCTACACGTTAACTAAGTCAAACATTGGAACATATTTTGTGGTGATGAAAACCTTTGGCTTACCAAGTAACTTTAACGGAACGGTGACAAATGGTCCTTATGGCATTTTTGCATCAGACACTAAGAAGTATCCTGGGACAGTTAAGCTTTCAGGCAATACTTCATTTTTTGACGGATCCTCTTGGGTTAGTCTTTCAGGTAGTGAATCTTCAAACATTGGCGTATTCGTAACTTCTCAGTAATTTTCCCCTTAACTTAAATTCTTTACCTCATATTGTGCGTTTCACATTTTTTTATGCTTCGGCATTTATTCGTTTTTTAGGCACGTTTTCCTCTTGACACTTCCGTGAAAATAGATCAAAATGGTTAAAAGTGGTGAAGAATGGTGATAGGTCTTTACGAAACTAAAGTAACAGGCAAGAGACGTCTCGCAATCCCGAAGAAATTTAGGGAGAAGCTGGGAAGCACATTAATTGTCGCAAAGTGGTACGAAAAATGTCTTGTATTAACAGGTGAAGAAGGTTGGGACGATTTATTTAAGAGAGTGACAGGGGATATTAAAATGATCACTTCTCCTGTTCGAGATACAGACAGATTCATATTAGGCTCAGCCTATGAAGTGAACCCAGATGATCAAGGCAGAGTAGTCTTACCAGAAAAGCTTATTAATTGGGCAGGAATTAAATCTGAAGCTGTGTTTCTAGGGCTTGGAGATAGAGTAGAAATTTGGGATAAAGCTGAATGGGAAAAGAAAGAAAAACAAATTGGTGAGACAGCTGAGGAGCTCTTAGAAAAATTGGGGGAATATGCACAAGGCAGTACTACTAAATGAAGCAGTTGACGCTTTAAATGTCGTCAAAGGTGAAAATTATATAGATGCAACTTATGGTTTTGGAGGTCACTCAAACGAAATCGTAAAAAGAGGAGGAAATGTCCTGGCACTGGAGGCAGATCCAGAAATTTTTGCAAAAGCTAAAAATTTGCCAGCAAATTTGCAAATAGTAAATGGCAATTTTAAAGATATTAAAAAAATCGCACTTGAAAATAATTTTAACAATATAAAAGGAATTCTTTTTGACTTGGGTCTAAACAGTTTTCAACTAGATAATTTAAAAGGTTTTTCTTTCGAAAATCTAGAAAGTGAACTAGATATGAGACTTAATCCAGGTAGCCAATCAGTAACAGCTGCAATGCTACTAAATGCTTTACCAGAAGTTGAACTTTTTAACTTATTTAATGTGGTACTAGATTACCCAGAAAGTAAATCTATCGCAAAAAATGTAGTGGAAGAGAGGAGAATTAAAAGCTTTAAAACAGTTAGCGACTTTAGACAAATTTTAAAATTTAAACCAACAAAGCCATTTATGGCATTAAGAATTGCAGTCAATTCAGAATACCAAAATCTAAAAGAAGCTTTACTAGATGCATTTGAGCTACTAGATAAAGATGGAAAGCTAGTTTGTATCACTTTCCATAGCGGAGAAGACAAGATTGTTAAAAACTTTTTCAAAGAAGTTGGAGGCCAAAATAATTTTATAGCACCAACTGAAAAAGAGATTGATTCAAATAAAAGATCACGTTCAGCCAAATTAAGAATATTAACTAAAAAATGAAAATAAATTTAAATAGTAAAAAAATATTAATAATGCTATCAGTATTGTTTATCATAAATATTGTTGTAGCAGTAAGCTCTGCCGGGATGGGTGGACAACTATCAAGCATAGAGTCAAAAAGCCAAAAGTTGGCTTTAGAAAACCAAGAGCTTGAGGAAAAAATAATAGCAAGTCAAAGTCTTTCAAAAATAGCAGAAAGTGCTTCTTTAAACGGCTTAGTTAAGCCCGATAAAATTTTATATCTTGCCCGCACTGGAGATAACAGTGTTGCTCAAAGGTAAATGGTTCAAAGAATTAAAGTCATCAGTATTGCTTTCCTTCTATCTACTGTTGCGATTATAGTCCGTCTTTTTTATTGGCAAATAGTAAAAGGTGGAAGTCTTAGTGCAATGGCTTCAGGTCAATACCAAAACTTAACTTCAGAAGATGCTTTTCGAGGAAGTATTCTAGCTTCAGATAGTTCACCCTTAGTTGCAAGTGTGGATTCTTGGCGGCTATATGTACAAAAAAATGAAATTAAAGACTCAACAGCAAAAATAGCAACTTTAATTGCCCCTATTACAGTTGATAAAGATAGTACCGATTCAGCAAGGCTTGAAAAAGAAACGATTAGAATAGAAGATGCGCTAAATACTTCTGCCAACTGGGTACCTTTAAAACAGTCCATAAACAGACAAACAAAAAAACAGATAGAAGACTTGAAGCTTGAAGGTGTAGGCTTTGAACAACACGAAGCACGTTATTACCCTGAAGGGTCTTCAGCTGCTCAGCTTCTAGGCTTTGTAGGTAAAGATAAATATGGACAAGATTTAGGTTACTTTGGACTAGAAGGTTTTTACGATTTACCTCTTAAAGGCAAACCCGGTGTTTTAAAAAGAGACGCAGACGCGCTTGGATCTCCTATATTGTCAGGTCGTTCTGTCGAAACTCAGGCGGTTGAAGGAGTAAATTTAATTACACACATTGATAAAACTATCCAACTGGATGTAGAGTCTCGCCTTGCTGAAGGAATTAGTAAATATGGTGCAAAGGAGGCAACAGTTATCATGATGGATCCAAAAGATGGAGGAGTTATGGCAATGGCATCTTATCCTTCTTACGACCCAGCAAAATATTTTACATTTGATGGGTTTTTATATCAAAATCCAAGCATCTCAGATTCTTTCGAGCCAGGATCAATCTTTAAACCTCTTGTAGTTGCAGCGGGAATTGATGCTGGTGTTATTTCGGCTGACTCAACTTGCGACATTTGTGCTGCTCCATACAAAGTAGATGAATATGAAATTGAGACATGGAATAATGAATACTTTGCCAACGAGTCAATGACTGATGTAATTGTTCATTCAGATAATGTTGGTATGACTTTTATTGGGCAAAAACTAGGAACGAAAAGGCTAATTGATTACATCCATAAATATGGATTTGGTCAAAAGACAGGTATAGATCTTCAAGGTGAAGAAAATCCTCCGCTTAGAAAAGGAGATAATTGGAGCGATATCGATGCAGCCACTGCAACTTTTGGACAAGGTATCGCAGTTACCCCAATTCAGGTTCTACGAGGTGTAGCGGCCATTGCAAATGGAGGATACCTTGTTAATCCCCATATTGTTGATAAAGTAACTCAGTCTGGTTGGAGCCAAGATTTAAACAAAAATAGTGCGACACAGATAATATCAAAAAAGGCGGCAAACGATGTAAAAGAAATGATGGTTCAAGCTGTATCTAGAGGTGAAGCAAAGTGGGCTGCTCCTAAAGGATTTAAAATCGCAGGTAAAACAGGTACTGCTCAAATACCAGTTGCAGGCCATTATGACCCTACCAAGACAATTGCTAGCTTTGTTGGCTTTGCACCGGCTGATAACCCCAGATTTGTAATGTTAGTCACTCTCAAAGAGCCCCAAAGCTCAGAATGGGGTGCTGAAACTGCAGCACCACTGTGGTTCCATATCGCAGAAGATGTGTTCCCATATCTTGGCATACAGCCCGATCAGTAAAATTATTGTAAAATATAAAGATGCAAAAGAAGAGCTTGGTCATACTTCACGGGTGGGGGCACAATGGCAACTTATGGAAAAGCTTGGCAGATAAATTTGGACCAAATGCAAGTGCGCTTGATTTACCTGGATTTGGCAACGAACCATTAGTTAAAGACGACTGGGGGGTTCCAGAATATGCCGATTGGGTTATTGAAAAAATTAAAAATAAAAAAGAAGTAATTTTAATAGGTCATTCTTTTGGTGGCAGAATCGCAGCAGAAATTGCTTCAAAAAATCCAAAATATTTAAAGGCATTAGTACTCTCTGGTGCTCCATGTATTTACAGACCAACTACACTCACTAAAACAAAAATAAAGTTTTATAAATTTATGAAAATATTAGTGCCACACAATATAAGAAAGTATTTTTATTCGGGAGGGTTAAAAAGTGCAGGTAAACTTGAAAAAATATTTCGTAAAGCAGTCTCTTATGATCAAACTCAAAAACTAATAAACATAAAGGTTCCTACACTACTTGTTTGGGGAGAAAAGGATTTAGACGTTCCTGTTAATATTGCAGAAGAAATGAACAAATTGATTTCTAATTCTGAGTTAAAAATAATTGAAGACACAGGACATAACTCCTACTTAGAAAATCCTAACTTATTTTATGCATATGTCAAAAAGTTTATTAAAAATGTTTAATACAATTTTTCCTTTTTTAGATTTTATATATATTGCTCAACTCGAAGAGTACTCAACTTCTAGATATTTTTATCATTTAAAAAGATTTTTTTGGAGGAGAAACTTTCAAAATAGGCAAAAGTTAATTTTAACGAAAAGAGCTAAAAACATTTTAATTTTGAGTATCATTTTATATTTACCATTTTTCTTTTTACCTCCAATCATCCCTTTAGTCGTTGGCGCCTCAAATTATTTATGGGAAGCATTCTATCAAAGAGGTCGAAATAAATTTTACGAAAAGGCCAGAAAAAAAATTCAAGAAAATCAGGGCATGAAAATAATTGCTATTGCAGGAAGCTTTGGTAAAACAACAACTAAATATTTTACCTATGAACTAATTAGATTTAACTATAAAGTTCAGATGATTGAAAAAAATATAAATACTCCAATAGGTATCGCAGTTTGGGTTATTAATAATTTAAAACAAGATACAGAAATATTACTTCTTGAATGTGATGCATACTCTTATGAGGAGATGCAAAACACAATGAATATAATTGAGCCCAATATTGCAGTAGTTACAAATGTAGGGGACCAGCATATAGAACGCTTCGGTTCAAGTGATAACCTTGCAAAAACTCTAGCGCTCTTCTTTGAAAAATGCGCGAATAATGCAGTTCTACTTTCTGACGCAACAACTAAAAACATTCTACAAAAATATACAAAAAGACAGATTAAAGTTGTAAATACTAAAAAAGAATTTTCTAAATTAAATATTTCAAGTTCTGCAAAAATTAATTTAAATTTTGCGATCGCAATTGCTGAAATTCTTAACACTCCAAAGCGCTATATAAACGACACTATTAAAGACCTTAAATCTCCAGATAGACGGGGAAATATTAGTGAAATTTTCGGGTATAGTGGAATTGATGAGTCATACAATGTTAGCTTTACTACGGCTCAAGCTAGTCTAGAGTATGCAAAAATTAAAGCAAAACAGTTAAATAAAAAGTTATTGGTTGTTACAGCAGGCATACCAGAGCTAGGCAAAGATGACCAAGATAAAAATCAAAAATATGGGCAGCTGTTATCAAAAGGTTCTGATTTTACAATAATTTTAAATAGTATTTTTGCCGATGAACTAAAAGAAGGCTTTGCAGATAATAAAAACTATAAAATTATAAAAGCACTAAGTGAATTGCCAGATTTTCTAAAAGACTTCAGTAAAAATGACTGGTTTATATTAATGGAGCCAGAGCTTAATGACTTGTACTACTCCCAATAAACTTTTCTACAATGTCTGTACTGTATTCTAAAGTTTTGTTTTGATTCTTAAAGTCATTTATTGTTTCATTTATAAGATCACTTATTTGTTTTTTGAAACTAACTCCCTTTGCCTCCCAAAGATAAAAAGCCATAGATCCGGGTATTGGGTTAACCTCAACTAAATAAACTTTATTTTTAGGGCACACCATAAAATCAATTCTAACCACACCTCTGCATTTTAAAATCTCATATATTTTTTTTGAGTAATCCTTTATTTCGTTTGATAGTAAATTTGAAACTTTTGCCGGGACCTCGCGAGATAAACTGGCCATACCTTCGCTTTGCTTTTTTCCACCACGTTCATATTTGTCTGAAAAACTTAAAATTTGGTCGCGAGAAACAGGCTTTTCTATTTCGCTTGTCTCAATTTTATTATTAACTTTTCTTACGCTACAGTTTAACTCAAAAAAATCATCTTCGAACTTCTCAATCATAATTTCGCTATCAATTCGAGATAGCTCGAGCAGTTTTTTTTCAAGCTCGATCTTATTTTTTACAATCTCAATACCAATACTTGATCCTAAATGTACTGGCTTTAGTATAAGCGGTAACTTAATCTCAGAAGTTATCTTTCCAGAAACGTTTTTAACATTTTCACTTACTTCCTCTGAAGTAAAAGATAGTGCCTTAATTGTAGGAATACCATTTTCAGCCAAAACTTTCTTAGTAAGGTATTTATTCATTGAAATTGCTGAGGACTCTACGTTTGCTGAAGTGTAAGGGATGCCGAGTGCATCCAAAAATCCCTGAATTTGTCCGCTTTCACCAGTGCCTCCATGAAAGGCCAAATAAGCGCAAGCAGGGTAAATTTTTCTACCAAAAGTAGCATCAGTTTTTAAAAAACCGCCATCTTTATCGTGCCCAAAAACAGCATTTACGCGCCGATTTTGCAAAAATTGAGATCTTTTTTTAATATCACCTAAATATAAAATGTCACCATTTTTGTCTATATAGATAGCATGAGGCTTGTAATCATCCCTATTTATTTTTTCGAGGACTTGAAGCCCAGTAATTATAGAAACTTCGTGCTCGGCAGATACTCCACCAAACATAATAAATATATCCTTTTTCATATTAGTACATTATATTATATAATAGATCATCATGAACGTGTTGCCACTGGTTCTTGGACTTATCATTTTTTCATTTTTTATAACAAGCCTTCTTGTTGTTCCTTTTATCAACTTTCTCTACAAAACAAAATTGATACGCCGCGAAGAAGGTGGAAAGAAAAAAGTACTTTTTGACAAACTTCACGACATTAAAGCAGGTACGCCTACAGGTGGGGGAGTATTGATTATCGGCATAGTTACAGTGCTTTTTGCGTTAAGTTTGTTTTTAATTAATCGATTTGGGATTTATATACACTCAGCATTTGATATCGAAAAAGAACTTTTTGTAATATTTTTTACATTTATCTCATTTGGACTTTTAGGTCTTCTTGATGACCTCGTAAAAACATTTGGTAAACCTCAAGGAGCAATGAGTACAGTATTTGGTTTAACAAAAAAGCAAAAACTTGGTCTCCAAATTGTACTGGCACTTATCGACTCATATTTTATGTTTAGTGTTCTAGGAATCCACATTCTACATCTTCCTCTGTTTGGTGTAATCAACTTGGGGCCTTTATATATACCATTTGCAGCGGGAGTAATTTTGTTTTTTACAAATGCATATAATTTCACAGACGGCTTGGATGGTTTAGCATCAGGACTTTTAGTTATATATCTTCTTAGCTACATTTTTATAACTGCAGGCATTTTGGACACAAACCTCTTTGTGTTTATTGCAGTCTGGCTTGGTTCAATGATAGCTTTTCTTTATTTTAATATTTACCCGGCTCGTGTATTTATGGGTGATGCTGGGGCACTCTCTTTCGGTGCAACGATTGCTGTAATTGGACTCCTTACTGGAAACGTTGCAACCTTGTTTGTAATTGGTGGCATTTTTGTAATTGAAGCAGCATCCTCTGCAATTCAAATCTTTGCATGGAAGTTTTTTAAAAAGAGAGTATTTCCCTTGGCACCGATACACCATACATTTTTGGCCCTCGGGTGGGAAGAGCCTAAGATTGTAATGAGGGCCTGGATAGCAGGTATAATATTAGCTATATTTGGACTATGGCTCGCCGTAATTTAGAAAAGTTCGCCCCTCAAAATAAAAACAGGGCAGATAGGCCCCTTTTAGCACTTACATTTCTTCTAACAATTGTAGGAATACTTTTTATCGCTGACGTCTCTGCCCCACAAGCAAGCAAATTTTTCTCAGATAGTTTATTTTTTGTTAAACAACAGCTAGTTTGGGGTGTGCTTGGAGTAGTAGCCTTAATTGTCGCATCAAATATTCATTATTCGTTTTGGAAAAAAACCGCATTTACTCTCTTCGGGATTTCCTTGGCAATGTTAGTTTTAGTTTTAATACCAGGCTTTGGAAATAGACTACTTGGAGCCAGGCGCTGGTTAGGCTTTGGCCCGTTTACTGTTCAGCCAGCAGAAATAGTGAAGCTTACTCTTATAATTTACCTCTCAAGGCTTGCCGAACTTAAACGTCCCGAAACAGTATATATTGTTCCAATTGCCTTAGTTGCAGCTCTTGTTATGTTTGAGCCTGACTTGGGTACAACCATTATTATCGTTATAATAGGACTTTTCGAAATTTTTCTTGCTGGTATTCCACTTATTCATTTAGCTCTTGCTGCGGGTGGGGGAGGCCTACTCGCTTTTTTAACGATACTTTTTTCAAGCTATAGACGAGATCGGTTAATAAACTTCATATCAAGTTTAAAGGATCCACTAGACACTTCATATCATGTTAAGCAAATTTTATATGCTCTAGGTTCTGGTGGACTTTTTGGAGTAGGAATTGGACTCTCCAAACAAAAATATTTATTCCTCCCAGAAGCTGCCACTGATTCTGTTTTTGCTATAATTGCCGAAGAGATTGGCTTTTTGGGAGCTCTACTTGTAATTGCCTTAATGCTAATTTTTATAATTCGCATATTAAGAATTGCAAAACATGCACCTGACACTTTTTCTATGATGCTAGCAAGTGGCATAGCAGTTTGGATTGGAGGACAAATGTTTCTAAATTTAGGTTCCATGGTTGCACTCGTTCCATTAACAGGAGTACCACTTCCCTTTTTTAGTTACGGGGGATCAAGCTTAACCATGTTATTATTTGGAGTAGGTATACTCTTAAATATTAGTAAGTTTGCAAATATTAAAGAAAAATCATGAAAATACTTTTAACAGGTGGCCATGCAGCAACAACAGCGCTTGCAACCATTGAAAAACTAAAAAAAGAAAAAAGCCATGAAATTTTTTGGATTGGGGCAAAAAGTTCAGTTGAAGGAAAAAAAATAGATACGCTCGAGTCAAAAGTTTTTCCAAGTTTAGGGGTTGGTTGTTTTTTTATTACCTCAGGGAGATTGCAAAGAAAATTCACTCGTTGGAGTATTATTTCACTTCTTAAAATACCAGTAGGTTTTTGGCAAAGCTATAAAATATTAAATAAAGTTAAACCAGAAAAAGTACTATCTTTTGGCGGCTATATTGGTTTTCCTGTAGTTATGGTTGCTTGGTTTATGGGTATATCTGTTGTGCTTCATGAACAAACAATTGCAACAGGGCTTGCCAATAAATTATCAAGTGTTTTTGCTAAAAAAGTGGCTCTAGCAAGGCTTGATAGTGCACCATTTTTCCCAAAGTCAAAAATAGTTCATACAGGGAATCCAATATTAGAAAGTATTTTAAAAGTAAAACCAAAAACAAAATTAAGCACAAATCCAACTCTTCTTGTAATATGCGGTTCAAGAGGATCACAAAAAGTTAACGCTGCTCTTGACCCAATTTTGGAAAGGTTAATAAAGCATTTTAAAGTTATTCACCAGACTGGTTCTCTCGACTTTGAGCATTTCACAAAAAGAAAAGAAAAGCTAGATAACTACGAAATTCACGAGTTTATAAATCCGCTTGAAGTTGCTAAATATTACCAAAAAGCAGACCTTTTTGTAGGTCGAGGCGGAGCAAATACTATTTCAGAAATAGTAAATATTGGGCTGCCAAGCTTAATCATACCTATTCCATGGACACGATTTAACGAACAAACTAAAAATGCTGAAAGCGCAAAGAAGGCAGGGGTGGTAAAAATTCTTAAAGAAGAAAATTTAACACCTGATAATTTATATAATTCAATTTTATCAGTCAAAGAAAATTGGAATGAAATGGTAAAGTCAAAAGATAAGTATTTATTTGATATAGATAGACAGGCTGCCGATAATCTAGTCCAATGCGTAAAAAATTCATAATTGGAACTATTATCATGATCCTATTGTTAGCTACACTATTCTATTTAGTGCCTCATAAGTTAATAAAAATTAAGAAAATAGAATGTATAAGCAGCGGCGGAGGCTGTTTAAAAACGCTCACTGATAAACTTAGCCTTGTGGAAAACAAAAGCTATTCAGATAGTATGAAGTATATCGAAACTACGGTTAAAAATGATATTGCGCTTAATAGTTACTCAGTTAGATATGTTTTTCCAGATAAATTGAAATTATTTATAGTAGAGAACGAAGCTACTTGTACGTTAACTAATCCCCAGATGGAAGGATTTTTATTAGTAGATAAAAATGGCAAGATAATAAGAAAAGAAAGTTTAACAAGCTTGCCTGTTGTAAAATTGAACGAAACATTTGACTACAAAGTTGGAGACAAGATATCTGACAAATATCTTTTTGCCTGCGGTATAATTGAAGATATAAATAGTGTTTATAACAAAAAATTGGCTGTGCTAGAAAATAATAGTTTAGATATAATGATTAATGACTCAACCAAAGCAGTTTTTCCCTTATCAGGTGATCGGAACTTGTTAATTGGGTCAGTAAGGCTCATTCTTTCCCGCTTGAATGAGTCCGGTGAAAATTCTAGAATAAAAACACTGGATCTAAGATATAAAAATCCAGTCATCATATATACAAAATGAGTAAAAATAAATTAATAGCAGCTGTTGATATTGGTTCTTCAAAAATTACTACTCTTATTGGGCAATTAGTTATAGACGATGTTACGTTTGACTCAACCATAAATATCGTAGGAGTTTCAACGACTCTCTCAAAAGGAGTTAAAAAAGGCCAAATTGTTGATATTGATGATGCAGTCGAGGCGACAATTAACTCAGTAGAAGCAGCTGAGCGCATGGCAGGCTACAACTTAAATAATGCTTTTATCTCAGTCGGTGGCGGGCACATTGCATCCCTTAACTCAACTGGAGTGGTTGCAGTCTCAGACCCAAATGGTGAAGTCTCTCCACAAGATGTTGAGCGTGTAATTGATGCTGCAAAAGCAATATCTCACCCTACTTCACGCGAAATTATACATGTCATTCCAAGACAATTTATCGTTGATGGTGAAGCAGGGGTGAAAGATCCAGTTGGCATGTCTGGAGTTCGGTTAGAAGTTGATACTCATTTGGTAACAGCCTCCTCTGCTGCATTAAAAAATCTTGCAAAAACATTAAGCGAAGTGGGAATCGCAATTGATGAAGTAGTTTTTTCAGGTTTAGCTTCAAGCCAGGGAGTACTTACAGAAACAGAAAAAGAACTTGGATGTGTACTTATCGACATAGGAGCAGGCACCACTTCAATTGCAGTTTTTGTTGATGGGTCATTGTCCTATTCTGGTTCAATCCCAATCGGCGCCAAAAATGTTACAAACGATTTAGCAATCGGGCTTCGCGTCTCCCTTGATTCTGCAGAAAAAATTAAGTTAGCCCTTTCTAAAAAGAAGAAAAAGGAGGCAGTTGAAGAAAAAGGTGGAGACATGATAGATATTGGAGATATAGGAGCCGAAGAAAACAAAAAGGTTTCTCGTCGTACGTTAGTTGACGGTATCATACGTCCACGCTTAAACGAAATATTTACCATGGTTCGTCTCGATCTAGAAAAGGCAAATCTTATAAATCGCATTCCATCAGGTGCTGTAATTACAGGCGGTGGAGCCCTCACTGTTGGTTGTTTAGAGGCAGCTAAAAAAACTCTCTCTCTTCCTGTTCGTATTGGCGAACCAAGTGGAGTAGCAGGTTTAATTGACGACATTCAAAGCCCAGTCTTTGCAAATGCAGTCGGGCTTATCTTGTATGCCGCTCAAAGCGACGCTCCAGCTGAGAACTCAAGAACCTTTATGAAAAAACCAAAAATGCCCAAAATTGGGGGAAGCGGTAACATTATGAACAAATTGACAGACACAATTAAAAATCTTCTGCCCTAAAAGAGAACTTGTTTTCTTTACTTGCCCAGTGTAGAATCCAAATAATTAAAAAATGGCATTAGTAAAACCTGACGCAGCAAGAATAGCAAAGATTAAAGTAATTGGAGTGGGTGGCGGTGGTGGAAATGCAGTAGCTTCAATGATTGATAACGGCACAGTAACTGGGGTTGAGTTCATTGCAATGAACACTGACGCTCAAGTTCTTCTTAACAATAGTGCTCCTACAAAACTTCAAATTGGAGAAAAAATCACAAGAGGACTGGGAGTTGGAGGAAATCCTGAGATTGGTGAGCAAGCAGCTGAAGAGTCTGTCGAAAAAATAAAAGAAGTATTAGTAGACGTAGACATGGTTTTTGTGACCGCTGGTATGGGTGGTGGAACTGGTACAGGTGCAGCACCTGTTATAGCTCGTTTAGCTCGCGAGTCCGGTGCATTAACAGTAGGCGTGGTTACTAAGCCATTTAACTTTGAAGGTGCTCGACGTATGAACAATGCAGAAGATGGAATAGAGCGACTTAGAAAAGAAGTAGATACTTTAATTGTTATTCCAAACCAAAGACTTCTCGATGTAGTTGATCGTAAAATGACTTTACTCGAAGCTTTCAAAGTTGCAGATGGAGTTTTAGCACAAGCAGTTTCTGGTATCGCAGATATTATTACAACCCCAGGTTTAATTAACGTTGACTTTGCAGACGTTAAAGCAATTATGAAAGATGCAGGTACTGCAATTTTGGGAATTGGTACCGGAGTTGGTGAAAACCGTGCTCAAATGGCCGCCCGTGCAGCAGTTTCATCTCCTCTTTTAGACTTATCAATGGATGGTGCCAGAGGAGTCTTGTTTAATATTGCAGGTGGTGAAGACCTGACCATGTATGAAGTTGATGAGGCAGCCCGTGTAATTTCAGCTGCAGCAGATCCTGATGCTAACATAATCTTTGGTTCAGTCGTAAAGAAAGATTTCTCTGATCAAATTAAAATTACTGTTATTGCAACAGGTTTTGATGAAGGCCCAGAAAGATTTGCACCAGCTGATGTTCGTCCAGCCCAGACAACAGGCCCACAATTACAAGGAGTGGTTAGCGAAGTTAAAAAAGACGACCAACCACCAAGAGAAGAAGAACGCGAAGAACCAAACAATTTTCCTCCAAAGAAAAGAGATGGGGCAGATGAATTTGGTGACGAGTTCGAAATCCCAGCCTTCCTCCGCAAAGTCCACTAATTATCTTAATTTGATATAATCTTATCCTTGAAGTAAATTCGCACCTAAAAAAGGAGTTTTATAATGCCAAATTTAGTAGTGATTAGAAAAACTGGAATGTTCAGTGGATCAACAAGAGAGTATTGGCCCAAGGTAAAAGCTATTAAAAAGGTCGTTATACAGTTAAAAAAGATTAC
>JADMIO010866690.1_pt1 | contig 26667 bp, 19 predicted proteins | sample 8958161 | NCBI WGS metagenome assembly JADMIO01 (sample SAMN16585339, study PRJNA669376) | soil metagenome | isolation source: Crop rotation soil | place: USA: Cullars Rotation, Alabama | collected 2011 | reverse complement strand
CTCGAGGTTGTAGGCGTTGAACCCGCCCACGGCCCAGTGCTCACGCCGGGCCCGTACGAGATACTCCTTTGGATTCACCAGCATCGATCCGCTCCTCGGGCTGAGTGCACCGAGCCCGAGTCTACACCTTTTCAGCGTTCGATGATGGCGTGCTCCTCGCTGAGCCAGAGCGGCGAGTGGGCGAGGTCGATGAAGCGACGCTCGTCCTCGAGCAAGGCCTGGCCGGCCGCGATGCCGGCCTCGCTCGCGGTCGCGGCCTGGAGCGCTTCCACGCTGTCCCACCAAAGCTCCGCGACTCCGTCGTACTCCTCGGGCCCGCCCCGGCTGGCGCGCAGGAGCGCGTTCGCCGGGGTGTCGAGAGTGTGCGTTTGCACGTAGCGGCGGATGCCGAGCGCCTTGGCGTGGCTTCGCACCAGCGGTCCATGGGTCTCGAGCCAGTAGCGCTGGAACTCGGCGCGACTCATCTCGGGCCGCCGTCGCAATGCGAACACCAGCTTCACCATGGGCCTCGCCTCACGGGCAATCGTTCACCGCGCCGTTCGTGATCCAGGTGCGGATCGCGTCACGCGTTGCGAGCGACAGCGGCGGCTGGTTGCGCGGCATCTGGAGGCCGCAGTTCATGTTGGTGCACATGGAAGTGAACCAACCCTGCGTGCCGTCGAGCTTGTGCATCATGTAGCTGATCGTGGGATCGCCGGGCTCGACCCGGTTCATCGCCGGCAGCTCCTGGCTCGCCACACCGACCAGATTCGCATACGCCCCGTTGCAATCGGCGAGGTTGTGCAGCCCGCCCGAGCTGCCGTGACAACCGCCGCAGATCGGACCGATCACCTCGGACTGGATCTCCGACCAGAACGGACCGGGGACATGCGGGCCCGGCGGGTCGGAGTACGCCTTCATCGTGGTGCCGTCGTTGCTCGCAAACGGCGGCGAGAACGTGGCGCCGAGGCAGAGGCTGTCGTTCGTTCTCTGTAGCTGGATGTCGATCGTGCCGGTCAAATCGGCGAGAGCCGGCAAGCCGAGTCGCGTTCCCTTGCCGACCACCTTCGCCTTGGACTTCCCGTCCACCAGGCCCTCGGTGAGCTTGGTGGATTGGATGCCGTCCGGCGTCAGGCCCGTATCCTTGTAGCTGAACCCCTTGGTGGACTCCTTCCAGCACGGCTTCTTGCCGCAGATACCTCCCGCCGGGACGCTGAAGCTCTGCACGAGCGCGCCCTCGTGATACATGCAGAGGACGTAGCCGTCGTCCGTGAGCGGATCGCCGAACTCGGACTTGGCGATCGCCTCACCCCTGCTCCACGACCAAACGATCCGGTCCTTGTCGCTCGGCGAGCGATCCGTGATCTGCAGCTTCGACTTGAACTGGAGGGTCGGAACGCGGCAGTTGGACGGGCCCGGGCTACAGGCGGAGCCGGCGCCGCCGTCGTTCTGCATGAGCACGACCACGTCGGCGATCTCGTCGGTGAGCGCCATGTCGAGGTCGCCGTCGTTGTCGAAGTCGAACAAGATCGAGCAGGACGGATTCGACGGCGCCGGGATGTCCTCGACGAAGTCGAACGATCCCGAGCCGTCGTTCTCGAAGCGCCGCCAGTAGCCGCCGCCGAAGCTCGAGGCGACGATGTCGAGATCGCCGTCGCCGTCGAGGTCGCCCAGGTCGACCGACGGCACGTGCGCTCCGATGTCGAGAGTGGACACCGGCGCGAAGGTGCCGTCTCCATCTCCGATCAGCACGCCGACGGTCGCGCTGCCGTCGTTCGCCGTGACCGCGTCGAGGACGCCGTCGCCGTCGACGTCGCCGAGGTAGACCACCCAGACAAGACCGCCGGCCGACTGCGCCGGTCCGGCCCCGGTGAATGTACCGTTGCCGTTGCCGAGCAAGGTCCTGATCTCACCACCGTCGCGCCCGCCGACCACGAGGTCGGTGATGCCGTCGCCGTTCATGTCCGCCATGGCGAGGCCGTACTCACCGTCCACCCCGCCCTGGAAGAAGGTCGGCGCGCCGAACACGCCGCTGCCGTTGTTCAACATCAAGGAGAGGTTGTTGCTCCCGACGTTCGCGTTCACGATGTCGAGATCGCCATCGCCGTCGACGTCGAGCGGCACGATGCCGTGCGGCTGGGAGCCCACGTCGATGTTCTGCGTCGACGAGAACGTGCCGTCGCCGGCGCCGAGCAGGATCGAGACGATCTCGCTGTCCGCTGCCGCCACACAGAGATCGGTCAGGCCGTCGTTGTTGAAGTCGGCCTGCTCGTTCGGGCTCGACTCGACGCCAATTGGCTCGGGCGTGAGCATCGATCCGAAGAGCCCGCTCCCGTCCGCCGCATTCAGGAACACGCGCACGTCCGCGCTGACCTCGTTGATGGTCGCGAGGTCGAGGTAACCGTCGTTGTTCAAGTCGGTCGCGGCCGCGCCGTAGATGCGGGTCTGCGAGCCGGTCTTGTTGGAGAAGGTGTCGATCTGCGTGAACGTCCCGGAGCTCGCCACCACCTGCGTCTCGAACTGGAACGCGTAGCCCGCGGAGCGGAGCGACGATGCGTCCGCCGCCTTGATGTCGTGCGAGAGGTTCACGAACACCATCTCGCCCGCCGAGAACGGCTGGGTCGGCGTGAGCGTCACCGTCTTGTCGCCGTTCGAGAAGGAGAGCGTACCGCTCGCCGTGCCACTCCCACGGCCGAAGACGCGGAAGCTGCTCGCGGTGACGGTCGCCGTGTTCAGGGCCTTATCGAAGGTGACCGAGACCGGCGCGTTGACCGCGACGCTCTGATTCAGCACCGGGTTGGTCGACACGACCGAGAGCTGTGCGTGCGCCAGGCTGATTGTCCCTAGCACGCCGACGACCGCGAGTAGCGCGATACGGATCACGAGAACCCCCCCGTTGCTGTCAAAGGACGTCGTTTGCGCTGCCAGCTAACGAGGCTAGCCGCCCACAGTCAAGGAGCGGATTTCGGCCATGCGCTCGCGCACACAGGGAGCTTTGTCGCCGGATTTGGGTTGCGGCCGGCCTCGCCCGGGGGCAATGTGCGGTGCGATGGCCGCGGCCCAAGACGTCGTCCTGTGGGATCGCGACAAAGGTTCGCTGGAGGGATGGCGCTCGAACGCCGCCGACGGTTCGCGCGCCTCGCTCGCCGTCGAGACCGGACCGAACGGCTCGGTGCTGCGCTTCGATCACGCGCTCACCGGCAAAGGGAGCTGGACGATCGCGCGCTGCGATCTCGCCTTCGAGCTTCCCGAGCACTTCGTGGTCACGCTTCGCGTGCGCGGCGAGACGGCCGCGGGCGAGATGCAGCTCAAGCTCGTCGACCCGAGCGGCGCGAACGTATGGTGGTGGCGGCGACGCCCACCTGCCCTTCCGAAGGACGTCGAGAAGGTCGTGCTGCACCGAGCGAGCCTCGAGTTCGCCTGGGGACCGCTCAGCGGCGCGGATCCGAGCCGCGTCGGCGCGGTCGAGATCGCGTTCGCGGAAGGCGAAGGGGGGCCCGGCACTCTATGGATCGAGGACCTGCGCGTGGAGCCGCGCAAGGTCTACGCCGATCACCCGAAGCCCGAGCGTGTGCGCGCTTCGAGCGCGCGCGCCGGTCACGAGGCGAATCGCACCATCGAGCCCGATCCGGAGACGAGCTGGTGCGCGGCATCCGACGACGCTTGTCCTTGGCTCGAGGTCGATCTCGGCGATGTCCGCGAGTGGGGCGGCCTCGTGGTCGATTTTTCCGGAGTCGAGAAGGCTCCCGCTTGCCGCGTGCTCACGTCGAACGACGGCAACGAGTGGAGCTCGCTTCTCGACGATCCGGGAGGGGCCAGCAACGCGCGCTGGCTTCGCACCGGTGAGGTGGAGTCGCGCTATGCGCGGATCGAGCTTCCCGCCGCGACGCCGGCAGGCGTGGCTCGCGTCACCGTCGCGCCGATCGAGCTCGCATCCTCTCCCGTTCGCTGGGCGTCGGCGCGCGCCCGCGCCGCCCCGCGCGGCAGCTACCCGCGGCATCTCCTGCGCGAGCAAGCGTACTGGGCTGTCGTCGGTGGCGACGGCGACGAGCAGAAGGGACTTCTCGGCGAGGATGGCGCGCTCGAATTCTGTGCGGAATCGTGGACCGTTGAGCCGTTCCTTTGGGTTGATGGACGGCTTCTCTCCTGGGCCGACGTCGAGACCACCTCCTCTCTCGTCGACGGACACTTGCCGATCCCATCGGTCGAGTGGACTGCCGCGGACCTCCGCCTCCGCATCACGACCTTCGCGATCGGAAAGCCGAAGGAGAGCGCGATCGTGGCGCGATACGAGGTCGAGAGCCTCGGCGCCGCGCCGCGCGACGTGCGGTTGTTTCTCGCCATCCGTCCCTTTCAGGTGAACCCGGGCTGGCAGAGCCTCAATATTGTGGGCGGCGTCGCGCCGATCTCTCGGCTCGAGCGAAACGGTGCGAGCGTGCGCGTCAACGGCGAGCATGCGCTGATGGCAGTCACGCGTCCCGACGCGTTCGGCGCGGCCACCGCCGAGGAGGGACTCGCGTCGCTCCGCGAGGGCAAAGTTCCGGCGCGTTGCGAAGAAGGCGTGCACCTCAGCGATCCGCTCGGCTTCGCCGAGGGTGCTCTCGCATTCGATCTTCGTGCGGCGAAGCCGGGCGCGGGGGAAACCGCTTCCGTGGTGATCGCGGTGCCGCTCTTCGACAAGGCGCCGCCGATTCCATCCGGCCTCGCGGGTGCCGAGGCAGCGGCGTGGGGCGCGGCTCGGCTCGACGAGGCGAGCTCTTTCTGGCGCGAGCGTCTCTCGGTCGTGCCGATCTCGTTGCCGCCGAGCGGCGCGCGTTTCGAGGCGAGCGTTCGCGGCTCGCTCGCGTGGATCCTCGTGAACCGCGAAGGCCCACGCATTCAGCCCGGCCCGCGTTGCTACCGGCGCTCGTGGGTGCGCGACGGCGTGCTCACGGGCACGGCACTCGCGGAAATGGGTCTCGTGGAAGAAGCGCGTGCGTTCCTCCGCTGGTACTCGCCCTATCAGCTCCCGGACGGCCGCGTGCCGTGCGCCGTCGATCGCCACGGCGTCGATCTCGTCGCCGAGCACGACAGCCACGGCCAGCTCATCTGGGGCATCGTCGAGATCTACCGCCTGACGCGCGATCGCGCCTTCCTCGAAGAGCTCTGGCCGCATGCGCTCCGGGCAGTCGATGCAATCGCAAATCTCCGCGCCGAGCGCACCGACACCGCGCACCGTGGCAAACCATCGTATGGCCTCGTTCCCGAGTCGATCAGCCACGAAGGCTACTCCTCGCAGCCCGTCCACTCCTACTGGGACGATTTCTTCGCCGTGCTCGGGCTCAGCGCCGCGGCTCATGGCGCCGAAGTGCTCGGCGATGCGCGCGCGGCGGAGATCGCCAAGCTGCGCGACGACATGCGGCGTGACGTGCACGCCTCGATCGTCGCCAGCATCACGGAGAAAAAGCTCGACTTCATCCCGGGCTCGGTCGAGCTCGGCGACTTCGATCCGACTTCCACGGCGATCTCCTTCGATCCCTGCGAAGAAGCTTCGCGCCTGCCGCGCGCCGCTCTCGAGCACACCTTCGAGCGCTACTGGGCGGAGCTCGACGCACGGCGCACCGGCAAGGTGATCAACGACGGCTACACGCCGTATGAGGTTCGGAACGGCTCGGCGCTCCTCGGGCTCGGCTGGAAGGAGCGCGCCCACGAGCTGCTCGACTGGTTGGTGGGCGATCAGCGGCCGAGCACCTGGTGCCAGTGGCCCGAGGTTTCCATGCACGACCGGCGCGTGGCGCGCTTCCTCGGCGACTTGCCGCACGGCTGGGTGGCGTCGAGCTTCGTGCGCTCTGTCCGACGCTTGATCGCGTGGGAGGACGACGAGGCCGGAACTCTGCTCGTCGGCGGAGGCGTGCCGGAAGCCTGGGTGCGTGAAGCGCCCGGAGTTCGCGCGCGCGGGCTACCGACTCACTTCGGCGCGCTCGACTTGACGATTGCGAGCGACGGCGAAGATCGGGTGCGAGTGACGCTCGGAGGTAACGCGCGGCCACCTGGCGGTGTCTTGGTTGCATCGCCGTTCGCGCGCCCGCTTCGCGGGGGCACGGTGAACGGGAAGGCGCTCCCCGGCGTCGGCTCAGGACCCGTATTGGTGCGCGAAATGCCCGCCGAAGTCGTTCTCTCGTATCGCTAGCCGGATCACCTTGAGGTCGAGGTGCCGGACCGGCACGAGTCGGTGCCCGACCATGTCGACCGCGGCGCGAGACTTCTCGAGAACGACGTATCCGACGAGCGGCTCGTACGTACCGTCGTCCGGCGCGAGATCCAGGAATATCACCTCGTCGAAAATTGGATCGAATCCCTCGATGTGAATCCGTACGGGTCCGTACACTTGTCCCTGCACGATTCGCTGATCCGCGGTTTCCATCTCGACCGAGCGAAGCCAAGTCAGCGCTCCCAGCCGGTCCTTCCAGGTGAGCGGAAGGATCATGCCGCTCGTGCCGGTGTCGACGAGCGCGTCGCAACGGAAGCTCTGCTTCGCGTCGAACGCGTTGGCGATCGTCACGGATGTCGCGATCCTCCCCATCGTCTGCCGAGCCTAGCCCCGCCCGCATGACCTGCCAATGATCGGGTCGTCAAGAACGGACGCTGGCGATCCGGAATCGCCACGAGCCCTATTGTGATAGAGGTCGGACCGTAGGAGAGAAGGATGCAGGAACCCACGACTCGATTCTTCCTCGACGCGCCGGTCGAGATGATCGACACCGGGACCGCGCGGCTGCCGCTCCGACGCTTCGGCAGCGGCCCCGCGCTGCTCTTCGTGCACGGCTTCCCACTCTCGGGATTCACCTGGCGAAAGGTACTGCCGGATCTCGCCAAGCATCGAACCTGCTACGTCCTCGATCTCCCCGGCCTCGGCGGCTCCGAGTGGACCGAGCAGACCGACTTCAGCTTTCCGGGACAGGGACGAACTCTGAAGACGCTCGTCGACCGCGTCGGGCTCGAGCGGTACAGCGTGATCGCGCAGGACACCGGCGGCACGTTCGCGCGCTTCCTCGCGCTGTTCGATACCGCGCGCGTCGAGAAGCTGGTGCTGATCAACACGGAGATCCCGAACCACCGCCCGCCGTGGATCCCGCTCTATCAGTTCCTGATGCAGCTCCCGGGCACGACGTCGGTGTTCAAGCTGCTGCTTCGCTCGCAGGCGTTCCTCCGCTCGGGCATGGGATTCGGCGGCTGCTTCAACGACATGAGCCTCATCGAAGGCGACTTCGACGCGCAGGTGGTGCAGCCGTTGCTCGCGTCGGACCGCCGCATGGACGGGATCGCGCGCTACCTGATCGGCGCCAAGTGGGCGCCGGTCGATGCGCTCGCGCAGGATCACGCCCGTCTCACCATGCCCGTGCAGCTCGTCTGGGGCGCCGACGATCCGACCTTCCCGATCGGCCTCGCGCGCGCGATGGTGGGGCAGATGCCGGACGCGCGATTGGTCGAGATCCCCGGAGCGCGCCTGCTGGTGCACGAGGAGAAACCGGCGGAGGTCGCGCGGGCGACGCTCGACTTCCTCGGCTAAGCTCGAGACTCGATGATCGAACGAGACATCGAGGTCCCGGCTGCGGACGGCACCGCCGACGCCGTCCTGTTCCAACCCGAGAGCGAAGGGCGATGGCCCGGTGTGATCCACCTGACCGACATCGTCGGCATTCGCCCGGAGCATCGCGCGATGGCGCGAAGGCTCAGCGAGCGTGGCTACGCCGTGCTGATGCCGAACGTTTTCTATCGCTCCGGCCGTCCACCGATCTTCGACTTCCCGCCGCAGATGGGCGAGGAGCGGACGATGAAGCGCTTCGGCGAGCTCGCGTCTGGTTTGACTCCCGAGGCGAGCGAGCGCGATGCGGCCGCCTACGTCGACTTCTTCGCCGCGCAGGGAAGCGTGCGTCCAGGCAAGCTCGCGGTGGTCGGCTACTGCTTCACCGGTGCGATGGCGATGCGCGCGGCTGCCGTTCGTCCGGACAAGGTTGCGCTCGCCGCTTCCTTCCACGGCGGCTGGCTCTACACCGATCAGCCGACCAGCCCGCATCGCGTGCTGCCGAAGGTCAAGGCGCAGCTCTACTTCGGGCACGCGATCGAAGATCGCACCATGCCCGCCGAAGCGATCGAGAAGCTCGAAGCCGCGCTAGCGGCGTGGGGCGGCGAGTTCGAGAGCGAGACCTACGACGGCGCGTATCATGGCTGGACCACGCCGGGCGCGCCCGCTTACCACCAGCCGAGCGCTGATCGCGCCTTCGAGAAGCTCTCCCAGGTGCTCGCGGCGGCGCTCAGGTAGATCGCGACGACGGGACCCCTGGCTCGCGCTTCACGAGCCAGGCTTGCCGCGCGGATTGACGCGCGACGCTCGAAAGAACTCGGTCGTGCCGAGCTCCGCGACGTCGCTCGGGATGTCGAGCACGTGCGCGATCGGACCGGCACCCGAAGTCGTCTTCGCGCGGCGCGGCACGAGCTTTCCCGTCGGCTCGACGGCGGATGGCGGTACGGTCGCGCGGATGGACCGGTTCGAATCGACGACGATCGTCTTCATCGTTCTACCTCGCTCAAACTCGCGTGCCGATGATCTACGTAGACCGCCCACGGCCCCAGGTTGGCGACGTTCCATCACCTCACCAGAACCACCACGTTGCCGACGTGCCGAGAGCGAGAGTCCCGCCAAAGACGCCTCCCCGCCGTCCGTGCGTCCGGGGTAGAGGCTGCGTGTCGAGGCTATACACACATTGGATGCGGATGGCCACTGGAGCGATCCAGGAATCATGTAGCCTCCGACATGGCGCTCGCCCCAGCGGCGCGCGATCAGACGCGCATGCGGAGGCGACGTCGTGATCCGGGGGTGTTCTCGCGGCGGGTGGCGAGCGCGGTGGTGGCGGCCGCGCTCGCCGCCGTCGGGCTCGTGGCCATCGTCCTCGCGCCGTGTCCGGCGCGCGCGCAAGCGGTGCATTGCGACCGAAGCGTCGTGAGCATCGGCGACAGCGCGTCCGAGGTGCAGAAGAAGTGCGGGCCCCCGACGTCGCGGCAGCGTTTATCCGCGCGAGCGAAGGCACCGTCCGCCGAGAGCACGCCGGTTCGGTCGCGCGGAGCATCGAAGAAGAACACGAGCGCGCGCACGGGAAGCGCCGATCGAGAGGTCTGGGCCTACGATTCCGGCTCGCGACAGCTCGTTCGCTATCTCACTTTTCAGAAAGGTCGCCTTGTGCAGATCGACGTCGGCGGCTTCGGTCGCTGAGCGGCGTGGCGAGCGCGAACGGCGCTCGACGCGCGATCAAAGCGGTGCGCTGGTCGTGGTGAGCGCTTCGAGATTGCGCGCGCGGCCGTCGATCGACAGGCGGGATCCTGCGAACACGACCCCGGACTCTTTCTCTCCGCCGAGCGCCAGCAGCCCCTGAGCTCCGAGCGCTTGCTCGAAGCACGTCGCCGCGCCGAGCGGGATCCACTCCGGCTCACCGTTCTCGTCGATGTCGGTCGCGACGAACGCGCGTGCGCACGACCCTCGTCCACTCGGCTCGATCTCGAGCGCGAGCGCGGCTCCGATCCCGATCTGGCCGGCGATCGCCTGCTCGCTCGAACCTGCCTCCGAGGGCTCGACGTCGAGCCACTCGCACGAGCCGTCTCGGCATACCCGCTCGCGAAGGCGGATCTTCTCGGCATCGGCATCGCCACTTCCGAGAGGCGCACCCGGAGTGCGCTCGGCGCCGACCTTGGTGCGGCAGATCGCAACCGACGCAGCCTTCGTATCGTCGGGATCGGAGGTCGCGGCGAGACACGGGATCGCGTCGCCGAGCGCTCCGACCGACGGCAGCGTTTCCCAGCGCGCCGAGGCCGAAGTCCTGACGTCGCGCCACGCGAACGTCTGCACGCCGCCGCTCGCCGACAGCTCGAGATGCTCACCCGGCTCGACGATCTCGTCGTCCGGCGCGACGAGCGAGCGCACCGGCTGCGCCGCGCCGCGATCCTCGATCTGGATCCACGGCGTGTCGCCTTGCAGGATCTGCGCACCGAGCGAGACGCGCTCCTCCTGCTCGGCGAGCGAGAAGGCGCCGTCGATGCGCACCAATCCGTGCGCGCCGAGGAACGGCAGCAGGTTCGGGTCGTTCACGTCCTCGATCTGTAGGAACGCGGCACGGCGCCGCGCGTGCTCGAGATCCTCGCGCGAGAGATCCTGCTGGATCTTCTCCGGCAGCGTGTCCCAGTCGAGCTTCCACGACGAGGCCATGGAGAACGCGGTGCGCTTGCGCTGGTCTCCGTAGAGCGTGAACTGCGCCCAGTCGAGCGTGCCCTTGGCTTGCGGGATCAGGTCGTCGAAGTTGCCGAGCACGCTCACGATGAAGCGGCCGCGCAGCGCCGCGACCGTGGGCCAGCCGGCGCGCGCCATGCACTCCCTCATGTCCGGATCGGGATCGACGCCGTCGGGATCGCACGCGGCGAGCAGATCGCGCGGCCTGTAGAGCCATGGGCCGAGCGCTTCCTCGAGTGCGGCTTCGAGATCCTGCACGCTGTGCGTCGCGTCGAAATTCGGTCCCGTGAAGCGCTTGAGCTCGACGATCACGTGCATCGGCTCGTGGCGCGGCAGGGCGGCGTGGAACAAGCGTAGCGGCCTGAGGCAGTCGGCGAGGTCGTCGCACAGGCTGTTCCCGGGAACGGTGTGATAGACGCGAAACCGGTGCGGGCGTGCGTCGTCCGGATGCACGTCGAGCTCGATCGCGCGCACCTTCTCGGCGACGAGCTGGTCGATCAGGTTCTCCTGCACGCCGCTCGCGAAGATGTCGGCCGCAATGCCGCGGTCGACCCAGTACGAGTTGTGCGTGCCGATGAGCCAGGCGTCGCTGATGCTCAGTTGATCGGCTGGGCCGGGCGGCTCGAGCGGCTCGTGCGTCTGCGATCCGGAGCCGCCTCCGCACGCGGCGAGCGTCGCCACGGCGATCGAGAGAAGGAGGAAAGCCGAAGACGGCCGGCGTCCGGCGCGCCGTACCCGGCCACGCGGAGCGGCACTTCCCGTCGATCGATCGCTGCCGTGGGCCACGCCACGAGCACTCTGACGGTCACCTTTCTTGCGGGCAAGCGCAGACTCGGCGTCCGCAAAGGCCTATCGATCCGACTCCTCGCAGGAGCCCGACGCAGCGGGGATGGCCTCGATCGGCGCACCCGCCCCCTGGCACACGAGGGTCGTCTCGACCTTCCCCGCCCCGGCCGCGTCGTGCGACCGCGAGGTCGCGGCACCCAGCAGCCCGCAGAGAAGTCCGCATACCAGCGCGAGTATGGTCGTTCGCTTCATGGCCCGACGCTCCTTCGATGGGCAGAGGACGCAAAAACCAGGGCGACGATTGCACCGACCAGCTTGCGCCGGACGCCGATCCCCCCTGCTTTCAGCTGACCAGGCCGAGCGCACCGAGCACGCCCGCGGCCGCCATGATGATGAGTGGCGATATCTTCGTCCGAAGCAGCAGCACCGTCGTCAAGACCGTGATGATGTACGCGGTGACGCTGTGGTCCGACGAGCGTACGACGGTGAACCCACTCGAGAACAAGAGCCCGAGGCTCACGGGCGCGAGGCCGCGCTCGAAGGCGATGCGCCACTTCGCGTCGTGGAAGCGCTCCCAGGTGAGGCACGCGACGTACATGAGAATCGACGAAGGCCCGAGGATCGCCACGATCGCAACCAACGCACCGAGCAGACCGGCCGCCTTGTAGCCAACGAGGCTCGAGATCATCGAGCTCGGCCCCGGCGCGGCCTCCGAGATCGCGTAGATGTCGGCGAACTGCTGATCCGTCATCCATCCGTGCGTCTCCACCGCCGCACGATGGATCTCCGGCAGGACAGTGTTGCCCCCGCCGATCGACACCAGCGACAGCGACGCGAACACCGCTGCGACGGTGAGGAGCGTGCTGCCTCCGCTCACGAGCCGACCTCGCGCGGCCTCGCGCTCTCGCCGCGCGGCCAGTACCAGCCCATCGCGAGTGGCGCGAGCACGACGACCACCAGCGGCAGCGAGAAGCGGAACACGCTCACTCCGATGAAAGCAGCGGCCGCGAACAGCAGCGCCGCGGGTTGGCGCAGATAGCCGCCGATCAGCTTGAAGCCCATCGAGAGGGCCATCCCTGCGGCAGCCGCGACGACGCCGGTCAACGTCGCGCGGAGTGCGGGCACGGCGTGAAAGTGGAAGTACGCCCAGCCAAGCCCGAGCAAGATCGCGAGCGGTATGCCGAGCAAGCCCGCGAGCGCTGCGAGCGCACCCGGCAATCCTTTGAACTGCGATCCGACGTAGATCGCCATGTTCACCTGATTGGGTCCCGGGAACAGACGCGCGATCGTCACCGCGGTCAGGAACTGCTGGTTGTCGAGCCAGCGCCGCCGTTCCACGACGATGCGCTGCGTCCACGCGGAGAGCCCGCCGCCGAAGCTCGAGAGAGCGATCTGGAGAAAGCAGAGCGCGAGCCCCGCCAGCGTCACGTCCGGCCGGCTCGGCGCGTCGCGCGCCGGATCACTCATGCAGGAAGTGCGGATCGTGCGGCAGCTCGCCCTCGTGATGCTTGTCGGGCTGCAAAGGATCGGGCGCTTCGTACGGCTTGGACTCGTGCCAGTCGTTCTCGAAGACCTCGCTCAGGCTGCCGATCACGTTTGGATCGTCGACCAGGATGCCGAGCTCGCGGCGGAGGTCGAAGGCGCTGCGGTCGATGTTCATCGAGCCGAGCTGCGCGCGGTCGCCGTCCGCGATGAGCAGCTTCGCGTGCAGCTTGAGATGCTTCTGGCGACGCACCGTCACTCCGACGCGGTCGAGCAGGCGGAGCGAAGCAAAGGTATCGAGGACGTCCCACTCGCTGATGCCGTGCTTTCCACCGCAGATGAGCTGCACCTTGACGCCGCGATTTCGCGCCGCGGCGATGCGGTCGACGATCGTCGCGTCGACCAGCTTCGGGTGCTGGATGAGGAGCTCCTCCTCGGCGGTGTCGATGAACCACGCCATCAGGCTGCGCGCGTTGTTCGAGGCCCAGAGCAGGCCGGAGTCGTGATCGGGCTCGAAGGGCCGCCGGTGCCAGTCGGCCTCGAAGCACGCGATGATCTCGTCGATCTGGTCCCGGTTGTCGGTCACGATCCCGTAGTCGCGGGTCTCGGTGAAGTACTTGGTGCAGCAGTTGAAGGTCGCGATCAGTGCCATCTGGTCATCGACGATGATCGACTTCTCGTGCGTCACCGCGAAAGCTGGATTCGCCCACTCGACTTGCAGGCCCGCCTCGTGAAGCGCCTCGAACGACTCGTCGTTGGCGCGGTCCCCGGAGGAGCGATGCGGGTTCAGCATGATGCGCACGTCGATCTTGCGGCGATGCGCGTCGATCAGCGCGGCCAGAACGTCCGGATCCGTCAGCGTGAACTGCTTCACGCGGAGCGAGCGCTCGGCCGCATCGATGAGCTCGATGACGGGGGCCGCACCCTCATCCGGCTGAACGATCAAACGATGCTGAGCCGCGTACTTCTTCTCGGCCATGGGGACTCGCGTGCCTTGATCGAGCGGGTGTTTAGAGCATCGCCGGCGCGGTTTGCAACATCGATTTTCGATGCCGTTTCGGATTTGTCGGCGGAAACCCGACGGCTACAATCCGCGGATGTCGAGGAGCCAAGCCGGCGCCATGGCCGCCCGGGTGCGCCGCCGCATGGCTCCGCGCGAGCGCCTTGCCGGGAGCTACCGCCTCCTCCTCGGGCTGGTCGCTCTCTGCGCGTCATCGGCATGCTCCTCGCCGCCGCCCCAGGGGCCGGTCGAGCACCCGAACATCGTCTTGGTGATCGGCGACGACCACGGCTACCCGTACTACGGCTTCATGGGCGACAAGACCGTGCGCACGCCGAACCTCGACCGGTTGGCGCGCGAGGGCACCTTGTTCACGACCGCCTACGTGACCGCGAGCAAGTGCGAGCCCTCGCTCCGGTCCCTTCTCACCGGACGCGAGCCGTTCCCGCGCGGCGATCCACGAAAGCCCGTTCCCGGTGCAAAAAAGCCAGGACCGCCGTCGCAGGAGACCCTGCCCGGCCTCCTCGCGCAGCGCGGATACGCGAGCTTCCAGGCCGGGAAGCTCTGGCAAGGGAGCTTCTCGCGCGCGGGCTTCACGGAAGGGACCAAGACCGGGAACGACCAGGGCAGCCCCGTGCAGCGCTGGATGGGCGGCGTCGAGGGGCTTCGCGTCGGCCGCGAGACCATGCAGCCGGTGTTCGACTTCATCGATCGCCACAAGGACGGCCCCTTCTTCCTCTGGTTTGCGCCCATGCTGCCGCACCGGCCGTGGGACGCGCCGCGCGAGATCCGCGAGCGTTACGCCGGTCTCGAGCTCAGCGAGTCCGCGCGCGCGTATTACGCCAACATCTCGCGCTTCGACGACGCGCTCGGCGAGCTCGTCGCCTACATCGATGAGAAAGGGCTCCGCGCGCGTACCCTGATCGTCTACTTGTCGGACAACGGCTTCCGTCAAGGACCACAGGACCACTTCTCGCCGGAGGAAGAGCACCGCGGCAAGGGAACCATGTCCGAGTTCGGCTTCCGCACGCCGCTCATCTTCAACTGGCCGGGCCACATCACCGCCGGCGTCGTTCGTACGGACCTGGTTTCGTCGCTGGACCTGTTCCCGACGTTGCTCGATTATGCCGGCGTGCCGGCGCCACCGGATCGAGTCGGCATGGATCTGCGCACGATGCTGGAGAAGGGAACGCCCGTTCCGCGAGCTGCGCTGATCGGTCACATGGACAGCGTTCGCTCACACGAGGAGAAAGCGAGCGACAAGGTCGAGGTTTCGGACGCGTACTTCCTGCGCGATTCCAAGTGGCACTACGTCTGGTACCCGAAGCTCGGCAACGACCAGCTCTACGATGTCGAGAACGATTCCGCCGAGCAGAAGAACGTTCTCGGCGACCACCCCGAAGTCGTCGCGGAGCTGCGAAGCAAGATCGAGCGATGGAGGGATGAGGCGAAAGCGCCGAGCCCATGACCGATCCTCGCTCTCGGCCGGTCACACTCTGCACGGTTCTCGCCGCGGTCGCTTATCTGATCGTGGCCGTGGTGACGTTCCGGACCGTTCTCGGCGCACCGGCGACGAGCCTTCCGTATCCGATCCTGCTCGAGGAAGACGCGACGCCCGAGCGAAGCCACGCCTTCCTCGATCACTGGGATCAGGAGATGGTGCTCGGAACCACCATCCGGAACGCGCATCTGCTGGTCACCCGACCGTGGGATCTCTTCGGTGACGAGGGGCAGTGCTACCCGATGCCGAACGCGTACACGCTCGGCGAGCACATGTTCGGGCTCGGGCTCCTCGCGACGATTCCCTACGTGCTGGTCGGCGATCCGATCCTGACCTTCAACCTGACTCTCGTTCTCACGGTCTGGATCCCGGCGCTCACCATGTACTTCTTCGCTCTCCGCTTGACGCGGAGTCCGGCGGCCGCGTTCGTCGCCGGCCTCGCCTTCGCGCTCGTGCCGAATCGCATCGTCGACCCGAGCCACCCCTACGTACATGGAGACTTGTGGGCGCCGGCGGCGTTGCTCTTCCTGCACCGCTGCTTCGTGAGCTCGCGCTGGCGGGACGGGCTCTTGCTCGGCCTCTTTCTCTCCCTCGAGGTTCTCGAGAGCTTCTACTCGCTTCTCGCGACCTTGATCCTCGGCACCGTCTACGGCCTTTATCTGCTGTTCCGGCACCGCGCGGCGCTGCCGCGCGCCCTGCCGCTCCTGCTCGTGGCGGCGGCCATGACGGTCGCGACCGCGTGGGTCGTGCTCTTTCCTTATCTCGACACGCAGGCGGTCTGGGGCCTGCTCAGCGGCCGCCTCTCGATCCTCTTGCGCGTGCGCGAGTTCATGCCCGGGCACTACAACTTCGTCGGCTGGGTCGTGCTCGCGCTGGTCCTCGTCGCGATCGCGGATCGATTTCGCGGACCTCGCCTCGTGCACGGTGAGGACCCGCGGCTCGCGTTCCTGATCGGCGGATTCGTGGTGCTGTGGTGCGCGATCGGGAGAGTGCCGCTGCCGCTCACCGATGCGGAGCTGCCCTCGCCTTTCTGGATCCTCCGCCAGATCTTGCCCGGCTTCGCCGCGGTGCGTGCGCTCGCTGCCGTTTCGCAAGGCCTCCATCTCGCGTCCGCGTTTCTCGCCGGGTACGGCGCGCTGGCCTTGATCACGCGCTTCCGCTTGCAGCCGCGCGCCGCTGCGCTCGTCGTCGCCGGGCTCTGTCTTTCGATCATGGCGTTTCGCTTCGTGACGCCGCTTGCGGAGCTCTCGTTCGGACGCACGCTTCGCCTCGCCTCGTGGACGGCTCGACCGCCCGACGAGGAGATCGAGCTGCTGCGCGCGCTTCCCGATGGACCGCTCGTGGACATCCCGCTCCGCTTCCGGACGCGTACCGAGCGCCGGCTCGACGTCGCGGATCATCTGCTTCGCGCGAGCTTCGATCCGCGCCCGCAAGCGCTCTGCTACAACTCCTTCGCCTCGCCGGTGAATATCTACGTCGCCGATCTCGCTGAGGCGCTGCCCGACGCGGGCGCCGCAGATGCGCTCGCGGCACTCGGCTTCCAGAGCGTGCTCTTCCACAAGACGCGCATGTCGGAGGAGCAGCGTTCGGGCTTCTTCCGTGACCTCCAATCCAATCCCGAAAGCCTGGTTCGGCTTCGCCCGCTCGGCAAGACGGACAGCACGGTCGCGTATTCGCTCGCCAGCCCGGCGGAGGTGAGCGAGGACCTGTCGCTCCTTCAGCTCGTACCGGGTGGACCGGCGTCGGGCGGCATCGAAGTACCGCCGCCGAGCGCGGAGATCTCGTTTCGCGTGACCAACCGAGGCGACGTGACGTTTCGCCATCCGGAGCCGCTGCTGCCGTCGCCCGCGATCGTGCGCTGGCGGTCGACCGATGGCCGCATCGTGCGCTCGGATGCGACGCGCGTCATGCTGCCGGTTGCCCTCGGTGCGAAGGGCTCGACCACGGTGACCGTGCAGACTCCCGTTCCCGAAGAGCCCGGCCACTACGTCGTCACGCTCACTCCGGGAAGCGAGAGCGGCGCGCCGATCGCGTTGCAGAGCGTGCGCGTGGTTCCGCTCGAGACGACGATGACGCGCGCCGAGGTTTTGCTGCGTCGCAACCGCCCGGTGTTGCGCGAGCGGTCGCTCGACCTTCCGGTCGCGACGCTCGACACGCCCGACGTCGACCTCGCGATGATCCTGGTGCCGGGCGTGAGCGCGTCCGAGATCGCGAGCCAGGGCGATCTCATGCTCCAGTGGATCGCAGCAAGGGAGAGAAAAGTCGCGACCACGCCGGCGTTCGGGGCGGGGAAAACGCCGCCCGAAGGAAAGACGACCGAGGTGCGCACGAGGATCCCGGATCTGAACGGTGCGCTGGTCGTGCTGCTCTCACCCGCGGACGACCTCGATCGTGTTCTCGCGATTCGACTCGTCATGATCGAGAGCTCCGATGCTCCGGATGCGAAGCCATGAGCGCTCGCGCGGTTGCACCGGAGCCTTCGCGTCACCCGGCGGCTCTGGTCGCGGGCTGCTGGCTCCTTGGCATGCTCGTCACGTTCCATCCGACCTTCACGAGCGGCTTCGCGCGCATCCAGGGCTGGCCGGATCAGGATCCGCGCCTGATCAACTTCCAGCTCGAGCACGCCTACCGATGGCTCTCTCGAGATGGAACCGATCTCTGGTCGCCACCCGTCTTCTTTCCGCTGAAGGGAGTGACGACCTACTCCGATCCGCTGCTCACGACGGCTCCTTTCTATGCACCGTGGCGAATCGTCGGTCTCGAGCCGGCGACCGCGTTTCAGATGTGGCTCCTCACGGTTTGGACGCTCAACTATGCGATCGGCATCGTCCTCTTGCGCCGCTCCTTTCGCACGAGCCTCTCCGCAGCGTCGGTGGGTGCGTTCGTGTTCGCGTTCGGCAGCTCCCGCGTCGCGAACCTGACCAAGCCGCAGCTCATCCCGTACCTCTTTCTGACGCTCGCGCTGATCGCGGTGATCGAGGTGTTCCGCGAGCGCGACGACGCCGAGAAGCAACGCTCTGCCGATTGGGGATGGGTGGCGCTCTTCTTCGCGGCGCTCGTGGCGCAGTTCTACAACGCCTTCTACCCGCTCTTCTTCTTCTGCCTGGCGCTCCTCGCCGCGTTCGCCTGGGCGATCTGCTTGCCGTCGCTGCGCGGACCGACTTTGAAGGCGCTTCGCCGGAGCGCGCTCCCGATCGCGAGCTGTGCGGCCGTTGCCGGAGTGATCGCCTGGCCGCTCGGCGTGCGCTACCTCACCACGTCGCGCGAGGTCGGGCTCCGCATCTACGATCCGACGAAGATCACGCAATGGTTCAGCTGGACCCTGATGGGCTCGGCGAACTGGATGTACGGCTGGATCGACACGCTGCCGCGCTTTCGGCCTTGGTCGCGATCGATCCACACCAATGGGCTCGGTCTCGTCACCTCGTTGATCGCCGCGATCGGGCTCTATCGCGCGCGGCGGCGGCCCGCGGTGGTGCTGCTCGTGCTCGCCAGCGCGACGCTCTTCGTCGTGAGTCTCAGGCTCTACGGGGATTTGAGCTTCTGGCAGATCATTCGAGCCGTCGTCCCGGGCGGCGGAGCCCTGCGGGCGGTGGCGCGGATCGGGGCCCTGCTGGTGTTCCCGGTCTCGATCGGCGTGGCGCTCTTCTTCGACCAGCAAGCCGGGCGCACCTCGGCCGTCCTCCTGGTCGCGCTCGCTCTCTTCTGCTTTGCCGAGCAGGCGCACCGCGAGATGAGCTTCGACAAGGAATTCCTGCGCTGGCGAATGGATCGCATCGAGGCGCAGATACCGCCCGGATGCCCCGCGTTCTTCCTCGTGTCGCGCGGCGGATACTCCGACGTCGACGTGCACGACGACGCGATGTGGATCGCGCTTCGTACCGGAATTCCGACCGTCAACGGCCGCTACGGCAACGAGCCGCCACAGTGGGACTTGATGGATAGCCACATCAAGACGCCGGACGAGCGCGCCGGGATCGAGCAGCGCTTCGACACCTGGCTCCAGGTGAACCACTTGACGCGCGCCGACGTCTGCTGGGTCGAGATCGATCGCAGCGAGGAGCAAGCCGCCTGGCGCGAGCACGAGCGCCTTCTCGGGCGCTCGGGTGCTACGAGGGCGAGCCAGTGAGAGGCATGGCTCGCCCCACGCGCGGCTGCGTCTGCGCGGCACTCCTCGCCGCCTTGCCGCTCGGAGGCTGCTCGAGCGACAGCGATACCAAGACCGTGCTCGAGCCCGTCGCCCGACTCGCCGAGCTCGCGCCGTCGCTCCGCGATGCGCCGCGCGCCTGCGCGGTCGGGAGCGAGATCCGTCCCGCGCTCGGCTGCACGACGACGATGCAGGTCGCGCGCGCGACCATCCGCTCGCCCGAGGGCGGCACCGTGAGCGTTCCCGTTCGCATTCCGGGGTCTCTCATCAAGTCTCGAGTCATTCTCGAGGCCTCGGTGCGCGACCGGAAGGAATCGACGATGGCCCATGCCCTCGTCGAGCCCGGCACGCGCAGCGTCGAGATCGACGTCGCGAACCCGGCCAAGAAGCCGGGCAAGGAGCTCCGCACGGGAGTGCTCGCGTATCGCGTGCCGCCTCCGGAGCAGAGCTATCAGACGACGCTCGTGAGCATCCCCGAGAACGCCATCTTGATGGTCGGGCTCGGGAGCGCTTCGCCCGTACCCGGGCTCGCGGTGCCGCCGAGCACGTTCGAGCTCATTGCGGAGTCCGGTCAGGACAAGTGGACGCTGCTCAGCGAAACCCTCGCGCCGGACGCGAGCACCGGTTGGCAAAACCGCCGCATCGACCTGGCGGAGCTCGCAGGAAAGGAGGTGCGCTTCACGCTCAACTCGAGCGCGCCGACGAAAGGCGACGAGGTGAGCTTCCCGCTCTGGGGGTCGCCCGAGATCTTGGCACCACGCCCGCAGCGCGAGGCGCGGAATCTCGTCTTGATCTCGCTCGACACCGTGCGCGCCGACCACGTGGGCGGCAGCTTCGCGGGCGTCCAGCTCACGCCGCGGTTCGACGAGCTCGCCGCGCAAGGGACCGTGTTCCGCGAGGCGATCGCGCCGTACAACGCGACCACGGCGTCGCACATGACGCTCTTCACGGGCGTGTACCCGGTGCTGCACGAGGTCACCCATCCGGTCATGCGCCTGCCCGATTCGATCTCGACGCTCGCCGAGACGCTGGCACGGAAAGGATTCCAGACCAGCGCCGTCACCGAGGACGCCATGATCTCGGCGACCTCCGGATTCAACCGTGGTTTCGACTTCTATCGCGAGAACCGCGACGTGATCGGGCTCGCCTCCTCGGTCGAGCAGACCGTCCAGCAAGGAATCGACTGGCTCGACTCGCATCAGGGACAGCGCTTCTTCCTCTTCTTGCACACCTACGCCGCGCACAGCCCCTACGTTCCGCCAAAAGAGTTTCTCGAGCTCTTCCCCGATTCCTCGAGCGAGGCGCAGAGCGATCGCGAGCGGCGCTTCGGCAAGATCAAGCGGAGCTATGCGGCCGAGGTGCGCTACGCGGACGCCACCTTCGCAAAGCTCTTCGCCGCGATGGAGCGCCTCGGCGTGCTCCGCGACACGGTCGTCGTGGTCACCGCGGACCATGGCGAGGAGCTCGGCGAGCACGGCCTCCTCGGCCATGCCAAGACGGTCTACGACGAGGTGACCCGGGTCCCGCTCATCTTTTGGGCACCCGGGCTCGTTCCCTCCGGAGCCGTCGTCGAGGACGAGGTCTCTCTGGTCGACGTGATGCCGACCATCCTCGAGCTGCTCCGGATCGACGTTCCGGCCGGGCTCCACGGCGTGAGCTTGCTCGCGGCGATGAACGGCAAGACCGAGGGCCTCGGCGCAACGCGCTTCGCCGAAGGCCGCTCCGAGGACCAGGCCGGGAAGCGCCTGGTCACGGCGCGGACGCGAGAGCACAAGTGGATCCTGAGCGAGGGCCAGGACGAGCCCAAGGTCTTCGACCTGCGGAGCGACCCCGGCGAGCAGCGGCCGCTCGACGACCCCGCCCTGCAAGCGGAAGGGAAGCGCCTACTCGACGGCTATGAGGCTTTGGGCGAAGGACGCGCGCAGCACAAGAGCGCCGCCCCGCCCGCGGTCGACGAAGAGACCCAGAAGAAGCTCGAGGCCCTGGGCTACGTCGACGGGCACTGACGCTCGCGCGGTCGCGCCGCCCTGGTCGGGTATGGACTACGCCTGGTCGGCCGCACCCTCACCTTCGCCGATCAGCTCCTCGAGCCGCGCCACCCGCTGCTCGAGCCGTTTGACCTCGCTGTCGGTCGCGGCGTTGATGCGCTTCAGGAGCCGCTCCTCGAGGTCGCGGATCGTCCGCTCGGCGGTGGTCTGGATCTGCTTCTGGAGCCGCTCGAGGTTCTTCTGGACCTCGAGCCGGTTCTTTGTGACGACCGCCTGCGCCTCCCGGCGGAGCCGGCTGATCAAGGGCGCGACCCCCTGGATCGGCGACCGGACACTCAAGGCAGTCGTCTTCTTCTTCGCTTTGGCCTTGGCCTTCTTTGCCATCCCGTCCTCCTTCGATGACCGAATGATGACCGTCCCCACCCTCCGTGCTGGGCCCCGCGAGCCCGGAAAGCAAGCGCGCGGGCCTTCATGCCGTCGGCCTTGGCGTGCGCAGGGTGGAGTGATGGTGAAAGTCTGCCGAAACCTCTCGTAAGGCGCGGCATCCCCCTATTCGATGGAATGCAAAGCAGCTAAAGTGCTGTCGGTCCTCGGCCGAGAAGTTCGGCTGGCACGTCGACGCCGCCCGAGGGATTGGACGCCTCCAACCGAGCCGAACGAGATTGCCGCGAGCATGATGCAGTTCCACATTCTCTCCTTCGAGGGACCGGACCCTTACGCCCGGGCCGGTGGAATTGCGACGCGCATTTCTGGCTTGTCGGAGTCGCTCGCCGATCTTGGCTACGACACGCACCTCTGGTTCGTCGGTGATCCGGAGCGACCGGGCTCGGAAGAGCAAGGACGCCTTCACCTGCATCGCTGGTGTCAGTGGATCAGCCAGTATCATCCGGGTGGCGTGTACGACGGCGAGGAAGGGAAGCAGGAGGACTACGCAGCCTCGCTGCCGCCGCACCTCGTGCACGAGGTGCTGCTCCCGCACCTGCGGAGCGGCGGCAAGGCGATGGTCCTCGCCGAGGAATGGCAGACGGTGCACGCCGTGTTCCATCTCGATTGGCTGCTGCGTCGCGAGGATCTGCGCTCGCGCGTTCGCATCCTCTGGAACGCGAACAACGTGTTCGGATTCCATCGCATCGACTGGCCGCGTCTCCGCCAGGCGGCGACCATCACCACCGTCAGCCGCTACATGAAGCATCTCATGTGGCGATTCGGCGTCGATCCACTCGTGGTACCGAACGGCCTCGGCACGGAGGCCTACCTGCCGCCCGATCGGCGCGCGGTGAGCGAGCTCCGGCGGATCTTCGACGGTCGGATCGTTCTCACCAAGGTCGCGCGCTTCGATCCCGACAAGCGCTGGCTGCTCGCGGTCGAGACTCTCGGCGAGCTCAAGCGCCAAGGGCTTCGCCCGCTCCTGATCGCGCGCGGCGGAGTCGAGGAGCACGGCCGCGAGGTGCTCGGGCGCGCTGCGGCTGCCGGTCTCAGCGTGTGCGAGCGCGCGAGCACCGAGGACGGCGCCACCGGTCTGCTGAACGCGCTTCGCGACGTGAACGGCGCCGACATCGTCCATCTCACGTCGTCGGTCGACGCGGATGCGCGGCGCACTCTGTTCCGCGCCGCGGATGCGGTGCTCGCGAACAGCGGGCACGAGCCGTTCGGCCTGGTCGGTCTCGAGACCATGGCCGCGGGCGGGCTCGCCTGCACCGGGTGCACGGGCGAAGACTATGCCGTCCCGGGACGGAACGCGGTCGTCCTGCAGACCTCCGACCCGCGCGAGTTCGTCGACCTGCTCGGCGATCTCCGCACCGATCCGCAGCGCGAGCAAGCGCTCCGGCGCGCCGGCCGCGCCACCGCACGCGACTACGCGTGGCCAACCGTCATCCGGCGAAATCTGCTGCCGCGCGTAAACTTGATCGCCGCCTGACTCGCACCTATTGGCGCAATCTCCGATTGCCGTTGAACACCCGGGGAGGTGTTCGATTTGGCTCGGATCAGGGTTGGAGAGGCCGCGAGCACAGGTGCTCTGTTGTTTCGGCTCACGCGTGCTGCGCATGCGCTGTTCGCCTGGAGCGCGCTGGCACTGATCTGGATGGCGCTGGCCGGCTGCGGAAATGGCCGGAGCCTCCTTCCGTCGATCGAAACGGTCGTCTTCGCCGATCCTCCGGTGCTCGAGGAGGCGACGTCGATCGGCTCGGCACCAGAGAGCGAGGAGCTGACTGTCGTGCTCGGTCTGGTGCGCGACTCGGAGGGCCTCACCAAGCGCGTCGCCGACATGTCCACGCCCGGCTCGCCGTACTACCGGACGAAGCAGACCATCGAGCAGACCGCCGAGGAGTTCGGCGCGAGGCGCGAGACCATTGCCGCGGTCGTCTCCGATCTCGCATCACGCGGCTTCACAGCGAGGCCCGATGTCACGCGCACCTTCGTCGCGACGACGATGAGCGTGGCGCAGGCGTCCGCGCTCTTCGCGACGAGCTTCGCGCAGTACAACGTCGCGGACCTCGGCGAGTTCATCGCGCCGGAAACACCACCGTCGGCACCCATTGAATGGCAAGGCGTCGTGCGCGAGGTGATGGGCCTCAGCACGCAGCCAGGCCTCTACGCACCGCCGGACACGCCCGAGGACGATGCGCTCGTCGAAAGCGCCGCCTTCACCGAGGTCGACCAACCCGGCGAGCAGGATGCGAGTGGCACGCCATCGGGCTGCGCAGACGCGCTCGCCGCCAAGGGCTTGAAGCCGAACCAGCTGCAAACCGCGTACAACGTGGATGCACTACATGCGCAGGGCTACTACGGCCAAGGGATCAGCATGGCGCTCGTCGAGTACGGCGGCTTCTCGTCGAGCGACATCGACACATTCACGAGCTGCTACGGCATCGAGAACGCGGTGGCGCCGACGGTCGTGCTGACCGGCTCGCTCGACAAGCCGCTCGGCATCGGCAAGGAGGCAACGCTCGACATCGAGGTGGCGCTCTCGGTCGCGCCGCAGCTCGACGCGCTCTACGTCTTCGAGCAGAAGAAACCCAAGTCGCTCTCGGAGCGGCCGATCGTCTACTCGGCGGCGCTCGACAAGTCGAACACGGGTGGAGTGCAGGTACAGATCGTCTCGACGAGCCTCGGCGTCTGCGAGGAGACGCTGAACGAGACCTTCATCGGAATGATGGAGGACATCTTCAAGGCGGCCGTGGCGGCGAACGTGAGCTTGTTCGCGTCGGCCGGCGATTCGGGCTCGTCGACCTGCTACCACCACGGCAAGAAGAACCAGGAGCAATCCGCGAGCTATCCCGCGACCTCGCAGTACACGGTGGGCGTCGGCGGAACCAACCTGGTGCTGAGCCTCGTCAACGGGCTCAACGGCTCGTCGGTGTGGAACGACTATCCGTGGAATGAAACCTACTCCGCGGGCGGCGGCGGGCCGAGCCAGCTCGTGCCCGCGCCGTCATGGCAGGCGAAGACCGGAACCGGCGCGAGCATGCGCACCACGCCGGACGTGGCGTTCTTCGGCGATCCCCTGCCGGGCTACACGATCTATCGCTCCACGCACCGTCCCAATTGGTACACCGACGGCGGGACGAGCGCGGCGACGCCGTTCTTCGCCGCGGCGACGGCTCTAATGCATCAGGCGGTGATCGCCGCACGCGGCGGCGCTCCGGTTCCCGCCTATCAGTGGGTCTACGGTCTCGCCGCCGACTCCACGAGCAACGGACTCTTCTACGACATCACTCTCGGCGACAACGACCTCTTCGGCGTCGGCTGCTGCACGGCCGGACCCGGCTACGACCAGGCGAGCGGCTGGGGTTCGCTCGACCTCGGCGGCACGTCGACCTGGCTGATCAACGCGACGCACTATCAGATCGCGGAGTGATCGACCCGCCGGGTCTACTTACACTTCACCCACTTGCTGTTCGCGCTACAGCTCGGCCCGGTCGTCGCGAAGCTCGCGAGGCCACACTGCCCCGTCTCCGCAGTGGGCGGATCGAGGATGAGAAGCGCCGAGAGCGGCAGCTTCGCCGGATCGATCGGATAGGAGCCACGCCGTCCCGTCACGCTGAACTCGACGAGCCCGGGGCGCCGGCGCGACTGGTCCTTGATCTTGAGCTTGGTGATCCCACCGGGCGGGTCGTCACTTCGGTTCGTGTACGTCCAGGTCCCGAGCCCCGGATACGCCTTCCAGCCGGACCCAGTGGTGCGATCGTACGCGCCGCCTGGAATGAGGACGTCGAGCAGGCGATCACCCTCCGAGTCCGAGACCACGATCCCGACTCCCACCGACACGGGATCGAGCAGTGGGCTGAAGGGCTGGTCCAGCAGTATCTCACCGCTGAAGCTCAGGCTGTCGTCGCCCGGAGGCGTGCGGAGCCCGCCGATCGCGAGCTTCGCCTTTCCGACCGAGGCAGTGTCGGCGCACCCGGTTGGACACGGCGGAAGCGGCGCGGGCGGCGGGATCGCGGGCGGATTGGTCGGCGGGTTCTGGGGGTCGACGTTGATCCTGTACGCGACCACGAAGATGAACGGGTTGATGCGCGGCTGAACGCCTTCGCAGAACCCGACCAAGCGACCGAGGCTCTGGTTGTCCTCGTAGGTCGTGTCCTCGTGCCCGTGGATCCAGCGGTACGGATTGACGTTGCCGGAGATGAGCGCGCGGTTGCCCGTGATCGTCGTGCCCTCGACCGGCTCTCCGAGCTCCGAGGTGCGATATCGGGTGCCGATCAGGATCGCCTGCTGCGCCGGGTCGTCGCCCGTAAACTCGTTGTCCTCGACGACCGCGCGGTCGTCCTCGACGCGAACGCCGTAGCCGACGTTCTGGAACGTGTTCCCGCGCACGACGTTGTCGGCGGCATAATCGAGAACCACGCTCTTCCCGGCCTCGGTGAAGTACGGCGTGTCGCTACAGTCCATCGGCAGCGTGTTCTCGGCCATCCGCGCACCGATCCACACGCCGTTGTCCTCGCCGATGATCGTGTTGTCCTCGATCACGTTGCCGTCGGCGCCGTAGCGACGGTGCCACCAGCGCTCCGGGCGCTGGTTCACGAACTCGCCGCAGTTCTTGTAGAGGAAGATGCCGCCCGCCGAGTTGCCAGTGAAGGTGTTGCCGGTGACGCGGTTGTTGCGCGAGCCGTCGATCGCGAGGCCCTCGCGCCCCGTCCCCCAGAACCAGACGTTCAACGCACCGAGGAAGTCGAAGAACTGGCCGTTCGGACCGTTCTCGGTGTAGCCGTTGTTCACGATCTCGTTGTTCTCGACGACGTTGTCCTTCGAGCCGGCCTCGAGATAGATGCCGGTCGAGCCCGATCCTTCGATGTGGAGGTTCTTGAGCGTGACGCCGGTCACGTAGGCGTCGACGAAGATCCCGACGCCGCGCGAGTTCAAGGACGTGCTGTCCTCGATCACGATGTTCGAGAAGGCGTTCTCGTACTCCTCGCCCTCGGCGAGCTCGCGAAAGCCGTCGCGCTCGATGTGGATGTTGTTCAGGAAGCCTTCGATGTGGCAGTTGCGCACCGTGATGTTCGACAGCGCGACGTCGGTCGGCGC
>JADMIO010604106.1_pt1 | contig 26667 bp, 23 predicted proteins | sample 8958161 | NCBI WGS metagenome assembly JADMIO01 (sample SAMN16585339, study PRJNA669376) | soil metagenome | isolation source: Crop rotation soil | place: USA: Cullars Rotation, Alabama | collected 2011 | reverse complement strand
CCCGCCGAGGCCCCCACCACCGCCCCGCCGAAACGCGCTTCCCACAAATACGCCCCCAGCATCTGCACCAGGCCGCCGAGCACGCCGCTGGCCAGATAAAGCTTCAAGAAACCGGCGCGACCGTAGATTTCTTCGACCGCCCGGCCAAACATCCAGATGGCAAACAGATTGCCGGCGATATGCATCGGGCCGCTGTGCATGAACTGGAACGTGAACAACTGCCAGATCCAGCCCTTCTGCAGCATCGGGAGGGACAGCGCAAAATAATGGTTGAGCGGAAACTTCGAGAATTGTTCGACGAGCAACTGAACGGCGAAGACCACCACGTTCGCGATGATGAGGGGCACCACCACCGAACGTTGCGAGCGGAAGTCCGGCTCCCGCATGTAATGACGGTCGTCTAGCACTGCGCAGAAAGTAGCCACGGAAGCGGGCCAGCGCAATCGGGTTTTTGTCCCGGCCCCGCCTCCTCCCTCTTGCTCTTTCTCTTACTCCTGCTCTTACTCGCCCTTTTCCATTCGGCCCCGCCCTTCCTTCAACCGCACCTCAAACCCCTCCGCCGCAAACCGCACCCCCTCCGCGCTCCGATTCACCGCCATCGCCCGCGCCAGTGGTCGCAACCCCGCAATGGCTTTCACCCCGCCCAGCCCCAGCGTCAGCAACGCCGTCGAGAGCGCATCACTCTCCGTCGCGGAAGCGCACACCACCGCGCTCATCACCGCCCGATCCGCCGGTTCACCCGTGCGCGGGTCCAGCACGTGCCCAAAAGTCCGTTCCTTCGTCTGAAACGATTTGCCCCAAACCGCCGAGACGGACAGCGCCTCATCCCGCAACCGTACCACCGCCAGCGGCACCGGCGGTGCCTCCGGAGACTCCGCGGGGATTTCGAGCACGATCTTCCAAGCCTCCTCATCCGGCGGAATCCCCATGGCCGCGACCGTGCTCGTCCCCCCGTGCAGCAAGGCGCACTCCACCCCCGCCTCACGCAGGCACTCCATCGCCCGCTCGATGGCAAACCCCTTCCCGATCGCCCCCAAGTCCAGCATCACGCCCTCGCGATCAAACCGCACGTTGAACCCGCCCTCATCGAGAATCACATGCTGAAACCCCGTGCACGCCCGCGCCTCCGCTAGCGCCACCGGATCAGGCAGTGCACCAGTGCCACCCAGAAACCCCCAACACCGCATCAACGGCCCGATGGTGATGTCAAACGCCCCTTCCGTCTCCCGCCACAACCGTTGCGCGTGCTGAAGCAACCGGAACACCAGCGGCGTGACCCGCACCGCCTCCCGCGCCGCCCGCGCATTCACCAGCGCGATCTCCGTATGCGGCCGGTAAATGCTCAGCACATCCTCCAACCGCCCGATCTCCTCCAACGCCTCCTCCCCCGCCGCGCGCAAGGCGACGGGATTAGGACCATGCAACACCAGCTCATAGCGGGTATTCATGGCATTACGGGCAAGGCACAACCGGGTCACGGCGTTGATTAGGAAGGCAGGAAGGCAGGAAGAAAAGGCAGGAAACGGCCAGCATCCGAAATTGACTTCAACACCCTTGAATGGCTACGGTCGTTCAATGGAAATCGTCCAACCGTGCCGATTTGCATGGCCAGCTGGCATCCATTGTTACCGAGGTTTTTCGCGGAATCACACTCGTGACACAATATCGAGGGCAGAAAGGGAACCATTATGAATCGCTTGTTAACGCTGGGCCTGCTGACAGGCATCTTGATTGCCGTCGCCGGCTATAGCCAGCAGTCGAATCCGCCCTTACCTCCACAGCCAAAATCCCGGACCGTGGATTACTTCCGCGCCAGTCACGGATACGGCGATGGCTTGACCGAGGTGGTTGACCTCAGCCAACGGGAAGGATTCCAGGCGGTCAAAACCCTTGATGATCTGGCCGAGTTCGCTTCCAAGGTGCAGGGTGCCGTGGGTTTCACCGCCCATCCCAATTTCGAGAGAGGCACAAGGCACGCGCACGCCGTCCTGTGGTACACCAAGCTGTCTTCGACCCGCTCATCGTGGGCGCTCCACCTCTTCGACAAGCAGGAGGCGCAGAAGCCACCGGGCCACGCCCCGAAGGCAGCCGCCCTGGCAGCCGCAGAGGCCAAAGTATCCGGCAAAATGGATGCAGCGGAAAAATTGATCGCCGCCGGGGGAAAGAACGGTGTGAAGCTGGAGGGAAGTTTTTCCGAATGCGAAGTGCTTGCGCTGGCGGTGCTGCGTCTGGGCGGTTCATTCGAACACCAAGGCAAGTTCACCACCGGTGCCTGCGTCGGATGTCGCACCGTGGCACCCGGGGGCACGCCGTCGGCATGCGGCATAGGCGTCCAGAAAAAAACGCACTGGAACTGCTGTGGATCTACGAATGAGGGGGGCTATTGTAACTTCTGGAAATTGCTCGCATCCCAGCGGGCTGACAAATGAGGCAACGCGCCAGCCAGTCGCTTCATGTTCGGGATGGGGATGTTCACGATCCTGCTTTGCGGCGGGCTCTTGATCATTACGATGAAAGAGCAGAACAACCGCGATAAAAGAGATGCCGGGATCATTTTGGTTGTTGGTGCGGTTTTCGCAGGGATGGGGTGGAAACTGAGTTCGTATCTGAGAAAGTATGAAACGGAAACGGGCCAGTCATCAAAACCGTTTGGATGGATGCCACAAAAGACTGCTGAGTGAAAAGAAAGGGGACCAGATGCCTGATAATATGATGCAGCGAACCTGGCCACTGTGTCGTGGTTGCAATCCACGCGTCGCGTGCGTCTGATGCGAGCTCCCTATCTCGGAGCCATCGGTTTGTCCGCCGCCGTGCTGGTGATTTATTGGACGACCAGATTTGGAAATTGGTAGTCTTTGAACATGTCCCTACGCTGCACCGCCTTCATCACTTTATGAAACCCGCCCGCCCTGCCCTGCTGTTGTTGCTCATGACACTCGCTGCCGGCCTGCCCGGCCAGGGAGCGGATGCGCCCCCGGCGACCTTGGTCAGCGCTCGCAAAGATTTCCACACCCAGCTGCTGCCGCAAAAGCGCACGGAAAAGGAACCGGCGGAAGTCGCGCCGCGCGAGGTCTTTCTAACCATCAAGTACCCGGCACCGGACGGGCCACTGGCGGCCTACCTCACCCCCGATCCCGGCGATGGCCGGAAGCACCCCGCAATCATTTGGATCACCGGCGGCGATTGCAACTCCATCGGCGATGTGTGGTCGGACGCCCCCCGGAATAACGACCAGACGGCCGCCGCCTATCGCAAGGCCGGGATCGTGATGATGTTCCCCTCCCTGCGCGGCGGTAACGACAATCCGGGCGTGAAGGAAGGCTTTCTCGGCGAGGTGGATGATGTGCTGGCGGCGGCGAAACATCTGCAAAAGCAACCTTACGTGGACGCGCAGCGCATCTATCTCGGCGGCCACAGCACCGGCGGCACCCTGGCGTTGCTGGTGTCGGAATGTTCGCCCCTGTTCCGGGCCGTGTTCGCCTTCGGCCCCGTGGAGGACGTGGCCGGCTACGGAGACGACCGCGGTTTCCTGCCCATTGACCTGAAGAACCAGCAGGAAGTCAGGCTGCGGTCGCCAGGCTACTGGCTGTCTTCCATCCAATCGCCCACGTGGATTCTGGAGGGCACGACCGGCAACATCAGTTCGCTCCGCGAAATGGGCAGGGTATCCAAGAACCCAAAGTTGCAGTGTTTCGAGATCACGGGCGCGAATCATTTCACCCCGCTGGCTCCGATGAATGAATTCATCGCCCGCCAGATTCTGCAAGACACAGGCGAAATCTGCAGCATCACCGTGTCGGCGAATGAACTGAAGCGCCACTTCGGCGCTCCACGCGAACCCAGGCCGCAGGCGCCGCCCCCGGCACCGGAACCGAAGGGGCCGAAGCTGCAAGGCATAATGGCTCGCGGGAACAAAGTATCCGCCATGATCAGCGGACAGTTGGTGGATGTGGGCGACCAGGTGGAAGGAGCGAAGGTGCTCAAGATCGACCGGGAATCAGTGACCCTCGAAATGGGCGATGGCACGACGCAGGTTTTGAAGGTGAAGTGAGACGATCACCTTAAGCTTGAGAGACTCAGAAAACCATGAACCTCTTGCCACTCCTCGGAAAACATCTCAAAGACGCCGACATCATAGAAATCTTCGACAGATTGGAAATGGAAGTCCTTTACAACTTCGACCGTCTGCACGAGGGCCAGCCAGACAAGTATTGGGCAGCCTCACTACCGAATGGCATCCAGTTCAGGTTCGATGCAGCGCAGACTCTCGATACCATTTTTATCTACGTCATGCCTGACCATGGCTTCACTGCATTCGCCCAGAAAGATTGTGACATTCCAATATTAACGACCGAAGCCGAAATCCAGGCGTTCGGCGAAGCTCAGCGCGCCCAAGTCTCGCAGGGTAGATATGACTTGCTGGGAGTAAAACGCGACTGGATCCGGCTGGCATTTTCAGCGTACTCAATTCATTTTGAGTTTCGCAAGGGCAGTCTGGCAATGATCACGGTTTCACGAAATATACAGTCCAGGGTCCGGCCATAGTCTATTTTACCATGCCAAAAAAACAAAAGAACCCGAAGCAAGCAGTCATACAAGATGCTCCCACAGATGTGACTGCTCAATTGAATCACAAACTGATGCCGTTGGATCGTGGCGACCGCTATGAGGATCCGCTCCAGGACGAACTCGATAAACGTGGTTTTGGCGAGATCGATGGCGGAGGCACGATGACGGAGAAGTCAGGAGAGATAAAATTCATCGATGTCCAGTTGAGGCTGACCCAGCCGGAAAAAAGCATCCCGTTTGTGATAAAGAAACTCGAGGCTTACGGCGCACCCAAAGGATCACTGCTCATCATTCAAGAAGGCAGCCATACACGCGAAGTCCAATTCGGCCAATGCGAAGGCTTCGGGGTCTATTTGGACGGAGTAAACCTTCCGGCAGAAGTGTACCAAACATCCGATGTGAACCTGGTCATCGAGGAGTTCAACAAGCTGCTCAAAGGACACGGAAGCGTTGAGAGTTATTGGCAAGGCCCTACCGAGACTGCTTTGTACATTTACGGAGACGATGCGGAAAAGATGAAGACCAGAATTGCGGGATTCATGAAAAAGTACCCGCTGTGCAAAGGAGCAAGGGTCGTAACTATTGCGCCAAAACCATGATGGCGCTGAGCGCGCCTTTCACGCCTTCAGCGTGACATCACCAACCACCGTCCCATCCAGCTTGGTCATCTTCAGCTTCAATTCCGTGCGCGTGGCTGTGCCATGGATGAAGGTGGCGTATTTGGGTTGGGGTGCGCCACCAACGAGTTGCGCGATGGGCTGCCCTTCCTTCGCAGGCTGCCAGATGTAGTCGTGCGTGTGGCCGGACACGACGAGCTTAACACCCGCTTCCACGAGCGCCTGCGTCCAGAGGTCGCGGCAGAAGGCCGCCCCGTCGAAGGGGTTGTTCGGGATCTTCGGGTGCTTGAACCAGAGCGGGATGTGGCAGAAGAGCACCTTGTGCGGCGCGCTGCGGAACCACGGGGTCTTCACGAATTCCTTGAGCCACACGGCCTGCTCGCGCTGCATCTTCTGGAAGGCGCCCATGCCGCTGAGATACGGGCTGTCGTCCGGTTTGTCCTCGCCGGTATCAAGCACGATCGCGGCGAGCGGGCCGCTGCGGAAACCGTAATAATAGCGGTCACCCGGCGTGCCAGTGAAATCCGGCAGCGCGAGCGCGGCGGGTCCGCGCACATCGTGATTCCCGCGCACATAAGCCAGCGGCCAGCGGTCCGCCACGGCGAGCCCTCCCGCCGGAGCCAGAAACTGCCCTGCCATATCGCGCTCGAAGTGGACGTCGTTCGACTGGTCGCCGTTCCAGAGCATGAAGTCGGGCTTGAGCGGATTCGTGAGCGCATCCAGCGCCTTGAGCGTGGTCTCGTTTTCGTGCGTGTCATTCCACACGGCGAAGGTCGTTGTGTCCGCCGCCGGATCGAGCGTGCGGAAGGAGCGCTCCGCACTGGTCTGCACCGCGCCGACCTTGAACTCGCCGTGATAAAACTGCCGCACCTTCACCCAACCCGCGGGCCGCGCCACGGTGCGATAGCGCACGGTCTTCCCCGCTGGCAGCGGCGGCAGGAGGAATTTCATCACGTGTTCGGACAACGGCAGCAACCCGGCGTGGCCGCCATCCGTCCGCTGCCACGGGCCATCCTCAATGGCGTATTCCAGATGCCCGGTGGCCATGCGCTGGAGCGGTTGCAGGATGGCGATGCTGTCCGCCGCTGGGCCGCTGACGACGGGGCTGCCCTTGAAGACCTCGCCCTCGATGCCGCCCACAGTCCAGGTGCCCTCAGGCACATCGGGACGCGGATCCTTGGTGTAATCCGAATAATTCTGCGCGGCGAGAGGAAGCACCGGGCACGCGGCAGCGGCGACCAGGAATTTGCGGCGGTTCATGAGTGAATTGGACTCGTGAACGGGCGGGGAATTCAATCCGGGAGATAAACCGCGAAACAGGCGAATGGGAAAGGCAGAATGATTTGTTGCAGAATGTAGGAGGGGGATTTGGCAAACGAATGGGGGCAGACAAATAAAACAGAAAGGAGCAGAAGGGAAACGCCTGCGGCACGGGAGAGTTAAAATGAACCGGAAGCGAATGATCAAGCGAGGCGGAGCCGGGCCATGAAATATCCATCAACCTGCGCATGATTGCGCGTATTGATTTTGCTCATCACTTTTTGGGCACGAACTCCTTCACCCGTTTTTCAACCTCCGCTAATTGCTCAGCGTTTAGTTGAGCTTCGACATCTTTAAGATCTTTTTGGGCAGCCGTCTCACCAGACGCCACTGCCAGTCGGAGCCACTTCGCGGCATATATCAGACTACTTGAAGTCGGCTTATTCGAGTAAGCTAAACCCATGGATCGTTGCGCGGCTGGGTGTCCGCGCTCCGCAGCAGAAAGTATCCAGGCCATCCCCTTTTCCACGTCCTTTCGCACCCCGTTTCCTAGGTTGTACAACAATCCGAGGGCAAAGGATCCGTCCGTCGAGCCAAGCTTGGCAGCAGCCTCGAAATGCCGTGCGGCAATCTCCACGTTCTTTTCCATGAGAGTCCCGTCAAAATACACTAAACCAATATTATATTCCGCTCTGGCATATCCTTGGGCTGCGGCTTTTTGGAACCAATCCAGCGCCTGAGAGACGTCTTTCGCCACCCCGTTTCCTTGGGAATAGCAGAAGCCCAGCAAGTTTTGACAAAACGGGTCGCCCTGCTCCGCGCCCCGCCTCAACCAAAACACGGCTTCTTCTGGCCTCTTTTCCACATCGACACCTGACTGAAGAGTCTGCACCAAAAACTGAATCGCGGGCAAATACCCTCCCTTCGATGCACGTCGCAACCATTCCACCGCCGCCACCGGATCGCGGGCGGTTCCCTTTCCTTCCATCAGCATCTGACCAAGCCACAATTGTCCGTGTTCCGCCCCGGCCTCCGCGGCCCTCTGATACCAATAAAAAGCTTCCTGATCATTTTGCTGAACGGCCCAGCCTTTGCGATACTGCCGCGCCAGGTTCACCATTGCCAGCCCTTCCCCTTGCTCCATCGCCCGGAGAAACAATTGACGCGCCAGCTCGTGGTTCACAGGGACGCCATCTCCATCGTCATAACAAACACCCAAAGTGTTTTGCGCTGATGACTCTCCTTTTTCCGCCGCCACAGTTAACCATTTCACGGCTTCGGGAGGATTAGTGGCCACTCCTATTCCATACAACAAATCGTAACCCAGTTCTGAGGCTGCTCTTGCTAGGCCTTGCTCGGCCGCCAGCTTCTTCAGCTTAAACGCTTCTGGTTTATTAGGCGGACCCACTTTTCCTCCTTCCAGCAAATGGGCAAGAACCAACTGGCTGCAGGCATCGCCCTTTTTGACGCCAGACTCAGCCCACACGGCTGCGCTTTGATGATTCCCCTCATCCGCCCAATAGGCCGCCACGGCGCCACATCCTTGAGGCAGTCCGAGTTCCGCCGCTTTGGTGAACCATTTCAAGGCCTCCTGCTGATTGGTTTCAACGCTGCGTCCCAGCTTGAATGCCATTGCGACCTGATATACGGCGGGTGGATATCCTGATTCTGCTGCTTTGCGAAACAGCCTCAGCGCTTCCACCATATTTGTCGGAGTGCCACTCCCCCAAGTCATTGAAAGCCCAAGATTCAATTGAGCAGGCGCATACCCCATCCCGGCCGCCCGCCGGTACCATTGCACGGCTTCCACTGCGTTCGTTGGGATGCCCTGTCCGTGATCATGCATAAGGCCCAACCGGTTCTGAGCAGGAGCAAACCCATGCTCAGCGGCCTTCCGATACCACAAGGCGGCTTGAGAGAAGTCCTTTGGCATTCCAAGTCCTCCTTCGTAGAGAGCGCCCAGGCCGCATTCTCCAACCGGGTCACCTTTCTCCGCAAGCGCGCGCAGGCGAAGGACTCTTTCCTCCAAAGTTTCCTTCGCAGGTGAACTTGGCGGAACGACAGTGCGAAGCAATTCTTCCGGACTGGGCTGCATGGGCCGCGCTTCGCTTGACCAGACACCGGCCTTCGACAGACCCGCAAATCCCTGCTGGGCAGCCGCGCAACCCAAAGCGATGACAAAAAGGCGGACGACCACACTCCGCGAGCAGGCCTGGCCTTTGGAACACCACTGATAGAATACGCTCACGCTTCAAACCTGCCGGACTTGCGTTCCGCAATCAAAGGCAATTTGCGTTGAAGGCGACGTCACAAACAACCGGCGGCTGAAGCGTGCCGCACCATTTTCCAAAAAAGTGAGGCACGCATTCCACTACTTCAGCGTGCTCAAGAACTCGACCACGTTGCGGATATCCTGCTTGGTCAGCACGTCACCAAGGCCTTCGAGCATGCCGGAGAGGCCTTTGGTGCGCTTTTCGATGTCGGCCTTGGCAAACTTCATGTCGCCATCCTCGGGGGAATTGATCTCGAGCTCGGTGTCGGTCTCTTTCTTGATCGTGCCGGAGTAGGACTTGCCGTTCTTGAGCGTGAGATTCGCGACTTCAAACCCGACGGCGATCTTCGCGTTTGGCGCGATGATGGATTCGAGCAGATGCTCGCGGGTCGCGCGGGAGGCGACGTGCGTAAGTTCCGGAGCCACGATGCCGCCCTCGGTGCCGGCGATCAAATGGCAGCGCATGCAACTGCCCTCAGGCTTCTCGAAATATACCTTCTTGCCTTCGGCGGCATTTCCGCCCTGGAGGCATTCGCGATACTTGGCGATGGTGTCCGTGGAAGCCCGTGTGAGGTCATGCTTCTGCACCTTGGCCTTGATGTCCTTGGTCGAACGCTTCGCGGCGGCTTCGAGCACATCGAGCTGGAGTTCCGGCGCGAGTTTGCCCGCGAGCAACTGGTCCATCAGGTCGCCCACGGCGCGGTCTGCGGCGGACACCTTTATGGTGCCGAGAGTCGCGATGGCGTTCTGCTTCTCCGCGAGCGAGCCTTTCTCGACCATGCTGAGCAGCGTCTTCGCGGCCTCGGCGGGTTGCAGGCTGGCCAGCAGCTTCACGCCTTCCTTGCGGAGCAATTCGGCCTTGTCCGCCAGCGCCACGCGCACGGCTTCCCCGGAGTAGGCATCCTTGCTGTTCACGAGATTCTTGAGCGCCTGCACGCGGAGTTCGTCATTCACGCGCGGGTCTTTCACAATGCCGATGAGGTCCGCGACGTTCTTCAGGCCGAGGCTGTCGCAGGTCTTGAGCGCAGCGATGCGGATGGGCGAAGGGGCGTTGGACATCAGCGCCGGCATGATGAAGCGCAGCGCGATGGCGGCGGGCTCAGGATCGCGCGGGGCCAGCGGGCGGTAGAGACCCGCGACGCGGTCCATGTTCGAGGGCTTGGCCCAGTCACCGAGCATCTGAAAGGCCTCGATGCGTCGGGCCTCGGGAACATCCGCGCGGGCGGCGAACTTCGCCAGCGCCTCGGCGGCGGCGGGCGTGCCGATGCGGAAATTCGCATTCAGCACGCGGCGCAGGATGCCGTCACGCGGACCGGGGCTGTTCCGGGTGCCGGTGGACAACGTGATGAGCCGGTCCGTCTGCCCGATCAACGCAGCCAGTTGCGGCATCGCGCCGGTCATGGAGTCGTCGTTCACCGCGTGTGCGGCTTCGGAAATCACCAGCGGATCGCTGTCCTTGAGGAACACGCCGACTTCGTTGTTCTTCATGCGACGCAGGGCCACGACGGCGGCGATGCGGACGGCAGGCGAAGGGTTCTTGGCGGCGACGAGCAATTGCACGGTGTCGCCAATGCCGACGAGCGCATGAATGGCGGCCTGGCGGATGTAGAGATCCTCGTCGCCCGTGTCCTTCAGCAAGGCGATGAGCGCGGGGACGTTCGCGCGGTCACCGCGGCGATGAAGCGCCTGGGCGGCGAAGAAGCGCACGCGGGGCTCTTTGTCCGAGAGCAGGGTTTGCAATTCCCCGCCGATGGCGGCCGCTGTGCTGCTCTTGCGATCGATCACGATCTTGTCGCCGAGCATCTTCGCAGCCTGGGCACGGGTCTCGCCATCGGCATGGCTGAGCAACTTCACGAGCACGGGAATGGGCGCGGCGGACTTGCGGGCCTGCTGGCCGAGGCCCCAGATGGCATGCATGCGGGCGAAGAGGCTTTCGCCCTTGTTCGCGACCTCGGTGAGCGTGGCGAGCGATTCAGAACCTTTCGCCGCGAGCGAGTATTGCGCTTCCTGGCGCACGCGCATGTCGGCGTGGCCGAGCAAGCGGGCGAGTTCGGCGAGCGGCTTGGTGTCGAGATTCTCGGCGATGAGCTTCTTGGTTTCGAGCGTGAGCGGGTCGTTATCAATGGCGGGATCGGACACCTTGTAGATGCGGCCCTTGCCGGTGAGGTTCCAGCCCGTGGTCCAGTCGCTCACATACGCGCCGCCGCCGGGCCCGATCTCGACATCCGTGGCGCCCAGGTTCCAGATGAAGTGCTCGGGCTTGCCGGAGAGCTCGTAGGAAGAACCCTTGGGCTGCACGGCAAAGGCGAAGATGCCGCTGTTCCCGGGGCTGCCGCTGTAATTGGCCATCAGGAAGTGGTTCTTGTACTTGTCGGGCAGGCCGGTGCCGGGGCAGAAGGTCAGGCCGGAGGGGCCGTTGCCCACCAGCGCGATCGGGGGAACGATATAGGCCGGTTGCCCGGTGTAATGCGGATAGCACAGGCGCTCGGCGAGCCAGGGGCCGCGGGCATTCGGCTGCTCGATGAACTGCCAGCCGATGCGCCAGCCGCTGTCGCCGCCCTCGGTGAGGAACACCCACCGGGCGGGATCGCCGGCGTCGGAGTTGTTATCGCCGGTCCAGAGATTGCCGAACTGGTCGAAGGCCAGCTCCTGCGGATTGCGCAGGCCCTGATGATACACTTCCAGTTCCGTGCCGTCGGGATTGCAACGATACACCGCGCCGAACTCGGTATTGACCGCCGTCGAACCATCAATGGCCTTGGCATTGCCACCGCGATCGCCAATGGAGAAATACAGGCGGCCATCCGGGCCGAAGCGCAGGCCGTGCAGGTCGTGGCCGATGAAGCCGAAGCGCACGCCGTAGCCGTAGCTGAGGGATTTCTTCCAATCCGCCACACCCGTTCCCTTCGTGTCGCGCAGCAACCAGAGATTCGGGATGTTCGAGAAATAGACATCGCCCTTGCGCGCGAGCACGCCGGAACCGAGCCCTTCGGCGATGCCATTGTAACCATCGGCAAACACGGAGGCTTTGTCCGCCTTGCCATCGCCATCGCTATCCCACACGAGGGAGACGCGGTCCATGCCGCTGGTGAATTCGCCAATCTTCTTGGCGCCCAGCCGCTTGGTGTAGGCGACGCGTTCCTCCACGGTCTGCACCGCGAGTTCATCTTCGAGCCAGCTCATGTGGCCACGAATATCAATGACCCCGGCGTTGAAGCGGAAGGTCTCGGCCACATACCAGCGCCCCTGCTCATCGGGATAGATGGCGACAGGATTTGCGAGGTGCGGCTCGGCGGCGAAAAGCGAGGCCTTGAGGCCGGGGGCGACCTCAAAGCGCTTGAGGGCCAGTTCGCCTTCGTTCGAGGCGGCGGCGACCTTCTGCGTGGGCTTGGCGGCCCCGAAATTCTCCTCGGCGGCGGTCCCCGCGAGCACGGATGAAACGATGGCGGCCACGGCAGCAGCGCGGCGCACGGCGGATGACGAATTCATAGCGAACATGAAGGGCGGACGATAGAAACCGTGATTTTAATCACAAGTTTGAAATTCAAAGAACCAGGGATGTTTCCGGTCGCTCGGAGACACTAATACCTTTGGATGTATTCGAGTTGCTGCGCCCGGGGACGGGCGCACTCCGGTGGCAGGCTTACTGCCGTCCCAAGCGGTAGAATTTGGGACCTGCGCCGAGGGCATCCTTCACAGTCACGGTGGACGCCCCTCCGGCTGGGAAGTTCGTGAACGGGTTCCAGTTGCCAGACTGGAGGATCGCGCGGGATTCGACGACGTAGGCATGGCCGGCCTCGGCGTTGAACTGGAACTGGAATTCGCCGCCAACGCGGGCGGAGTTCGTGATTTGCGGAAGCACGGGCACGGTATAGCCCACCGTAAGCACCGGCGCGCCCGCGCCCTCGTGAGTGCCGAAGTGGCGGGCGGTCTTGGACAAATCCTCGCGCTCGGAAACGAGGAACCAGCCGAAGTTGGCGGTCGGAGTGCCGACCCATTGCTGGACATCGGCCACGAGTCCAGTGGTGCTGGCGAAGGTATAGCCGCCGGCACCAGTCACGAACACCGAGGCGCTGGCGGTGGAGACAAAGTTCGAATCCGGCAACCCGCCGGGTTCGCCCCAATTCTCGATGCCAGTATACAGCCAGGTCGCACCGGATTCAGTCCAGTCCGTGAGGCTGCGGTGCAGGCGGAAATTGGAATCAGCGGGGCCGGCAGGAATCCGGACCACCGTGACACCGAGCGTGACGGAAGTGATGGTGACGTTGGCAGGAATGGAACTGAGATCGAAACGCATCACCGCGCGATTGACGGGACTGCCGACGTTCGGGCCTTGGGTACCGGAGACCATGGTAGGCGAGGTGCCGGTGTTGCCGTCGGGACTTTGCGCGCTCAACTCCGTATCCGCCACGGCGGTCAGGGTGACAGTCGCGGAAAAGGCGCGGCTGGCGAGCAGGGCGGCCAGCAAGATGAGCGTTACCGAAACGACGGAGGCGCGACGCTTTAGCATGGGGAATAGAGTGCGATGCCGGGGCCGATGGGTCAAAGCGATTCAAGCGATTCCACTACGGGAACACCCGTAGTGGGGGGACACGACAGGATGACAAACGAATGGGAACAACCGAATAAGAAGGGGCGGTTGGAAAGTTTGTATTCGTTTGTCATCAGCCGGTCTCCGTGATTTTACACTTTAGCACGGGATTCTTCTGGTTCATGGTTCCGCATCACATGACGGTTGCGCCATGACCATCCTGCCCATTGTTGAGCGCGAATTGCGCGTGCTGGCGCGACGTCCGGGGACGTATTGGGGACGCCTTTCGAGCGCGGCGGTGGTGATGGCGGTGACGGCGTTCATGTTCTTCGGCATCAGCCACCACACCTCGCCGCAGCAACTGGGGATGATCCTGTTCCAGGCGACGACGTGGCTGATCTTCCTGCAATGCTACTTCGGCGGGGCACATCTCACGGCGGATTGCATCTCCTCCGAACGCCGCGACGGCACGCTGGGGCTGCTATTCCTGACGGACCTGCGCGGGCGCGACGTGGTGTTTGGCAAACTGGCCTCCTCCTCCCTCTCGGCATTGTACGGCCTGGTGGCCGTGCTGCCGGTGATGATGATCCCCGTGCTGCTGGGCGGCGTGAGCTGGGCACAGGTGGCGCGGGTGGGCCTGGCGGTGATGAACGGCATGTTCTTCTCGCTGTGCGTGGGGATGTTTTTCTCGTCGTGGATGCGGCAGGCGCGGCACTCGACGGGCTTGAGCGTGTTGATCCTGATGCTTCTGGGCGTGGGCCTTCCCCTGCTGACCATGGGCATCATGGCCTGGCTGCGTGAACGGCGGGGCGTGGATATCCGGCGCGAATGGTTCATCATGGCCTGGCTGCCGAGCCCGGGTCTGCCATGCGTGCTGGGCGTGGCCCAGGTGCGCGGCTTCGGCGCGATTCCGCTGAAGCTCTACTGGATGGCGCTGGCGCTGCATCATGTGCTCGGGTGGGTGTTGCTGGCGGCGGCGAGTTACATCGTGCCGCGACGCTGGCAGGACAAGGCGGAGACCGCGAGAGGCGAACGGCGGCGGAGCCTGTGGCGGCGGTGGATGGAAGGCGGACCGGAGGCCCGGGTCGCGCGACGGCGGCAGCTCATGGAGATCAATCCCTTCCTGTGGCTGAACCTGCGCGAGCGGGCGTGGCTGCTGGGACCATGGCTGCCGCTTCTGAGCATCGGCGTGTTTTGGGCGGTCGGCCTCTATCTGGGCGGCCGGAACTGGCTGAACGAAGGCGTGCTGGTGCTGACCACCGCCGGGTTGCTGGCCTCGCTTAAATTCTCCCTGGCCAGCGCATGCGGCCAGCGCTTCGTGGATGAGCTGCAGGCCGGGACGCTGGAACTGATCCTCTCCACGCCGTTCACCGTGAAGAAAATGCTGCACGGCCAATGGCTGTCGGCCTGGCGCAAGCTCGTGTGGCCGGCGCTGCTGGCCATCGTGGCAAGCGCGGTCTTGATGTTCAGCCTGCTGAAGGGCGGCTGGAACATGCCGATGGAGATCCGGGGCAGATTCGTGGGGGCCTATTGCGCGGGGATGCTCGTGCTGGTGGCTGATCTGCTGACGATCCCGTGGGTGGCGGTGTCCCGCGCGATGACTTCCAAGCAGCCGCGCAGCGCCATCATGCAGGCAAACATGGCGGTGATGATGGCGCCCTGGATGTTTTTTGGCGCAGTGATGGCGATGCTGGGCATGCTGGAGTTTTTCTTCCGCCTCAAGGTCCAGCCGGGCTTTGCCGGGGCGGTGTTCATCTGGCTGGGGATCTCCCTGGGCTGGGATGCCGTGCTGTGGTGGAGCGCGCGCCAGCAGGTGTTAAAAGATTTTCGCACGCTGGCGATGCGGCGGTATTCGCAGGAGGAAGCCAACCCGATGTGGGCGCGGTTCGGGAAGTTTTTTGGCAGGTTGATGAAGGGGCGAATTTAACCGCAAAGAACGCAGAGAACTCAAAGAAGGGAGCCATTTTTTACGCCGGGCCACTGGCGAATTTGCGGCGGAGCGTGTGCAGGAAGACCGCCGCAACGGTGACCAGCGGGAGGTAAAACGCCGTGGCATACACACCCGCGCGAAAGAGGAAGACGCGGATGGCCGTGTAACCTGCATAGTGCGAGGAGAGTTGCAGCGCGGAAGGAATCGCCGCCGCCAGCGAGAGCACGGCGAGTCCACCAAGAAGGCCGTAGCGCCAATGATCGCTGGAGGTGTCACGGGGAATTTCCGGCTGACGACGGAGCCAGAGAACATAAAGGATCACCAAGGCAAGTCCCGCGCCGACGGTGCTCAATTGCTGGAGCACGTAGCACACGGGCAACTGCGTGTGGCCGAAATGCAGCGGCGTGCTGAGCGCCGGAAGGTGCCGCACGGCCCAGCCATCTTCGTGCGTGAAGGAATCCCAGAGGACATGCGTGCAGGCGCCGAGCACTAGCGAGATCACCGCGATGATAATGGTGCGCCAGTCCCGACGCGGACGACCCACTGCGAGCGGCGTGAGCGCGGCGCGATGAGGTTGCGGAAGAATGTAACAAAGCGGCGCGCGCAATCCGTAAAACACAACAAGCACGGCAAACCCGACCGGCAGGCAGACAAAAAGAATTCCCTGTGGCGTGTGGCAATAGGGACCAAGGGAGTATTGCCGGGTGTAATAGCCAAAGTCCGGCAGCATGCTGCCGATCACCAGCGCGAGAAAATTCAATTGCGCCGGACAGAAGCGGCGCAGCGGGACGACGGCGAGCGGATGACTGAAGGTCAGGGGCATGGCAGCATTGACTAATGCCGGCCATCGACCGGTCATCGGTTGTTGGTGTTTAGCAAGCGGCGACGGAATGACAATGGGGTAAAGGTCTCCCTGCGTTTCAGCCAAACCGCCGATGGCCGCACAACCCCGGCTAATCTCTGGCAAACCTCCAGCTTGCGGGAAACGGCAGCCGATCATCATCGGGACTCAACAATAATGATCAGGGAGATATGCTCGTCCTTTATTTGAAAGATGAGCAAGCCTGAGAGGTCACTTTTGGAACCCTTGTAAGAAATCTGGCCGGGTTCCGACCTGTCAGGCTCGCCCAGGAGGCCGATCACATCTTCGCGAGTCATCAATGCAGGGGGTATGTATGCTGGTTTTCCAGGTGGCATGGGTAAGCCGCTAAACTTCACCAATATCGCGTTCACGACATACAATTCACCAAGTTCGTGCGGGGTGGCTGATTCACGGAACCGTTTGCAATCTGCCAGTTGCTCTTTGGTAAGAAGTTCAGAGGTGAAGCGTTTGGGTTTGCCGCTTTCGGTCTGGGCGAAGGCGAGCTGCGACAGGAGCAACAGGAAGGCGAGGAGTATCTTCATGCTGAAAACGTGAAGCGTGCCAATGAACCGTGACGTCTCAAGGCATGGATCGCTTCATCAAGGTTCATTCAAAACGGATTAAGGCTCGTGATGCCACCTTTGGCAATCAGCAGATTCACTTCATTTTTATTCCCGCTGCGGGAACTTCCTGTCTCAATCGCCGGACATGTTTGAATTGCTTGGCACCGACCCGACTTCACGCGCGCGACGCGGACGCTTGACCACCACGCGCGGCGTGGTGGAGACGCCCGTGTTCATGCCCGTGGGCACGCAGGCGAGCGTGAAGGCGCTGGATTTGCGCGAACTGGTGGAGATGGATACGCAGATCCTGCTGGGGAACACGTATCACCTGAACATCCGGCCGGGGCTGGAGATCATCACGGCGGCGGGCGGGTTGCATAAGTTCATGAACTGGAACAAGCCCATCCTCACGGATAGCGGCGGGTTCCAGGTGTTCAGCCTCGCATCCATCCGCAAGGTGAAGTCGCACGGCGTGGAGTTCCGGTCGCATCTGGATGGCTCGCCGCTGTTCCTCGGGCCGAAGGAGGCGATGATGATCCAGCGCGTGCTGGGGAGCGACATCGCGATGGTGTTCGATGAATGCCCGCCGCATGACGCGCCGGTGAAGGATGTGCGGCACGCGGTGGAGCGGACGATCCGCTGGGCGCGTGAGTGCAAGGAGCAGCCGCGCGCAGCGGGACAGTTTGTTTTTGGTATCGTGCAGGGCGGGTCGCACGGGGAGTTCCGCGAACTGTGCGCGAAGGCACTGGTGGACATGGATTTTGACGGTTACGCGATCGGCGGTGTGAGCGTGGGCGAACCGGAGCCGGAGATGATGAAGGCGGTGGAGCTCTCCGAGCCGCATCTGCCCGCGCACAAGGCGCGCTACGCCATGGGTCTCGGCACGCCGGCGCAGATCGTGGAGCTGGTGGCGCGTGGAGTGGACATGTTCGACTGCGTGCTGCCCACGCGCATCGCACGCAACGGCACGGCCATGACGCACAAAGGCTCGTTCGCGATCAAGGGCGGCGCGGTGAAGGCGGACTTCGGGCCGATCGAGGAAGGCTGCTCGTGCTTCGCGTGCCGCAATCACACGCGGGCTTACATCCGGCATCTGCTGAACGTGAACGAGATTCTCGGGCTGCGGCTGGTGAGCATCCATAACTCGCATTTCTACATGCAAGTGATGGCGGAAATCCGGCGGCATCTGGAGGCCGGGACATTCGGGGAATTCCGCAAGGAGTTCATCGCGAATTATGTGCCAAGCAAGAAGGTGCGGGACCAGCGGACGGCAGCGACAGCAGCCAGCAAGGCTGCGGAAGAATGAAGCAGGTTTTGTGAAGATCGGCGCTTCATAAACTCCGGAAAGGTGCCGATAAGCCCCTTATGCAAGACCTGACGGATAAGCGGCTGATCTGCCTCAAAGGCGGACTGTTTCTGCTTATGGGGGTTGCGGCTGCGGCGTTGCTCATTGCCGAAACGCCGACTTGGAAGACGGCGGGGCTGGTGGCGCTGGCGGTTTGGGCCTTCGCAAGGGCTTATTACTTCGCATTTTACGTGATCGAACACTATGTGGACCCGGGTTACAAATTCTCCGGCCTGGGCTCTTTTTTGCGGTATGTCCTGACGCAACGGACAAAGCGGCAAGGTGATACAGCAAAAGCGGCAATTACGGCTGGGACAAACCCGCCCGAAAGGTGAATTTGACTCTTGTTTTTACCCGGATTTCGTTTTCAACTCCCCTGCACTCAACCACGATCTTATGAGCAAAACACTCGCCCTGCGTGTCCCCGCGTTTATCGCCAGCCTGCTGGCTGCGACCAGCATCGGTTTTGCCGCCGATACCAATACAGTGTTAAGCGTCTCCGCCGATGCCCATGTGGGCGACGGCGGCCTGGCGAAAAAGAATTTCGGCATCGTTGATCCCCTTGAGGTCATGGCCACGAAGGCCGGGCGGACGACGGAAGCCTACCTGCGCTTCGACATTCCGGCGGACCAGAAACCCGTGGCGGGTGCCAAGCTCCGGCTGGCCGCCCGCGTGGACAAGCCGGGCAAGGAAGCGCTGCTCATCCGCTCGGTCGCCCCCAGCGATTGGGCCGAAAATGTTGTGATCTGGCCCATCAAACCCGACCACCTGACTTCGCTGGGGGAGATTGGCATCAGCGGCGTGAGTTACAGCTGGTACGAACTGGATGTCACGAGCTACGTGCAGGAACAGTTGAAGGCGGGCGCCAAGAGCATCACCTTGGTGGCCGTCCATCAGGACACTTCGCCGAACCGGGTGTTGATCCACTCCCGCGAGTCAGGCACTTCGAAGCCGGAGTTGATCCTCGTCCCCGCATTCGTGGCCCCCATCGTGGTGGCCAAAACGTTGCCGCCTGCGAACACGCAGGGCCCGACTACGCCCACGACGCCCCGCCCCGCGAACACCGCACGCACGACGGCACCCTCGGGCCCGGTGGCCTTGAAGATCAATTTCCAGCCGCTGAGCCTGCCGGCCCCCGCAGGTTACCTGATTGATGGTGGCGAAGTCTTTGGTGAGCGTGGCAACGGCTGGTCCTATGGCTGGACGGTGGACCGCACCGACCAGGCGCGCGACCGCAGCACAAATGAACCGGCGGTGAAGTTCCCGGATGCGCGGTATGGCACGGTCATTTACACCCACTACAAGGCCGAGAAGGACACTGGCAGCTGGGCAATCTCCCTGCCCAATGGCGACTATGCCGTGCGCCTGTGCGCCGGTGATGCCACGCGCGACGCGGCCATGGTGTTGAGCATGCGGGTGGGAAACCAGCCGTTCCTGGCGGAAAAGCAGACCTCCAGCCATCGCTGGGTCGAAAATGTGAAAGTGATCAAGGTCACCAACGGACGCCTGACGGTGGCCACGGACAAGGACAGCAAGTACGTGCGCTTGTGCTTCATTGAGATTTATTCCGATACGAGCATGGTGCCGAGCCTCCTGGCGCAGATTCCCGCCACGTCCCGCGTGAGCGGCACGGGTGACGGCGTGAAGGGCGCGACTGCGGATGCCGGCGGCAGCACCACCACACGCCCGCCGGCCAACACCATCGCGGACGAGAAGAAGAACGCGAAGCCGGTGAAGGTGATTGATATCAAGACGCTCGAAGACTGAGCGCGCTTTTCCGACCACACCCAAAAACAAAATCCCCTCACCATGCACCCGGTGAGGGGATTTTTCTTTTCAGCCAGGCATCCGCGCCCGGATGGCAGACGTTTCTCAAGGCAAACGCACGATGTCATTTGCCTCGGCCAGCCCGGTCATGCTCCAATTCCGGTCACTCATTATGATCAATGTCGGAATCATCGGCCTGGGTTTCATGGCGGCGGCCCATTTGAAGGCGTACCGGCAGGTGCCGGGCGCGTGCATCGCGGCGCTGTGCAATCCCAGCGGACGGCATCTGGACGGGGATTTCTCGCAGGTGGCCGGAAATGTGGGCACGGCGGACCCGCTCAAGCTGGACATGACGGGAGTGAAGGCGACGCGCGATTTCAATGAGCTGCTGAATGATCCGGCGATTCACGCGATTGATATCTGTTCGCCGACGGCGGCGCATGCCGAGCAGGCGATTGCAGCCCTGCGGGCGGGCAAGCATGTGCTGTGCGAGAAGCCCCTGGCCCGCACGGCGGCAGAGGCACAACGCATTGTGGAAGCGGCGCGCAGCGCGAAGGCTTATCTGATGCCCGCAATGTGCCTGCGATTCTGGCCGGAGTGGGCGTGGGTGAAGGAGGCGATCGCACAAGCCACTTACGGGAAAGTCATGGCCGCGCGGTTCCGGCGCGTGGCGGAAGCGCCGGGCTGGGGGCAAAGTCATTTTGGGGATGGGAAGAAATCCGGCGGCGCGCTGCTGGACCTGCACATTCACGACACGGACTTTGTGCAGTTCTGCTTTGGGCGTCCGAAGGCGGTGTTCTCAACGGGCGGCACAAAGTTCAGCGGGGCGATTGACCATGTGGTGACGCAGTATGTTTACGAGAGCGGCGTGAGCATCCATGCGGAGGGAAGCTGGGCCATGACTCCGGGGTTTGGCTTCAACATGGCGTATACGGTGGTGTTCGAGGGGGCCACGGTGGATTACGACCTGGCGCGCGGGGCGGACGCGCTGAAGCTCTTTGAGTCCGGCCGGCCAGCACGGGTGCTGAAGCTGGATCAACCGGACGGATATGTGGGCGAATTGCGCCATTTCGCGGAATGCATCGCGGCAGGGTGCCCGCCCTCCACCGTCACACCGGCGGACGGGGCCAGCGCCGTGGAGATTTGCGAGTGTGAAGAAAAATCCATCCTTACGCGTCAGATCGTGCAATTAGACCAGTCAATTTAACACCATGAATATGCTCACCAAATCCCTCTCATTGTTCGTGCTCACCTCCGCCCTCGCGGTGTTTGGAGCAGACAGCCCCAAAGCCGGCGCGGCCGCGCCCGCCTTCAGCGCCAAGGACCAGGATGGCAAGACGGTTTCGCTGTCCGACTTCGCGGGCAAAAAGGCCGTGCTCCTTTATTTCTATCCCAAGGACAACACCCCCGGCTGCACCAAGGAAGCCTGCGGCCTGCGCGACCGCATGGGCGACCTGAAAAAGGATGGCGTGGAAGTGCTGGGCGTGAGCCGCGATAACGCGGAGTCGCACAAGAAGTTCATCGCCGATCACAACCTGAACTTCAACCTGCTCGTGGATGTGGATGGAAAAGTGTCCGACGCGTATGGCGCAGGCATGGCGGGCAAGCCGATGCTGGCGCGGCGCGTGAGCTTCCTGATTGATAAGAGCGGCAAGATCGCTCACGTGACCGACAACCCCAGCGCCGACAAGCATCTCGAAGAGATGAAGGCGGCGGTGGCGGAGTTGAAAAAGTAATCGACCGAATGATTCTGAAGCCGGGGCGAGTAATCGTCCCGGCTTTTTGCTTTTTGACGACGCGCAGAAACCGGAGCCCTACGCTCCAACCGGCGGGCTCGCCCGACGTTTGACACTCCGGTCCCCTGCCCTTACCCTGCTCTCGATGCTGGAAAATCCACCCATCCTCATCACCGCTGCCGACTACCGCCAGTTGCCGGAGGGACCGCCCTATTTTCAACTGATCGAGGGGAAACTGTACATGTCGCCATCACCTGATTTCTGGCACCAGAGCGTTTCGCTCAACGTCGCGGTGCTCCTGCGCAATTACGTCAAACGCAATCCGGTCGGTCGCGTGTGCGCTGCGCCGTCGGATGTGGAACTGGACTTTGCGAACATCTATCAACCTGACGTTTATTTCATCGCCAACGACCGGTTGCACATCCTGTCCAAGCAGGGGCCGGTGGGGGCACCGAATCTCGTGGTGGAAGTCCTTTCGCGCAGCACGGCCAGGCTGGACAAAGGAGCGAAGCGGCGCATTTACGCACAGGCTGGCGTCGAGGAACTCTGGCTGGTGGACAAGGAAAAGCGAGTCGTGACGGTATATCGCTTTGGCAAGTCGGTGGATGAACTGGCGGGGGTGTATAACATGAGGCAGAAATTCACATCACCGCTGCTACCCAGACTGAAGGTCGCGGTGGCAGAGGTATTTGAACGATGAAGATTATTTCACGACATGGGATTGCTCTCGCCGCTGTCAGCTTGGCGATTGCAACCTTCGTCGGGGCAGCGCACCTTATCTTCGCAAGGCCGACGAATTGTGGAGGAAATTCCAAAGTTATGTCGCAATGCCGTCTAGTTGCTGGAACCGTCTCGATGGCCGCCCGGGAAAACGAAGGGCGATTTTCGACCAGTCAATTACAGTCTGAATATCGCGACTGGATCACGAATGCCGGACAGGACTCTTGGGACAAAAAATCATTTTTGCTCATTAAATCCAACTTTCGCTATTCCACTAACTCGCAAGAAATCATTGCGGTTTGGAACAAACCCTATGGGAATATTCCCCAGCCAACCGTGTGGAATCTATTTCACAAGAATCCTGCTCATGTAGTCGTGCGTGCCGATGGAACCGTTGGGTTAATCAAGCCTGACGAATTCAAGGGACTCAGGCTCGCAGATTTTATCTCTGCAAAAGACATCCCGACGTATGAACCTCCGAATCCAGTAGTCCAAATCATCAAATAACGCTCATGCGCGCTCCGCACCAAAGCCACGTCAATCCATTGCCAACCCGCCGCGATTTTCTGCTGCGCTCCGGCGCGGGTTTCGGGACGGTGGCGTTGAGTTATTTGCTGGGTGGCAATCCCCTGTTCGCGGGACTTACGGGCAAGTCAGTGAATCCGCTCGCGCCGAAGCAGCCGCATTATCCGGCGACGGCGAAGAATGTCATTTTTCTCTTCATGGAGGGCGGGCCGAGTCATCTGGATTTGTTCGATCCCAAGCCGGAGTTGAAGAAACTCGCGGGCAAACCGATTCCGCCGAGCTTTGGCAAAGTGATCACGGCGATGGGCGAATACAATTCGCCCATTCTTGCGGATCGTCGTGAATGGAAGCAGCATGGCGAAGGCGGGCTGTGGATTTCCGACTGGCTGCCGCACACGGCCACGTGCGCGGATGACATCGCGGTGATCCGCTCGTGCTGGGCCAATGGCATCAACCACTCCTCGGGCATCTGCCAGATGAACACCGGAAGCATCGTCGCGGGGCGGCCTTCGCTCGGCGCGTGGGTGACGTATGGGCTGGGCTCGGAGAACCAGAACCTGCCGGCGTTCGTGGTGATGCAGGACAACGCGGCAACGGTGGTGAACGGGCCGCGCAACTGGGGCAGCGGCTTCATGCCCGCCGTGTATCAGGCCACGCGCGTGCAGAACAGCAGCGAGCCTATCGCGAACTTGAACCCGCCCGAGGGTGTGACGGTGGCGCAGCAGCGCGGAAAATTGGATTTCCTCAACCAGCTTAATCGCGAGCACGCGATGTCGCGTGAGCAGCAGACGGAACTGGATGCGCGCATCGCCAGTTACGAACTGGCCTTCCGCATGCAGTCCGAAGCGCCGGACGCCGTGGACCTCACCCACGAGACGGAACTGACGAAACAACTTTACGGGATGGACGACAAATCCACCGCGCCGATGGGCCGGCTCTGCCTGCTCTCGCGGCGGATGGTGGAGCGCGGCGTGCGTTTCGTGCAGGTGTATCACGGCGCGGGCAACAAATGGGACGCGCACGCGGGGATTGAGAAAAATCATGCGGAGATGTGCCGCGGCATGGACAAGCCGGTGGCGGGACTGCTCAAGGATTTGAAGGCGCGCGGGCTGCTGGATTCCACGCTCGTCATCTGGGGCGGTGAATTTGGCCGCACGCCGATGAGCGAAAAAGGCGACGGGCGTGATCATAATCCGACCGGCTTTACGATGTGGATGGCGGGCGGCGGCGTGAAGGGCGGGCAGACCATCGGCACGACGGATGAGGTGGGCTTGCATGCGGTGGAGGACCGGCTGCATATTCACGACCTGCACGCGACCGTGCTGCATTTGCTGGGCATTAATCACATGGAACTGGTGTATCGCTACAAGGGGCGGCCGGAGCGGCCGACGCTGAATGAAGGGGACGCGTATCGCAAGATCGTGGGCTGAAGGGGAATGGACGCGCAACTAACGGATGCTCTCATATTGTTCGTAGCCTTTGTGGGCTGCGTCGTGCTGCATGAATTTGCCCACGCCTGGATGGCGGATCGCTGCGGCGACGACACCCCGCGCATGCAGGGCCGGCTCACGCTCGACCCGCTGGCGCACATCGAATGGATCGGCACCATCATCCTGCCATTGGTCATCACAGTGATCAGCGCCGTGAGCGGGAACGCGATGCTCTTCGGCTGGGGCAGGCCGGTGCTGGTGAATCTCAACAACTTTCGCCAGCGCCGGCGCGACGACATCCTCGTCTCCGCCGCCGGACCGGCGATGAACCTGGTGATTGCCTTTGTGGTGCTGGCGATCACGAAGGTCATCGTGCTGGCGGGCGGAGAGTCCTTCATCTATATCGGCTGGAAGATCGCGCGGCTGAGCTTGTTCCTGTGCTTTTTCAACCTCCTCCCCATTCCGCCGCTGGATGGCGGACATATCATGCGAAACCTCGTCAACATGAGCGATGAGGTCTACGCGATGCTCTCGCGCCACAGTTTTCTGTTCCTGATGCTCATCTGGCGCGTGCCCGCGATCCAGGATTTTGTGGCACTATATACGAACTCGGTGTTCGTGCTGATGGCGAGACCGTTTGGCTGGCATCTGGTGTTGAACGTGGGGTGATTAAACTACTGTAATCACCATCGAAGCCGTCCAACTACTTCCGATATCTGGCTATTCGCTTTAATGACGTTGTTAATGTGCCCGCCAAAAAGCCCTGCTTTCAATGCGGCCCAATTGCCACCTTCATTTTCGATTTCTTTCCAAACACGCTCGATAGAATGACGCCCCGTATAGCTTGCTTTACGCCAAGCAAATCGCCCCATCGGGATTCCTGATTTGGGACCAGGCGATGCATACTGCAGAGCCAGCATATACTCAAATCGGTCAAACAGGTCTTCGTACATCGGATCATCGGGAATCATGTCTTTCAGCGAAGGGCGTAGCACTTGCGCCAAACGATCACTCACTGGCGTGAAACGCACTTCCATACCGGGGATGAGATGTCCTACATCTTGGCTCATCACTTTCCATGTGCTCATAGCGGATGCAAATGGAAGACTACTGTTTCCAACTTCATCGCGAACTTGCGCCGTAAGAAATAACTCCTTCAGCGTCTCATACTTTTTTGCCGCCAAAGCACTGAGACCGCCTGCATAGAATAGAATCAATGCAGGGTATTTTTGAAGATCGATCAAATATTGATAACCTGTTCCTTCTCGAATGCTTCTCGCTGCCAATCGTTCCATTGCGCGAATCCAAAGAGGGGTATGGTGAGATCGCCCCCAAAAACATCCCACCACGACTGCAGCAGCAAGCGGTGCGGCAAGTGCTTCATACTTTTGAACCCGCTTCGGAATCTCTAGAGAGGGTTCGCCTGGTCGGTCCGTATAAAAATCGGAAGTCGTAACACCGCTATGCAATTTTTCGGTTTCTTCATGCAACAAATCGAACAGCCGAATTTGGTGGGAATCATCGGGTAAATACCGTTTCACCGTAGAAACCAATGCTTTGATTGAAAGAGGATGGGGTGCTTGCGTGTCTTCAAGGGCTTGAACTTTTTCGGCAAGCTCCACAAAAAAACTGTCGGCATCGTTGATCGCGATGGGCTGTGCGCGGCGATGATTGACGAGTTGATTTGCCCGGTCGCCTCGCTTCCCACGGTCACACCAAAATGTCGAAAAGCGACGCGATGAGGTTCGAAGAATAGCTGCACGAAGCGCAGCGTCCCATTCGCCAGACCAGCCACAGACAATCAATCCGTACTCGTCGAATACCCGGTCCAGCAGCCGGTTCAGAGCTTCTTCATATGCCTCCAATTCAGAGACGGTGTTTCTGATTCGGGTGTCGCGATAATCTCCGTGCAGTTTGATGACTGTACAACCAGAATGAGCCAGTGGTAACGAACCCTCAATCGCATCGAGAGTGCTGATGACCGTTGGCGTAATTCCAACTTCTTCCAGGGCTCGTTCCATCAATCGGTCAAAATTGGTGGTCAGAATCACTTTGATGTAGCCACCGGCTGCCAATCTGGCGATGGCCTTATGCCCTGTCGTGGGTTTCTTGAGACCTTGACTGCGCTCTTCCTCGGTAGGCTCGAAGTAATTTCGGAGCAATTGCTGCCGTTCTGCCGGAGTTGCAGCCAGAGCATCCAGAATTTTACTGTAGTCAGGCTCGCTGCTGTATTTTTTCCCGAACCATACTTCCGGGTTTGGCCCACAATCCTCGCTTTGCACTGCGGCCAGCTTTGTCACCAAATCGAGAACTACTTCCCAACCTGTCGGAATTTGAGCGGAACGCGAAACACCTGAACCAAGCAGCAGGGCGTAAACGCCCTTCTGCGATTGCATTGAAAACGATAGTGAAATCAGCGGATCATGGGGTTGCCTCGAATTGACGGACGGAGGAAAGGGCGGACAATGAACGGACCGACCCATGACTTTCCAGCACATTGGGATCCTAAGCTTAGAATTCCACGTGGACAAGTTGTCGCG
>JADMIO011437906.1_pt1 | contig 26668 bp, 30 predicted proteins | sample 8958161 | NCBI WGS metagenome assembly JADMIO01 (sample SAMN16585339, study PRJNA669376) | soil metagenome | isolation source: Crop rotation soil | place: USA: Cullars Rotation, Alabama | collected 2011 | reverse complement strand
GCCGCGACTTCAAGTCACGTGAATTCCAAGCTTCGGATCCCACTGTGCTGGAAAGGATGTTAGGCCCTGAAATGGGAGGGTATGTCGTTGTATCGACAACTGAAACAGATCCCAAAACCCAACGACCCACAACTCCCGGCACAATAAATGGCGGCTTTTTCAAAAAAACCAAACCTGAACAATATCCCTCAATTGTTATTGCTGTTGATGATATCCACGAAGCGATGAAACAGGTCGTTGCAGCAGGTGGTAAAGTCCTTGGCGGACAAAAACCGGGAGAACCTGATGATATCCCAGGTGTCGGCCTCTATGTCTCTATCCTCGATACCGAAAGAAACAGAGTCGGCCTTCTACAACCCTCGAAAATGTAATAGCTCTCACTGATAGGAAGCGTTTTTCTTAGAGGATTTTATCTATTGAAAATTTTGTTGGAGTTATTGGAGAGCGGCCCCGTGATATAATTTCTCTGAGTATTGATATTTTTTGGCAATGCAATATTAGTGGTGGATACACAAACGGTATTCGTTGTTGATGCATTTGATTTTGCGCCACCTGTATTGATCGATCCACCTCTCGTATTTCCTCGCGCGCTATTCCCTCCTGTATTTATATTCGAGAGAAGGTAATTTGCAACCTCTGCAGTACAATAATTGTTCACATACACCGTAGGTTTGGGTGTTGAAGTTGGTGTTAGCGTCGGCGTCCTTGTAGGAGTAGGTGTGTTGGTTGGTGTGCTCGTTGGGGTCCTTGTTGGCGTATTGGTTGGAGTCGAAGTTGGAGTGTTAGTCGGTGTACTCGTGGGAGTGTTAGTGGGTGTGTTAGTCGGTGTATTTGTAGGCTGAAATGGAGTAACCGTTGGTGTATTTGTCGGAGTTGACGTCGGCGTGTTCGTTGGAGTGTTAGTAGGAGTGTTAGTAGGCGTGTTCGTTGGAGTATTAGTTGGCGTTGATGTCGGCGTATTCGTAGGCGTATTAGTCGGTTGAAGTGGTGTAGCTGTCGGCGTATTCGTAGGCGTATTTGTAGGAGTATTGGTCGGAGTATTTGTTGGTGTATTCGTTGGTGCAGGAACAGAACAATTATTAGACCAAAGGCTTATACCTGCGGTATCCCAATGCTTGCCTAGATATTGGCAGGTCCCGCTGTCGCATGCATATTCAAACGGAGGGATCACATCATCCCCATGTCCGTCATGACCGTTGACATCGCCGCTTTTTGCCGGACATTGCGGGTTGTAGGGATTTGTTTCACTGGATGTGGAATGACAAATGAGCACCTTTCCATCACCGCATCCATCTTGTGTATCAATCGTTGGCGTCGGTGGATCTATGGCAAATGTTTTACCCACAATACTATTATTATTTCTTCCAAATCCGAATAGGAACATCAGAACAACAAATCCTAGGAGCGCACCTTGCAAAAAAGACCACGTGTGTATTTTTCGTTTCATACCAATTGTGCTCACAAAAATACCTGCTTTGGGCAGGTATAGAATACGTCGCATATTCTCACACATCAGAAATAGTGTCAATAGATCATTTTGGATTTTTCAGTGTATACTGCCCATAGCATTCTATGAAATTTGACATCACACATCTACGACTTCATAACACAGGACTCTCTAGCTCTCCTTTTGAGAACGCGTATGATGTTGTTTCTCATCTTGGTGCCGTCCAGTCACAGGATTTTGCTGCTGCCAAATGGGCTCTTGGGCTTCGTATAAAAAATTCAACTGATGAAAAAATAGAGAAGGATTTCAATGACGGCAAAATTCTTAGGACCCACGTCCTTCGACCTACGTGGCATTTTGTGTTACCAGAACATATCCGTTGGATGCTGGCACTCACTGCTCCAAGAATAAAAACCTTCATGGGACATTATAATAAAAAACTCGAACTCACTGATGCAGTATTTACCAAAAGCAATACAACGATAATCAAGGCATTAAAGGAAAACAGGTATTTGACGAGACAAGAATTGAAAACATATTTGGAAAAAGCTGGAATAAAAACAGATGTACAACGTCTGGCACACATCGTTATGTGGGCCGAACTGGATGGATTGATTTGCAGCGGTCCTAGGCGAAGTAAACCCGCCTCGCCGAAGACGAAGCATGCGACGAGTCGAGGCGGGCAATTTACCTATGCATTGTTGGAAAAACGAGCACCCAAAACTAAACGCTTGAGTCATGAGGAATCATTAGAAAAGCTCGCTAATCTCTATTTCACTAGTCATGGGCCGGCTCAACTCAAAGATTTCTCCTGGTGGTCTGGACTTTCTATGAAAGATGCAACGAAAGCATTGGATTTGATTCGATCTAGATTAAATCAAGAAACCATAAACGGAAAGATGTATTGGTTTTTTCCTAATGTACCAATAACTCATAACCAATCACCAATGGCCTATTTACTCTCTATTTATGATGAATACACAATTGCGTATAAAGATAGAAGTGATATAAGTGAAGGACGAGCTCGAGATATCGAGAGAATGATTTCCATGGGCAATGCACTCACATCTGTGATAATTTTGGACGGAAAAGTAGTCGGCACATGGAAAAGATTGCTTAAAAAACAACATGTGGAAATAACATTAACTCTGTTTCGAACATTAGAAAAAATAGAGAAGGAAGAGTTACAAAAAACAGCAGACCGCTATGGTACATTTCTTGGTATGTCTCCGGTTTTACACTTTAGTTAATATCGTATGAAATACGTTGCACTGCTTCGAGGAATAAACGTCGGTGGAAATAACATCATCAAAATGGTTGCGCTCAAAGCGTGCTTTGAAAAAGAAGGCTTCAAAAGCGTATCCACCTTTATTCAAAGCGGTAATGTGATATTTGAATCAGAAGAAAAGCATACTGATATAGTGATAAGGAAGATTGAATCCTCACTTTCAAAAACGTTTAGCTACAAATCCCGAATTGTGTTGAGATCGCTTGAACAAATGAAAAAAGTTGTGGCAAATGTTCCAGATGACTGGCAGAAACAGACTGATATTCGCTGTTATATAGCATTTATCAAAGAACCCATGACGGCAGAAAAAGTGGGTAAAGATATTGAACTGAAAGATGGAGTAGATTCTCTAAAAGTCGGAAACGGCGTACTCTATATGACGACTCTTTTTTCAGCACTCACCAAAAGCAGGTTCAACAAACTCGCCGGGAAAAAAATCTATCAGGATATGACTATCAGAAATTATAATACGACGAAAAAAATTACAGCATTGATGGAATAAATGGACTTTATACCGCTTCAAGCTTGCTCAGACATTTTTTCATATCAATTCCTTTTCCAAACATTCCTTTGAATAGATCTCCATGTTTATCGATTCTTTTTCGTAGTGTTTGTATAGTAAATTGGTCAGGTCTCAAACGTTTTGTAACTTCTTTCCAAGAAAGCGGTGTTGAAACAGTAGCTTTTGGCCATGCCCTCATACTATAAACACTTGCAGTTGTCTGCCCACGGGCGTTTCTCAAATAATCCAAATATACTTTTCCTTGCCGATCCTTTGGATTGTGTTTCAAACTCACTAAACGAGGAAGTTGTTTTTGTATCTGTAAACAAAGCAGTTGGGTAAATTGCCGTACTTGTTCATAGGTATATTTGGCTCCGGTGGGAATATAGATATGGAAACCGCGTTTGCCAGATGTTTTACAAAAACTTTGCACCTCTAATTGTTCCAACAGATTTCTCACAACCAAAGCCACCTTAATAACACTTTCGAAACTTGTCTTTTCTGGATCTAAGTCTAATATCAAATAATCAGGGTATTCTATATGACCAACTCGCGAATTCCATGGATTCAAATCGATGCATCCTAAATTGATAATATATATCAAGCTCTCTGTATCTTGGCAAAGGAGATACTGCGTCACTTTGTTTTCCGACTCAGACTGGATTGCTGTTCGCTTGATCCACTTGTCAGACAAGCGGCTCATATCTTTCTGAAAGAATTGTTCTCCCTCAATTCCATCTGGAAATCGAAGAAGTGACTGAGGTCTATCGATCAAATACGGCAAAATGATTGAGGATATTTCGCTATAGTATTTGATGACGTCGCCTTTTGTATACTTCTCTTTTGGCCAAAATACTTTTGATAGATTGGTAAGCGTAAGCGTTCGTTCTCCGATTTTTATCTGATCTGAAGATCTTTGCACTTGATCTGCTTCTAGATGTTTATCTTCGCGAAGTCCTAAAAAAATCGGTTGGCGCATCACATGATCTTTTGTCCATTCTTTGAAAGTAACGCTGCAAACGAGGTGCGGCCTTACCCATGTGACAGGCGTGTTGGTTTTTGGTTCTTTATCAAACGGACATGTTTTTTGTATCAAAGGTTGAAGTTTCTTATGAATGGATACTAACATTGGATCTGTAAATCCCCCGCCCGCGTGTCCTATATATTTCAGTTTTCCATTTTTATATATTCCCAAAATTAACGCGCCAAAATATTTCCTGCCTCCATTTGGCTTGGTAAATCCTGCAATAATTGCTTCCTCCCGCTGTATCGTTTTCATCTTTAACCAGTCATGTGACCGTTCACCCATGCGATACGGACTGTTCACATGCTTAGCCATAATACCTTCCAAATTCATTTTTTTGGCAAGAAAGAAAAATGCTTTTCCAGTCTCTGAAACATAATCACTAAGTCTTATATGTGGAAGAGCGGGAAGAAGTTCCCTGAGGATTTCTTTTCTTCGGACAAGAGGTAAGTCTCTCAAATCATGCCCATCGGCATAGAGTATATCGAATACATAATAGTATAGCTCTCCTTTTCCATCCGGATACTCTTGCAAGAGTTGAAAAGCTGCTCTACCTTCAGGATTAAGTACTACTATCTCTCCGTCCAACACTGCATCTACTGGAAACTTAGTAAGCGATTGCACAATAGGTGCATATTTTTGGTTATACGAAATATTGTTTCTGGAATACAATGAAGCATTTCCGGATTCAATTTCAGCAATAGCCCGGTACCCATCCCACTTGAGCTCAAATATCCAATCGCGCTTATTGAACGGAGTATCAACGGTTTGCGCCAACATTGGTTTGATCTCATGAGGCATAGGATGTATAGGAGCATCGTGAAAATCTATGCCTTTGTGTTTGCTTATCCAAATTTTCTTATTTTTTACAGACTCCTTGGCAATCTCGTCCATTGTTCTTTTGGTTGTAATTGATCTGTCATTTTTCAAAACATCGTCTTTGGATGCGTACTCATCGTTTGCTTTGATCAAAAGCCAAGCATTTTCCTCATCAGATTTTATTTTTACTAATGCAAATTCTCCTTTTAATTTTTCCCCAAGCAATACAAACGTGAGGTGTCCTTTTAACAGTTGCTCTTGCAATAATTTTTCAGCTTTTTTTCGATTAGAAGAAGTGAGATAGGGACTATAGATCCCTGTATCCCACACCATTACCGTACCCGCCCCATAATTTCCTTTGGGAATAATGCCCTCAAACCCTGCATACTCCAATGGATGATCCTCTACCATCATCGCCAAGCGTTTATCATCTGGATTGAGCGACGGACCTTTGGGCACAGCCCAACTTTTCAAGACACCGTCAAGCTCTAGGCGAAAGTCGTAATGCAGTCTGGAGGCTTGGTGTTTTTGGACTACAAAAGTAAGCGGGCCTTTTTTGAGAAGTTTACCTCCTGGAGGTTCGGGAGTTTTTGCAAATGTCCGCTTTATTCGATATGAGGCTAAACTCATGGAAGCTAATTAGCAAACTGATGGTGTTTCGCTTTCTCTAGACTTTCTTTGAGAAGAAGCATGAGATCAGCGCTTTTGGTTGGGTGGGGTATTTCATAATCATTTTTGGGCTTGGCACGCCGTCCCTTTTTCTTTTCCCTGATAAGCCGCTCGAGCTCTTTTTGATAGGTGTCTACATACTCAGCAGGTTTGAAATGTTCGGTCAGGTGATCGATAAACGAGGTTGCCATCGTCAATTCTTTTGCCCTGATACTTTCATGTTTTGGCAAATTCAGCCCGTCTCCCGATTGAATCTCTTTCTCAAATCGCATCTGTTCCAAAATAATGAGGTGCTCATGCGGTTTGATAATTCCTAAATGTTCACGGCTGTGGATGACAAATTTCGCTATACCTACTTTTTTTGATTTTTTTAGCGACTCCCGGAGAAGTGAATACGCTTTGGCTGCGCCTTTATCGGGCTCCAGAAAATATGGTTTTTCAAAATACATTGTGTCAATCTCATTCTCTTTCACAAATGCCAATACATCAATAGTTTCCGACCGTTTGAGATTAACGCTTTTAAAATCTTCGTCAGTTAAAACTACATAATCTCCTTCTTCATATTCATATCCTTTGACGAGATCTTTTTGTGACAATTCTTTTCCATCCCTTTTGCATACTTTGGCAAACCGTATTGGAGAAAGGTCAGTTTTATGAAGATAATGGAATCCCACTTTTACACCAGCTGTGGCACTGTAGAGTTTTATAGGAATATTGATAAGCCCAAAACTCAAAACACCTGACCAAATCGCACGCATATATCTATTCAATCATTCTTTTGGCCAATTATCAACCTATATATATCAAACAACATGTCACCCTTTGTATTCTGGGCATAAATCGCCAAGGGGACAATTTTCACAGGTATGCGGACGGGCGACACACATATGTCGTCCATGAAGCGTGATCAAGTTGCCGAAATCAATCCACTTGTCTTTGGGAACAATAGTCATGAGGTCTTGCTCTATTTTTACTGGATCTTTTTCTTTTGTGAATCCTAATTTATTGGATAAACGGATACCATGAGTATCGATAACAATCCCCTCCGGCTTCCCAAATACGTTATTCAAAACGACATTCGCGGTCTTTCTGGCAACACCAGGAAGCGCGTCGAGCTCTTCCATTGTTTGGGGCACTTTTCCTCCATATTTTTCTATAATCATTTGAGCTGCTGCTTTAATATTTTTGGCTTTGTTGGAAGGAAAAGAAACCTTGCTGATCAATTTCAGTATATCTTCTCCATCTGCATCAGCCATTGCTTGAATAGTAGGGTATTTTTTAAACAATGCAGGAGTAAGCGTGTTGACGAGTTTATCTGTCGTTTGAGCAGCCATAATAGTCGCTACTAAAAGCTCGAATGGTGTTTTGAAATCAAGCTCTACTTTGGGATTGGGATACACCTTGTATAACCGCTTCATTATCTCTAATGCTTTATCTTTTTGTGTCATGGTATGCGTATAATACCAAAAATACACAGAGAGACAATAATGAGATATAATATAAACCTATGAAAAACATTACACCCCATTTATGGTATGACAAAGAGGCAAAAGAAGCTGCAGAATTTTATACTTCTATATTACCTAACTCAACAATCACCAGCACAACGACGCTTCATAATACACCGTCAGGAGATTGTGATGTCGTTTCATTTGAACTTGCTAAACAGCCTTTTATGGCTATAAGCGCCGGTCCTTTCTTCAAATTCAATCCTTCGATATCATTCCACATAAAATGCAAAACAACAGATGAAGTGGATGTTCTCTGGGAAAAACTGTCCAAAGGCGGGACAGTACATATGGAACTTGGTGAATATCCTTTCAGCAAACGGTACGGATGGCTCTCTGATAAATACGGACTTTCATGGCAAATAATTTTCGCGGGAGAGCAGGAAATAAAGCAGAAAATTACGCCTGTTATGATGTTTGTCGGCACTGTATGCGGAAAAGCAGGAGAAGCAATCAAATTCTACACATCAGTTTTTTCGGAGCGAGATGGAAAAGATTCGTCCAAAATACTCATGTCTATGACGTATGGCAAAGATGATGCGCCCGACAAGGAGGGAACGCTAAAGTATGCTGCATTTACGCTTCGCGGACAGGAATTCGGTATTATGGACTCGGCTCATGAGCATACATTCTCATTTAATGAAGCGGTTTCTTTCCTCATACCGTGCGAAACACAGGAGGAAATAGACTATTTTTGGGAAAAACTTTCAGCAGATCCTCAGTCGGAGCAATGCGGCTGGTTGAAAGACAAATACGGCATCTCCTGGCAAATTTCTTCAACAGCGATGGACGAAATGATGACGAAAGGAACACCGGAACAAATTGACCGTGTCATGCAAGCATTTTTACCCATGAAAAAATTTGATATTGCTTCACTGAAAAAGGCGTATGAGGGAAAGCAATAATTTCTGCTTAATTCAGTTTTTTTTGTAACACTTTGACACTCTCTGGCTGATAGATTGATACTGATATAACAGTCCCAAGTTTTTTTAGCTTGCTTATTTTTGTTTTTAATTCTTCACTGGATAAAAGATCTGATTTCGTCAAAAGTATTATCTCATTCTTTTGAAGAAGTTCTGGGCTGAATTTTTCCAACTCATTCCTCACTTGTAAATAATCTTTTTCTATGTCATTTGAATCGCTACTGACGCAGTGGAGAAACAGGCTCACTTTCTCGGCATGTTTCAGAAATTTTATTCCTAAACCTTTTCCCAAAGAAGCGCCTTCTATTAGTCCCGGAATGTCAGCAATAATTTTCCCATTCATAACTCCTAAGTTTGGTTCAAGTGTGGTAAATGGATAGTTTGCTACTTTGACATGTGCAGCAGTCAACATGTTTAATAGACTGCTTTTCCCAGCATTTGGCAAACCAATCAGACCAAAATGCGCGATAAGCTTCAATACAATATGAGTATTCCGTAATTGTCCTGGTTTTCCTTTTTCTGCCTGAAGCGGAGTAGTATTGCTTGGTGAACGCAATTCATATGTTCCTTTTCCACCTTTTCCACCCTTGCACAGCAATATTTTTTGGTTTACATCATCAATGGTAAATGTTTCGTGAGCTTGAGAATCAGTCAATATAGTACCTAGGGGTACAACCATCGTGAGATCTCGACCGTCTTTGCCTGTTTTACGATTTACTCTCCCGTCTCCTCCATTTTCGGCTGCTATACTATTTTTGCCTACGAATTGGTTAAGCGCGGTCAAATCAGAAGTAGCTGACAAAAAAACATCTCCTCCATCACCTCCGCTGCCTCCATTGGGCCCGGATTTATACCCAGGAAAAAAGGATGCTTTTCCATCGCCACCTTTCCCTGCTTTAATCGTTAGATTCAATTCATCAATAAACATACACAATGCCTTCCTTTATTTTCATGATGTAAATATGATAGCACGTAGAATATAACAAGGAGACGTAAATACCCAAAAGTAGAATTGAGGTATATAAAAAAGTGTAATTTACTTCTTATTTTTCTTTGGTTTCTTTTTCTCTCTCTGCGGCTTTGTGTTTCTTTGTGCCATACAGTAAGTATATATCAATACACGAAAAGATCAATAGTGGTAAAATACCCTGTAGTACGCATGCATATCACCTTTATATCTTCTTTTGTGCCTAGAAAATGTGGCATTGCAACGTATACGAGAGATCTCTCACTCGATTTGCAAAAACAAAAACATGAAACTGCTGTAGTGGCCATGGAAAATCCAGTTATTCCTACAACGTATTCTTCACCTGTTATTCATACACTCAAGCAACATCAATTGGATAGTTATAAAAAAATAGCCTCCAAATTGAATAATTCGGTTACAGACTGCGTACACCTACAGCATGAATTCGGTCTTTATGGCGGCGATGATGGAGAATATATTCTTTCACTGGCAACACTTCTTACGAAGCCACTGATCACTACCTTTCATACAGTGTTACTCACACCTTCACCTCACCAAATTTATATTATTCAAGTATTGGCACGCCTCAGTAGACGGGTAACTGTTATGGACGAAATCGCCAAAGACAGGCTCATAAACGTCTATGGACTCAATGCGAAAGACATCGTTGTTATTCTCCATGGCGCTCCGATTGTGCGCATGAAGCAACATGAAGCAAAAAAACATATTCAATTATCAAAAGCTTTCATACTGCTTGCAAACAATCTTTTGAGCCGAAATAAGGGAATGGAATATGCTATAGAAGCAGTGGCTAAAGCCGCAAAACACATTCCAAATCTTATATTTTTAATTATCGGAGAAACGCACCCGCTGGTAAAAATAGAGGAAGGAGAATCTTATAGAAACGAACTCATTGGATTAGTAAAAAAACTACATATTGAAGATCGAGTCATATTTAAAAATACATATGTGTCCCTAGAAGATTTAATAATTCTTCTAGCAGCATCAGACGTCTATATCACGCCGTATTTAGATCCACAGCAAATTACATCAGGAACACTCTCCTATGCAATTGGCGCTGACAAAGCATGCATTGCCACAGAATATGTCTATGCAAAAGAAATGTTAGCAAGAGGACGGGGCATCTTAGTTCCGTTCCGTGATAGCGGCGCGATTTCCCAAGCTCTCATTGACTTATATACACATCCTGACAAACGTCACGCTATAGAAAAAAAAGCGAATAGACTCAGAAAAAATATGAGCTGGTCCAAAGTAGCGCAAAAACACATCCAAACATATAAACAAATACTTTCTGATGAGAAAGATATTTCACACACTGCTCTGGAATACATACATAATCCTATCGACATTTCGTATCTTATTCATCTCACAGATACCGTCGGCATAATGCAACACGCGTATCATACAATTCCAGACAGAAAATTCGGCTATAGCACTGACGACAATGCACGAGCACTCGTTGTTGTTTCTCAAATGTATAAACAGCGAAAAGAAGAGCGTACAGCAGATCTCATAAAAATATATGTCAGTTTTCTTCAATTTGCACAGGAAAAAGGAGGCAAATTCCATACTTTTTTGAATTTTCATCGCAATTGGGATGATAAAGCCGAGGTTACTGATGCATATGGGAAAACTATGTGGGCATTGGGACTATTTGTTCACACCAATACAGACTCGCACTTTACCCAGCCGATGAATACACTATTTTCCGCTAGTCTCCAACATATTAATGCAATCGGAGATGTAAGAAACGCAGCCTACACCATTCTTGGTTTGTATTATTATCTTCAAGCATACGAGAGTAAAACAGATACCGCACTTGGCGCATTTGTATACATGAAAAAACTCGCTGATTTTTTGTTGGACCGTTATACTCAGGCACGAACGGATGGATGGGACTGGTTTGAGAATGAGGTCACGTATGACAACTTTCGTCTACCACAAGCGTTGTTTGCAGCCTTCTTAGCAACAAAAGATCGAAGATACAAGGAAGTAGCGCATGCTAGCCTAAAATTTATCACAAACTGTAATTTTGATGCAAAGCGCCAGTATTTTGATTTTATTGGACAAAATGGATGGTACAAAAAGGGTGGCAAAAAAGAAGAGTATGATCAGCAACCTCTCGAAGCAGCAGGAGCAGTGGACGCGTATCTTTTCGCTGCCAAAGCACTTTCGAAAAAACGATATGCTGAAAAAGCTGTACTGGCATTTGAGTGGTTTTTTGGTAAAAATAGAAACCACCGGTCCATCTATGACTTTGAGACCAAGGGTGTTCATGATGGTCTCAATCTTCGGGGAGTAAATCAAAATGAGGGAGCTGAATCGTTGGTTTGTTTTTTGATGGCATGCCTCTCGCTTCAAGAGTATTTCAAAAAAGATCCAGAACAGACTGTTTTTTTACCGTTGCCAAACCGATGACCTGATCTGCGGCACCATAATAGATATAATACTCATCATCTTTCTCAATAGCTCCGCAGGTAAATACGACATTGTTAATATACCCGTATTTTTCATAATCTTTCTCCGGCTCCAAAATAGGCTGAAGTGAGCGGTAAATTATTTTTTGTGGATTATCATAATCGAGAAACATGATCCCCAAACGATACGTATTAGACGCGTCCACCCCATGATAAAAAAGTAACCATCCCTTTTCAGTCTCAATCGGAGGCGCGCCAATCCCAGTTCGACGAGAATCCCAAAATCCAGGACGCTCCTCAAATACAGGATGACCCTCAGGCCAAGAAGTTATGCTGTCAGAACGAGCGAAATACGTCTTTCCCATGCCTCGTCGATACAGCAACCAAAATTCTCCGTTCATTTTTTTTGGGAAAAAACTCGAGTTTTTTCCTGATAAATGAGGAATAATCACATCATGATCAATAAATGTTTTGAAATCCTGGGTTGTGGAAAGAGCAATACGGGGTTTTTTGGCAATTTTCTCTTTCCAATTTGGGTTTATTTCTGCTTCCAAATCTTCAGAAACAGCGGTATACGTCAAATAATACACATCATCAATCTTAACAACTCTGGGATCTTCAATGCCCAACGTTTCATCCGGATGCCCATACCCATAATAGAGAGGTTCCGGTCTTCTGACAAATCGCGTACCATCTGTACTTATTGCCAAACCCAATCGAGAAACCATATCCTGTTTTCCCATTGCTCTGTAAATCAAATAAGTTTCATCTCCTACCATAATCGCACCGGGATTAAACACCAGCATGTTCTCCCAAGGTTGGTTTGACGGGCTGAGGATAGGGTTATTTGCTGAACGTTTTAATTGAAGCATATACCTCCCAGTATGCGATATAGAGAACTAATTCACAAGCTTTTGTATAAGTGCAAATACACACCTTGACACCTCATAAGCAAATATGCAAATCTAAGATAGATATGCCTAAACGTAGAAAAGCCAAAGGAAAAATAACGCAATATAAAAAAACGCAATCATACCACTGGGTCATTGTGAGCATTGTGCTGACTGTGGGCTCATTGATACTCATTAATTTTTATGTAAATTATTGGAATAAATCTATTCCTTTTCAACAAGTGACGCTCGCTAAAAACACGAAACTCGGACATGAATGGAAAACAGGAGAATTAGTTGTTGAATTTCATCCCGGTGTGTCACAATCTAATATCAACCAACTCGTTTCTTCTCATGGAAGTTCTGTAAAAAAAGAAATAAAAAAAATCTCTACAGTAGTCCTACAAGTTCCCGAACAAGCCGTAGAAGGTGTAGAAAATGCGTTATCTCATAATCCGTTCGTTTCGCGGGTTTCAAAAAATTTTATTTATGAAGAAATGATGATATCCCCAAACGATCCTGGATATAAAGACCAGTGGGCGCTCAGAAAGATAGGATTGCCAACAGCTTGGGAGCAATCAAAAGGAAGTGAAAACCAGATAATTGCAATTCTAGATAGCGGGATTGATACTGACCATCCGGATTTTGCCGGGAGACTATTGCCTGGTTGGGACTATACGGATGACAATAGTGATTACGAAGATCTTGCGTGTGGACATGGGACAAAAGTTGCAGGAATTGTCGGAGCCGTGACAAATAATAATCTTGCAATTGCGGGTGTCACATGGAACACAAAAATTCTTCCAGTAAAAATAGCTATTCAGATAGGAGAAATCTGTGCGGCGTCTCTTGCTGATATCGCGGAAGGTTTGGTTGGAGCAGCAGATAAAGGAGCGAAAATTGCAAATATAAGTTATAAAATTAATAACGGTGTATCCTTAACGACAAGTCTGAGCTATTTCCAGTCAAAGGGCGGACTTGTATTCGCAGCGGGAGGTAATGCAGATTTAACTAACCCAGATCAATTTCTTGACCTTCCGGAAAATCCCTATTTAATTTCTGTTGCAATGACTGATTCGCGTGATGATTCGTTTCTGTCAGTTGCGGGTCCATATATTGACCTTTCAGCGCCGGGGCATAAAATACCATCACTAACGAATGGGGGATTCTATGATCCCTTAGGAGGTGGTACCGGCACATCGTATGCATCGCCAATTGCTGCAGGTGTCGCGGCGCTCGTATGGTCACATTCACCGCATTTATCACCATATCAAGTGGAGGCTATACTTGAGACAACTGCCGTAGATAGAGGTGTAAAAGGATATGATCCAGATTATGGTTGGGGTAGAGTTGATGCGCAAGCAGCAATTGCCAAAGCGAATACAATTACTCAAGCGGATCAAAACGCTCCGACAGTAACAATTACTAATCCGCCGAATGGATCAACAGTCAGTGGAGATATATCTATTGATGTGTCTGCTGTAGATGACAACAGTATGGGACGTGTTGATCTGATTGTAGACAACAGATGGTATGCATCAGATTTTATTGCACCATACAAATTTATCGTATCTTCATCAACACTTTCTGCCGGCTCTCATACATTTGTTGCTGAGGCGTATGATATGAGTTTAAATAAGGCCACTTCTAGCACTATCCAAGTATCCGTCGAACAGTCAACTACAAACCCGAGTCCTACTCCTCGCAGAGGGAAAAAGTAATTCATTCAATACTCTAGTAGATTATTCTTTGCTACCTTTGGGGAGGCTTTCGCAGGCTTCGCCGTCTTTATCGCCGTCGAGACGATTGAGGTCATTATCTGTACCGCCGACTTTTTCAAAAAATGCTTGCGCTTTGGGTTTAGTCGCGAAATCATCACAGTTATAATCGTCTGCTTTTTTTCCTTTTGTGGAGTCAGTCGTTATATTTCCATCGGTATCAAATAAAATATTCCCTGATTCGTCACGTGCGACTTTTGATTCTTGAAATGATCCTGTTTGGATAAGTTTCCCCACATCCCAATCGTTTTGTGATACTTCCAGGCCAAGCGCTGCAAGAAGCGCCACAAATGCAACGATGAGACCAATTCTTGCTTTTTCCCAAACGAAAAAGAGTACAGCCACAATGATCATCAAAACAACGATGAAACCCAAGCGGAATTTGCGGTTGCCGCGCAATTTGTTTACTGCTGATTGTGTCTGTTTGGGCTTTTCTTCTTCGATATGCTCTTTTTCTGCATCTACCATGATGGAATCGTATATGATAGAAAGAAAAACTGCAAGAGCAATAAATTTTGGATTATTTGAAATTTAATCGTATTGACAATGTATGTACAAATAGTATACTATATACGTGAAATTTGTATTTGATTTTTCAAAAGAAAAAGATGCAATTTTAAAAGAAGCGAGAGGTATCAGTTTTAATGATGTTATAGAGGCTATTAAAAAGGGAGGGTTGTTAGATAACATCGATCACTTTAACAAGAAGAAATACCCGCATCAAAGAATTTATATTGTAAAAATAAAAGACAAAATATATTCTGTACCGTTTGTAATAGACAAGGTAAAAAAAATAACATTTCTAAAAACAATTTATCCAAGTAGATCGCTCAAGAAAAAATATTCAAAATAAAACTATGAAAAAAAATTTCAATAAAAATTATTCTGATGAAATTCCATTGGACGATTATGAAAAAGAACTAAAAGAGTTCCTAGATAAAGGAGAGTTCGTCAGTGAACCCAATTTTAAGGAAACAAAAAAAATTGTTGAAGATGCAGCAAAGCAATTCGTCGCACTTGAAGAAAGCAAAAGTATTACGCTGAGAATAAAGAAAAAAGACATTATAAAACTGAAAGCCCGTGCTGCCAGAAACAATATCCCATATCAAACACTTATTGGACTTCTGATCAATCAATACGCAGAAGGCAAAACAAAGCTTACATTGTAGGAAGAAGTAATTTTACTTTGTTTTCAGGAAGAAACTGAGGATTGCTGAAGAAATGGTACCCATCACAATGGAACCCACGAACTGGACTGTCATATCCACCATGATCACTTTTTCGTTTGACGCACCGGTCAATTGATAGGCATCGCGTACATAATTGAGTATTTCTTGATTGAACAAAAGATAATACAACATAAAGATAAACGGTGAGATGATGGCAAAAACTAATGAGATCTTGAATCCTTCTGTTAATCCCTGCTTGAATGTCATCTTTCCTTTCAATTCTTTTTTTCTAGATTTGATCCCTAAAAACCAGAGGATAAACGGAGCGAGGATAAAAATAAATTCCAGTGGTGTCCGTTTTTCAAAACTCGTGTATTGGCCGGTGACATGCATGAACAGCAGGCACACGACAATAACCCCGCACATGCTGAGCGCGTATTTTACATAATTTTGTTCCCACCATTTCATATAAACAGTATACCAAATATAATGGAAATATGGACTACGTTGGACCAGTGCACGGAAGCCCATTGATTCACCCAGTTATTTTATATGGATATGCCGCTTTTGTATTATTGTCTCTATTTATCATATTTCGAATCCCCCGACTACGTAGAGTTTTTATAATACTGCATATCAATAGTTTTCTCCTTTTGGCAAGTATCGCAACAACAATACTGATACCAGCACCACGTGCTCTCAAAATAGAGCATGAACAATCAAAAATTACTATTGTCTTTGATCGTCCGGTGAAACGAAAAACGCTTCAAAAATCGATCGCGCCTCCTCTACCGGGTACCTGGGCGTTTGAAGATCCTATATATGCTACTCATCTCTATCGATCGTTGGTTTTTTATCCCCATGCACCTTTGCAACCAGGAACGACGCACACGGTAATGATCTCTGAAATTGCTAATTTTCTACAATTTCTATCTCCACCCCTCTCGTTAACAAAACAACTACATACAAAGATAGAGCTGGTGGACACATCAGTGTTAGGGATCCAACATGACACGTCAGAAAAGACTATCGCAGTGCTGGGTATATTTCCAGGGGACTCATGGACGGGAGTTGGAGTAGACCAACCTATCCGTATCCAGTTTAACCAGGAAGTAAATAAAGAATCAGCAGAGTCTCATATAGCTATTTCTCCTGTTACCCATGGCACATTTGGTTGGGACGGAAAAACACTAGAATTTCGTCCAGTAAACGAATGGTTATTTAATAATAAATACACTGTCTATATTTCTCCTGGAATACGTGGGTTATCAGGTACAGAATCCACCTATGGATACAGTATGGCATTTACCACACAAGAAAAAATCACACGACTTGCTGTACCGACATATCTTCAAGAATACGCGCTTTCCTGTGAAGCAGCTGCCCTTCGGATGGCACTTGCCTACCGTGGTGTTTCTGTTAGTGAAGATGAATTGCTTACTAAACTTGGCACTGACCCGACAAATAAAAACGGTTCTGTGTGGGGTAATCCGTATGTGGGATTTGTGGGTAACGTTCGCGGGAAACAAATGACTCGCGGGTACGGCGTCTATTGGGAACCCATTACACGCGTGGCTCGATCTTATCGGCACGCAGAATCGTTTACGGGAGGGAATATTTCCAAACTCACTGAAATGGTACAACGCCAGCATCCTGTCATTATTTGGGGATATGTAAAAAACGGCCTGTTGTGTGGCATACCCCAGGAGGCGACAGAATTACTGGAGTCGCAGACGAACATACGGTGTTAGTAGTTGGTTTTGTTGGAAGTTCTAGCAATCCTACATATATAATAGTAAACGATCCGTTGGTAGGAGAAGCATATTGGACAAGAGAAGTGTTTGAAAAGAAATGGCAAGCGTTTGGCCAAAGCGGCGTAGTAGTGTATTGAAAGAGTTACAACTGATATAAATATAGCTTGTGAGACAGGTCTTGTTTTTTTGGTTTCAGATTTGGCAGCGGAAATGTATAACAGAGCACACGCGAGCCAGGAGCTAGATCCTTTTTGAATTTTTTCTCCATTGTTTCCATATGATCTACAATACCGTATACAAAAACAACTGTGGCGCTTGAGAGATCTGCTTTCCTATAGTCTCCCCACTGCACACGCGCTTTGCCAGATAATTTTGATATGAAGATATACAAATTTGAAATGAGAACAAGTATGGGGTTTATTTCCCACCCAATAGAACGCGCACCCAAACGAGAAGCAGCTCTCACGATCCGCCCGTCTCCTGAACCGATATCGATGAGCATATCGCTTGACTTGACTCCTGCAAACTGCAGCATGTACACAATGTGTTTTCCAGGAGTAGGCACATACGGAGCACCGGTAAAAAAGGAAACGACAAAATACACAAAAAAGAGAGCAAATATACTATGAATGAAAAGAAAAAGAAGTGTAATCACTCGCGGTACGGATGGTTATTCTACCCATTCATTGGGGGGCACTGACATTTCCATGATTATGAAATGTGCATGAGCAGAATCCCCAATCATGGATATTTTTCCAACCGAGATTGGTTTCGAGTCCAAATATACGTGTCCACCAAGCTCCTTCACTTTTGCAACCGACTCGGCCATATTTTTCACAGTAAAATATACTGTCCAATTTGGTATCATGCCAGCTTGTTCCATGTCAGGCGCAATTGCCATCATTCCCCCATTCATCCTACCGTTATTTTTGATAGTCACATATCCTGTTTTCTCGTCTGTCTCAAATGTCCAACCAAAAAGCTTTGCATAAAAGTCCTGAGCTTTTTTAACATCTTTCGTATAGAGCTCATTCCAACACATGGCGCCAACTGTGTTTACAATTCCTGCTCCAATATGTTTTTTCGGCTGCCAGAGGGAAAGAGATGCGCCTGTTGGATCTTCAATGACTGCCATTTTCCCAGCATCAAAGACATCCATAGGCGGCATTTTCACTTTTGCTCCAAACGATTCCGCTTTTTTCACCATCTCATCAACATTGTTTACTGTCACATAACTCATCCAGAAAGACGGCATCTTCGGATCAAATGTTTGGCTGCCGCCTGCAACATATTTCCCATCCAAAGAAAACATCGTGTAGTCTGGTTTTCCTTTTTCAGTCGGCATGTCCTCAAACGTCCAGCCAAAAAGTCCTGTGAGGAATTTTTTGCTGGCGGCAATATCTGTTGAGAAAAAATCCGCCCATGAAAATGTGCCCTGAGGATATTTTGTTACAGTGTATGACATGCTTTTAATATATAAATATTACTAGCATCATTATATACTATTACACACTTTTTGTAAGAGTTGACGTCTCCATAATCTTGCACAATGATATAAGAAATAAAAATTCCTACTAGAAAAAAGGTAGGAACCTTGATATATTCAATCCCAATTATGATAAAAAATGCCTCTCAGGGGGCAAAAGAAATACTGGCAGAACTTGAAGATATCTGGAAGAAATATGACCATATCTATAATGCATTCTCTGAAGAACAATGGAATAAAAAATATGGCAAAGATTGGGTTTTTGCTGACCAACCATACCATTTAGCCTTTTTCGACCGCATGGTAGCAGACAGTCTTCTACAGGGAGAGAAACCGAAACAGAAAAATCTCTATAGCACAATGGCACAAATAAATGCCTGGAACGAACAAGAGTTTCAGAAGCGCCCAAAAAATTATTCCCCTCAACAAGCTCTTGATGACTTTCGCAAATCCCATGTTGCAATACGTAAAGCTGCTGGAAAAATAAAATCCTGGGATGCTGCAGTCTGGATGCCGCTTTTTTTTGGTTCGGTCTCTGCAATTGCAGCTCTTGAAGCCTCTCTTGTCCACCATGTTGGTGAATATATAGAATTGTGTCTCCGTCTCGGAAAAGATATTGATACATTCGTCGAATCAATGAAACGCAGACAACAATTTATGCTGACCTTTATGTCTCTCAGCGTTGATAAGCAAGAAGCAGCAAAACGGAATTTTATCTTGGAGTGGAATTTTACTGGTCCGAGCGCAAGTTCGTGGACTATTCGAGTGGAAAACGGGTCTGGAAAACTAGAAGGAGGGAGGGCCAAAAATCCTGACCTGAGTATGTCCATGTCTCTGGCATCATTTGAGAAAATGGTGCGAAAGATGAAGCATCCGATGCTGATGATGTTCACAAGAGAAATAAAAGTAAAGGGTTTTTCGAAAATGCCTACCTTCATGAAACTCTTTCCCCAACCCTAATATTGACAATTGGAAACTTGCAGCTGATAATAGCGGCATGTTAATAAACGCTTCTGTATCTCCTACTATTCCTGTCACAGATCTCCAAAGGGCCAGAGAATTTTATGAGAGAAAACTAGGATTTGCTGTTATCAAAGTCCATCCTGGGGGCATTTCTTTCCGGGCAGGAAACAATACTACATTCTATATATACAAACGCGGCCCATCCAAAGCAGACCATACCCTTGCATCATTTCAAGTCGAAGATGTAGAAAAAACTGTTGATGAATTAACGAAACAAGGAATTGTTTTTGAACACTACGATTTTCCTGGTCTGAAGACAAACGAAAAAGGCATCGCAGTTCTCGATTCTGAAGGAGAAAAGGGGGCCTGGTTCAAAGATCCAGATGGAAATATCCTTGCTGTTGGTCAGGAAATTTAAAACACCTCATTGTTTACCTCAATTACTCTATAGACTATGAAAAAATCAGAACAATTAGTCTTTGTTATACACAAACATGCGGCGACTCGGCTCCACTATGATTTCCGCCTGCAGATTGGCAGTGTCATGCCATCGTGGGCGATACCGAAAGGACCAACATTGGATCCGACCATGAAACGCCTGGCCATGCAAACGACTGACCACGATATGGAATACAGGCATTTTGAAGGAATGATTCCAGAGGGAAGTTATGGAGCAGGGACGGTCATGATATGGGATGAGGGGACGTATATACCAGAAATTGAGTTTTCCAAGGGAATACGGAAATCTGTAGAGAATACGGAAGAAGGACAAAAAGTGATGCAAGAAGGATTGCAAAAAGGAGAGTTGAAATTTTTTCTCTATGGCAAAAAACTCAAAGGGTCTTTCGCGCTCGTCAAAACCCGCGGTTTCGGCCCCAAAAATTCCTGGCTTCTTATAAAACACGGGGATGAATTTGTAAAAGAAGGATATGATGCGAATGCATTTGACTCTTCTGCAGTATCCAAACGTTCAATGACAGAAATCTCCAAAGCTGATACGAAATGGAAAAATCCCGAGGAAAATAATTTTTCTTAAAAATGAGCTTGTCTAGTCAAGATCTCCTCTTTCTCGTTGTACTCTCCTCCGAACGTATTTCTCCAAAAAATGGAATCGATATGGCGAAATCTTCCTGGCAATATTTTCTTGCCGAAGTAAGAACACAATTTATTTATGATGAATTGATTAAAGAAAACGGTCTAGGAGAAGGAAAAGACGGATATGTTTTAGAAATAGATAATGGCATTTCAAAATTAACAGACGTTTTTAATAAATATGAACTGAAAGCACATAGAAAATCAACACAAGAAATTACAAGCTTACAAACAGCTGATGAGTATAGTTTGGGCATCTCGCATAATCAACTTGAACACCTTGAAACGTTAGACAAAGTCGAGACTATGCTTAATCAGCTTGCAAAACATTCTTTATATGGCATGGTACACCAAGTGCATGCTGTTGATGATCCAGCTTTTGAGTGGGATAGAACACATACAATTCGCCTCACTGGAAACGAATGGGAGTATTTTTTTCGATCATGGGCTGAAAAACACCATGATGAAGGCTGGACATATTTAGGAAATCATCGCGGAGCCTCTGGTAGACCCTTGAATCATGTTTTGGAACGTAACGGAAACTTACCTTACTACACACATTATGACAAAACACTAATACGTCAATTCATAAGCGAATTTACATTTGCGAACGGAATAACTATTGCGCGTTTGCCCCTGCTTCTTGCATCTTTTGCAATAGCAAAAGACGATCCGTATTTATTGGCAGGACTTCTTGGTGTAGTCCATGGATTAGATGCAGTCGATGGATTGATAGCGAGACAAGGTTTTGGTAATTCCCGATATGGACCGATTCTGGATATTACTATAGATCATTTAATAGAACTATATACTGCATTTGAATACGCATATAATTTTGGAGTAATACCAAAAAGTTATCCATGGGTTCTCACTATAAGAAATTTGAGTGTTGATTTTCTTCGTTTTTACAACGGTGTAACAAAAAGTTTTTCAAGTGGAGATGCACACCCTCATAAAGCATTTGGCACACAAAAAGAAAATTCAAAGAAAGCTAGATTGACATATGGATTAAGAAAAGCCTTGGGAGATATTACCATTCCCATCATTCCAAGCCTGGGATATGTCATATCGTCTGCTCATGTTCTAGAAAGTCTCGTGCGGGCAGAACCTGTTTTGAATAGCACAAGAGCCAAGGAAATTACAATAGAGATATTGAATAAGATTAAGACCGCAAGCAATAAGAATTGTTAAACATTTTCTTATTGCATTCTTACATTTCTGCGCTATACTACCTCCATGTTGAATTTTGGCAACGTCATGATAGGTACCCATCAACCGAAAGTCCTGGGAGATTTTTATGAAAAAGTTTTCGGAAAGCCTTCTGATATGGGTGAAGGAGAAGGATGGTATGGATGGGTTGTTGGAAGTTGCTTCTTCTCTATTGGAGAACACTCAGAAGTAAAAGGGGAATCAAAAGAACCGCAACGAATCATCTTGAATTTTGAAGCAAAAGATATAAAAAAAGAGTATGATCGGATCAAAAAAACAGGTGCGAAAGTCGTCAAAGAACTCTACGAAATGGAAGGCATGAAAGGCATGTGGATTGCAACCTTTGCGGACCCAGACGGCAACTATTTTCAACTCATGACCCCTTGGGAAAGCAACAAGTAAATCCCTTTTCTCTACTCTTCTATTCCCAATATTATTTCTAAAGCGTATCGAGGGTTGCATCATAATGGTACAATGTGTGCGTTATATACGTTTTATCAAGGAGGCACTATGAATGCCAAACATGTCAAAGGATTAAAAATCATGAGCCTGAAACAAGGCAAGAAAATAGATGAAGCAGATAAAATCCTCTATGACTCTGATACACACCGCATCAAAGCCATAACTGTGGCAGGAGGCGATATTCGTCTCATTCTTTTTGAGGACGTCAAAAGCATCGGCAATGACGCGCTTATGGTCGAATCAGAAGAATCCATCCGGAATTTATCTTCAGCTGGGGAAAAAATCGAACGCATGGTGAAAGACAATGTATATCTCATCGGAACCACTGTTATGACAGAAGATGGCGTAGAGCTTGGCAAAATTGCCGATTTCACTTTTGATGCTATGACCGGCAAAGTAGAAGAGGTGGAAATCAGCCAAGGCCCTATTAAAGATGTTCAATCCGGCAGAAAGAAAGTGGCCGGCAATGATATCGTTACCATTGGAAAAAATACAACAATCGTCAAACACTACATTGATGAAAAATTGGCAGAAGAAAAAGAAGGAGGATTGCATGGCATGATCCGCGGCATGCACGAAAAAGTATCTGATACCACAAAACAGGTTGCCTCCAAAATCCAGAAGAAAAAAGGCATGTTTTGATACATCCCCCAACAGCTTCCGGACGCACACCGGAAGTTGTTTGGTGGTATAGTATAGGCATGAAACCGATATTTTTCTCAACTCCTGATGATTTTCGAACATGGCTCAAAAAAAATGCCGACAATAAAACAGAAATTTGGGTGGGGTTTTATAAAAAAAATTCTGGTAAATCGGGCATGAACTATGATCAAGCTCTGGATGAAGCCCTTTGCTTCGGTTGGATTGATGGCCTGGTGAAACGATACAACGAGGAAGCATACATGCAGCGATTTACCCCCCGAAGGCCTAAAAGCGTATGGTCCAAAATCAATACCGGGCACATTGAGCGCCTCATCAAAGAAGGAAAAATGACTCCTCTGGGACTGGCAGCTGTGGATGCGGCAAAAAAAGATGGACGTTGGCAACAGGCATATGATTCCCCCAGTCAAATAAAAATTCCAGAGGACTTTTTGAAAGAACTGGATAAAAATAAAAAAGCAAAGGAGTTTTTTGCAACGCTAAACCGTGCCAACATCTATTACATAGGGTACAACCTGCAATCTGCAAAAAAAGAAGAAACGAGAACCAGAAGAATTCATAAAATACTTGAGAAGCTCACAAAGAGGGAAAAATTTTATTGAGAGGAATTTTCTGCCCAAATCCATTTTTTTGCAGAAGACCAGAATTCTTTTTCAGACGAATCATACGCAGTTATATAATACTGGTAATCCACATTTTTCTTCAAAAAGTTGATCGTATAACTCGTTGTGGATACCGATAGATTTCTCACAGCATTTGTATAATCTTTATCTGATTTCTCTTTATAGTAAATATTATATCCTGTTGCATTGGGAACACTATTCCATTTTACAATCTCTTCGCGGAATGCGGATGTCGTTACACCAAGAACCGTTTGAGTCGACGGACTTCGACGAATGACCGTTATCGCAGCAATGAGAATAACGATAGGCAGAATAACAATAAACCATCGCCTCCACATCAGCGGAGACGATTTCCTTGGCCTGCTGCTTACTGATTTTCTGGTGTGCCGTTTATTTCTCAAGGCCATATTCTCAGTTTGTATGAAATAATCGATGTTGTCAAGTGAAAATACTAGCTGTTTCTAGTCATTTATGGTACGTTGTAGGGCATGAACAAGAAAAGCAAATTATTCCTTGTCTGTTGTATAAGTATAGTCATTTTGTTTTTTGCTACTATATACATCATGAAAAACGCGCCCAATGGTTTTCTGCTCTCTGGAAAACAAAATGTATTAGGTATAATTGGAATGCCGCTTCTTACGCCAATACCCACACTCACTACTACCCCACCCCCTTCTCCTACTCCTATTCCACACATTGTCAAGCTTATCAATTCACCAGAAGAAATATCGGAGGGAGATACCGCGACATTTACGTGGAATATAGAAGGTCCTCAGCAAATAATCCACTCAACAACAGTATATTATGGAACCAAAAGTATGTCAGAATTTCTGACCCAAAATGCTTCCCCTGCGACCACACCATATACTGCAGCGCTAAGAGATTTTATACAAGGAGATTTTTCTATCCCTCTCCGTTTTATTGCAAATGCCGTAAATTTGCAGCCAGGAACGTATTATTTCCGGGCGTATGCACTGATTGATGGAAAACATTATTGGACTGATGAAGAAAAACTTACTGTAAAACTAACAACAAAACATTTCATAAAAATAGAAAGCAAACCAGACAAGATTTCTCCAGGTGGAAACGCAACGTTCACGTGGGATATTTCTGGAGCTCCAGCAACTACAGGGTTTACTGCAATCGTTTTCAGTAAAGAGTCGAAGTCTGAAATGTTGGATACATCCGTTACACTCGCTTCAACTCCATACACAGCACTTGTAAAAGACTTTACACAAGGCAATTCACAAGTACCATTACGATTTGTAGGAAATGCACAGGTTTCTGATCCTGGGACATACTACTTTCGAGCAATTGCTGTTATAAACGAAAAAAACATATGGTCTGATGAGCATTCATTTACTGTTCAATAAGACCTCCTTAAAAAGCCCTTGACAAGATAAGTTTGGTACCGTAGCATCAGGGTATGGCAGATAATTCAGCTCAACTCAATCTCTCAAGCTTGGAAGACATGCTCAACGAGTATTTAGGGAAAAAAGCTCCCCAACTTCCAACTAATACCAAAGAAGCAATTGTTAAATTTTCTCCATGGATAACGCTTATTCTTGTTCTCCTGAGCCTTCCTGCTGTTCTTGTTTTATTTGGCATAGGTACTCTCTTTACACCGTTTAGTTACGTGGGCGGCATGCAATACGGCATGAGTTACACACTATCACTGATAATATTGGCAGTTAGCTTGGTGCTGGAAGCACTTGCTATCCAACCTCTTATGCACCGCAGTAAAAAAGGGTGGAATTTGGTTTTCTATTCCACGCTTTTAGGGATTATCTCTAATATCATCTGGTTTAATCCAGGGAATTTAATTATCGGAGCCCTTGTTCCTCTCTATATCCTTTTCCAAATCCGATCCTTCTACAAATAAATCTTTCTTAACGCTTCCTTATTGTCGTTGTTTCGGATATAATACAATAAGTGATAGGTTATTCTTTCGATTTAAACGAACAAAATCAATATAAACAATTTTCTAGCCTGAGAGATAAAATAGAGCAGGAACGAACGGTTAAACTTAACCATAGAATTAATATCAACCCCCATCCCACAACTCAAGAAAGTACACTCGGCGCCTTTATAGAAATGTATGAACAACACCTTCGGCCAATCATTTATCTTCTACTGGAAAAAGGCTATGTTATGGATATATCATCTGGTTTTTGCGGTAAGTATTATGAAGCTCAATCACTGAATGGATTTTTCCCAACTGAGGAAATTATTATTAACAAGCTGGCTAAAATTGGTGTAAAGTTGCAAAAATATAACGAGTTCAAATCTCTCAAATTTTGGCCTGAAGCTGCTGATTTAAATAACATCGTTGAAATATATACGCAAATAGCTTCTATCCTCCCTAAGCAGAAATTTATTCAACCCTCTCAAACAAAGACTGCATCCAACTTCCGAATGACATATATTCCTCAAGATACGATGCTCAAAAAACAACGTTTATTTGAGATTCTTATGTTTGAGGTATCAAAAAATATAGCAATTGATTTAAAAAAACGTTTAAAACAAAACCCCCAACCTGATGAAATAGAATATAAACTCGGAGTTTTTCGAGAAATGCTAGAACCTCAAGTGAGAAACGCAGTATTAGAATTTAATAAAAAAGGGTATTCCACTGACATTTCCGGATTTAATGATAAAGCAGAATCTCAAATGATTGAAGGCGATTTTAACCTTGAAGAATCAGTAAGAATAAATCTAGAAAAAAATGGCGTGTTAGTAGAAACGAATCCCAGCGGATATACAAAATTACAATTCTACCCTGATGAAGCAGACATACAATATATTACTGATAAATGGGATATAATTGCCTCTCTTTTGCCAAATAAAGGTATTCCTTCTTCTCCATCAATGACGAGAAGCGCGAGAAACTTTCGAAAGGCATATTAACAACTTCTTTAGCCAATTAGAGATTTTCGAGGTAGAAAGAGGTTGTTCTCTGCATTGCTTGGGTGAAGCTTGGTCCTGTCAGATTATGAC
>JADMIO010835407.1_pt1 | contig 26668 bp, 28 predicted proteins | sample 8958161 | NCBI WGS metagenome assembly JADMIO01 (sample SAMN16585339, study PRJNA669376) | soil metagenome | isolation source: Crop rotation soil | place: USA: Cullars Rotation, Alabama | collected 2011 | reverse complement strand
CGCGACAACTTGTCCACGTGGAATTCTAAGCTTAGGATCCCAATGTGCTGGAAAGATTTGAAGGAAGCCGCGGCGAATTTGTTTGCAATGTTGCGTGAAGTGGACTCGAAGGAATTTACCGGGATTGCGGTGATGCCTGTGCCAAAAACAGGATTAGGTATCGCCATTAATGACAGGTTGAAGCGGGCTTCAAAAAAATAGTTATTTGATGCGCCCGTTGCGCGACATGCTGTCGCTCACATGGCGCGCCGCGCAAGGCTGGCTCGGCCTGCTTGCCTCGCTTCTTAATTAGTGGCGCGGGGTTTAGCAGGCAATGCCGCGAAGAATGGATCGGTCAGCCAGGTGGGCAGGCAGGTGAGAAGCCAGAGCGGGATATAGAGCCGCAGGGGGAAGGCGATGCGGGATTTGTTTTTCGCCAGTCCTGCAGCAATGATTCCGGCGGCTTTTTCAGCGGTCATCAGGAAGGGCATGGGGAAATCATTCACGTCCGTCATCGGCGTTTTGATATAGCCGGGGCAGACTACCGAAACTTTTACACCGAATTTCCCAAGGAAACCGCGCAGTCCTTCGCCGTATAGGCGCACTGCCGCCTTGCTGCCGCTGTAGGCGGGAGTGCTGGGCAGGCCGCGCAGCCCTGCGAGCGAGCTGATAATGGCGATCTGTCCGCTGCGGCGCGCCTGCATGCGGGGAATCAACGGCTGGATGGTGTTAAGTACGCCACCGACATTGACGGAAAAAATATTGTTTACCTGCGCCGTGTCCTCTGCGATGCCACCAGTGCCAGCGGAAATGCCTGCATTGGCGATTACCAAATCAATCGGTTTTTCATCATCTCGGGCGAGTATCCATTGTTCCATCGCGGCTGCGTCGGTGACATCGAGAATGCCGGTGACGACGACTGCGCCTTTGCCGGAGCATCTTATCGCCACTTCTTCCAGCCGCGCAGTATTGCGGCCTGTGAGAAACAATGTGATTCCCCGTGCGGCATAATATTCTGCCAGTGCGGCGCCGAGGCCACTGCTGGCGCCGGTGATGAGGATGGTGGGTGATGGCATGGTGGCAGTGTAGGTCGAATGAACGCCGGTGGGAAATGAAAAACGTATAATTTAGCGGGATTGAGCGGGAATTATGTGTTTCTGCCGTTCTGATCTTACTTCCTTGATGATTTGCTTCGCGCGTTCCGTATTGCTGTCTATCCCTGCGTCTTTCCCGCAGATCAGGTTTGTCATGGCCTGAAGGGATTCGAGGGCAATATTCAGCAGCCGGGGATCCTCCACACAGGAAATGCGTACCATGCAATCTCCTTCTGGCCAGCCGAAGGCCTGCGCAGGAGCCAGCGCAACAGAAGTGTAACCCAGTTCACACATGGCTACGGCGATATTAGTAATGTCGGCGTCGGTCCTAATTTCCGTCTTGCCGCCCAGTAAGGGTTGCAAGGCTTCAGGCACCTGTTTTCCTTTCAGGAAACTGAGATCGGCAAACAGGAACATCCCACCGCGCGGCATGATGCGCACCGGTTCCGCATTTTCAAGGCAATGGGGTTCAACGGACTCACGGATCCGTTCCAGGCCGTTGGCCATGAGCTGGATACGGTTAACGCCGTAATAATCCCAGAGGTTCTTTTGCGCGCGTTCGAGATCATCAGCGATTTCCTCCAGCCCTGCAGCAAATGCATAAGCGGCCGGTGGGGAAACCGCCATGGCATGTGTTTCTATGGGATCGATAACCTGGGACAGTACCTGATTGTTTTTTGAGAGGATGGCGCCAACGCGCAGATTGGCTGCACCAACGCCTTTTGAAGCGGAAACCGTTACAAAACAATTTTTCCGGGCTTCCGGCGAGAGGTAGGTGTAGATGCTGTTTACTTTGGTCTCAGGATCAATAATGGGAAAATACACTTCTTCGATCACCATGTAGAAATCAGAACGCTTCTGCTGCTTCTGATAGCGTTCCTTCACTACTTGATTTATCGATTCAGCAAGCTGCTTTGCCTGCGTTTCGTCCAGCGCAACACCCGTTGGGTTATTGGGATACACCAGCGTGAGAATGACCGGGCCCGGTTTTTCCACAATGGCTGCGCGCATTTCTTCCAGGGTGGGGATGAAATCGTTGTGCAGCGTTCCCTTGATAATGCCGCCTTCTGAATTGGTGAGCCTTTGTGCTTTCCTGTGGTAGGGGTAATAAGGGTAGGTGAGAAACCCGGACTGCGCAGACAGTTTTCCGAAATGCTGCATCAATGTGTAATAGGCGCTGCCTGCACCGTGCGTAATGACAACATCCTTGCTTTTAAAATGACTGCCAAGCTTGTCTATGCTGTTTACTGCGCGCGCAATTGTCCTGCGTACGTCATGGAATCCTTCTATTTCAATGTAGCCGTATGAATCCTGTTCATAGGCTTTTTGCGCGTGGGTTGCGCGTACCAGCGGCGAGGGAGGCATGGTGGGGCTGCCAACGCCACACGCGATCACCGGATAGCCGGCCTTGGCGAGATCGGCCGCATTGCGCTGGCCCAGCCCGATACCTTCAAAGTGCTGGCTGTTATAAATCAGGATATTATGCGCGGTGCGTGGCATAGATTAAATATAATTAATAATTACCACTAAATACCAGCCGTAACTCAAAAGCAAGCCTAAAAGCCTATTTGCTGCCCATATAGCTCGGGAGCCAGGCTTCATGCAGTTTTTTCAATACGGTGATGGGCAGGGAGAGCTGGCGGGGGATGGAAAGGGTCAGGCCACCGACCGTGCCGAATTTGCGCAGGGGAACACCCGCTTTTTCAGCAGCTTTCCAGATCAGGCCGGTCTGGTCGGGTGCGCAGGCGAGGATATAGCGCCCCTGATCTTCGCCGAAGGCAAAGGCGTGGGCGGGAATGTCTGACGGGAAGTCGAGCGTCACGCCGATGTTATTACGGAATGTCATCTCGGCGATTGCAACGAGGAGGCCGCCATCGGAAATGTCGTGGCAGGCAGTGAGTTTCTTTTCTTCGATCAGTTTGCGGACGAAGTCGCCATGTTTGCGCTCGGCTTTGAGATCGACGGGTGGGGGCGCGCCTTCTTCGCGTTTGTGGATTTCGCGCAGATAAATAGAGGAGCCGAAATGGCCGCGCGTTTCGCCGATAAGGAGAATGTCGTCACCCGCATCGAAGAAGGAATTGCCGACGCGTTTGCTGACGTCTTTCAATATACCAACGCCGCCGATGGCAGGCGTGGGGAAGATGCCGGTGCCGCTGGTTTCGTTGTAGAGCGAGACGTTGCCGGAGATGACGGGGTAGTCGAGCGCTAGGCAGGCTTCCTTCATGCCTTCAAGGCAGGAGACAAGCTGGCCCATGATTTCCGGGCGTTCGGGATTGCCGAAATTCAGGCAGTTGGTGATGGCGAGCGGAGTGGCGCCGACACTCGTGAGGTTGCGCCAGGTTTCGGCAACGGCCTGCTTGCCGCCTTCAAAGGGGTCGGCGAAGCAGTAGCGCGGTGTGCAGTCGGTGCTGATGGCTAATGCTTTTTGCGTGTCATGAATGCGCACGATGGCCGCATCGCCCCCGGGGCGGGCGACGGTATCATTCATCACCATGTGATCGTATTGCTCCCAGATCCAGCGCTTGCTGCACAAATCGGGAGAGGAGATCAGTTTCATCAATGCTTCACCGAGATCAGCGGGAGCAGGAACGTCCTTAATAGCGATGGTCTGGCGCTTCTGCGTAGCAACGCGCGGGCGATCGTATTTCGGGGCTTGATCGGAGAGTGGGGCGACGGGCATGTCTGCTACCGTTTCACCGTGCATTTTTAATACGAGGTGGCCGGTGTCGGTGAGTTTGCCGATGGTAGCGCAATCGAGTTCCCATTTGGCGAAGATTTTCTGTGCGACTTCTTCCTTGCCGGGCTTCAAGACCATCAGCATGCGTTCCTGGCTCTCAGAGAGCATGATTTCGTAGGGTGTCATGCCGGTTTCGCGCATGGGCACTTTGTCGAGTTCCAGTTCAATGCCCAAACCGCCTTTGCCGGACATTTCCAGCGAGGAGCTCGTAAGTCCGGCGGCGCCCATATCCTGAATGGAGACGATTGCGTCGGTCGCCATCAGTTCCAGGCATGCTTCGATGAGGAGTTTTTCGGTGAAGGGATCGCCGACCTGCACAGTGGGGCGTTTTTCTTCCGAGCCTTCGCCGAATTCAGCGGATGCCATGGTTGCGCCATGGATACCGTCGCGCCCGGTTTTGCTGCCGACATAGACGACAGGGTTTCCGATACCTGCGGCTTTGGAATAGAAAATGTTGTTGGCGTCAGCGAGGCCAACATTCATAGCGTTGACGAGAATGTTGCCGTTATAGGAGGGATGGAAGGTGCACTCACCGCCGACCGTGGGCACGCCCACGCAGTTGCCGTAAAACCCGATGCCGGAGACGACACCTTCGAGGAGGCGTTTGGTTTTTGGGTGATCGGGCGAGCCGAAGCGCAGCGAATTCATGTTGGCGATGGGACGCGCGCCCATGGTGAATACGTCTCGCAATATTCCGCCGACGCCGGTGGCGGCGCCCTGGAAGGGTTCGATGTAGGATGGGTGGTTGTGGCTTTCCATTTTGAAGATGGCAGCCTGGCCGTCGCCGATGTCAATCACGCCTGCGTTTTCGCCCGGGCCACAAATGACGTGTGGCGCCTTGGTAGGCAGCATGGCGAGGAATTTGCGGGTGGTTTTGTAGGAGCAGTGTTCGCTCCACATGACAGAGAAAATACCGAGCTCGACCATGTTGGGCTCGCGGCCCATGATTTCGAGGACTTTTTTATACTCGTCCGGTGTCAGGCCGTGTTCGGAAACGACATCAGGGGTGATTTTTTGTGCAGCGGATGATTTCATGGTACGGTTCGTTATAACGCGCGGAGCATAGCCAGACAATGATAAATCGCAAGCAGGAATCGCTGACATTTATGGCCGGGGAGGCGTTTGGCTCGGGGTTCCACCCGACGACGCAGACGGCGCTGATGGCGATGGAGTCGCTGAAGCATGAGGATTTCCTGAACATACTGGATATGGGGTGTGGTTCTGGCATCCTGTCGCTGGTGGCGGCCAGCTGGTGGGGGCAGGCGGCTGTTACGGCAGCAGATATAGAAGAAAAGGCGATTGAAACGACGCGGCAGAATGCGAAGGAAGCGGGGATTGATCGCATAACGGCGATTCGCAGTGACGGGTTCTCTGAGCGGGCGGTAAAAGAGCGGGGACCATATGATCTCATCATATGCAATATTATTGCCGAGCCGATTATACGGCTGGCGCCGGGGATGACACAGGCATTGGCGCCAGGCGGGGTTGCGGTGTTGTCAGGGATGCTGGTGTGGCTGCTACCGCAGGTGGCGGAAGCGTATCAGGCGGCGGGGTTTAGCGTGCTGGAAGAGTTTCAACAGGCAGAGTGGCGGGCGGTGACGGTAGGTAAGGGATTGGGGGTTGGGGATTAGGGATTGGGGAATTTATTCTTCAGCCAGTCGCAGGCGCGATGGATTACCGGCTTCCAGTTGCGGAATTCTTCCTGGCGGTTGATGGTGACGGTAGGGTACCACCAGCAGTCAGTGCCTTCGGTGCGCCAGCGGAATTCGCCGGATTTGGAAAGCATGATCATCGCATCTATTCCTAATGAGCCGGCGATGTGGATGTTGGAGTTCTGTACGCTGACGACGGCATCCAGCGCAGCGATGTGGCCGAAAAACTCTTCGCGGTCTTTCATCGGGTCGACGTCCATGATGGTATCCACATGCACGCCGGTTTTTTTCATATAGGCGTTCAGTTCTTCGTCGAGATAGCCATATTGCAGGGAGATGAAGCGGAAGCCTTTTAATTGAAACAGCGGCGTCCATTCGCTGAGTGGGATATTGCGGATGACGTTGGTGGTGGGGTTCAGCGTGGTCCAGCTCATACCAATATAGGGTCCGGGGCCGAGCGCTTCATATTTTGTGCGGGCTTTTTTGGTGAGTTCGGGATCGGCTTTCAGGTAACCTTTTATCTCACGCGGCTTGTAGTTATCAAAACAGTAGACCATTAAATCGCCGAGCGGACAGTGATAATCAAACTTGTCTTCGGCGCAGATGCGGTTTTTTTCTTCCTGTGTGAAGGGAATGATGGTCGCTGCGGGGAAGGAGCGTTTATAGATACTCATCATATCCACCGTCATCGCCACGGTGATGTTGCCGTCCTGTTTTAACACGTAGGGGAGGAACCCGGCGAACATCATGACGTCGCCGATGCCTTGTTCTTTCCAGATGAATAACGATTTGTCCTTGAGTGGTTCGCCCTGCCAGCGGGGGAAGGGAAAATCATGCGCGCGGGCGAAGATCAGATCGAGGCCGTATTCGCGGGCGGCAATGGCTGGATTGAAGAGTTTCATTTTCAATGCGCCGAGGACGCGGCGGAATTCGAGATTGTCCGGTTGCATTGCGTAGGCGCGTTCAAAGAGTGGGAGGGCGGATCTGGATTCGCCCATGTAATCGAGTGCGGTGGCGTGGTTGAATAGTATGTTCGCATCGGTAAACCCGGCTTTTTCCGCTTCAGTGCATATCCCAGCTACTTCCTCGAATGCATTGCATTTGAGGAGGAAAGTGATGAAATTCGTATAAAATATGTGATCAGGGGTAATGAGGGGTTTGGCACGGCGGTAAATTTCCGCACCTTCAGCAAAACGTTGTAAATTACTGTAGACGCAGGTGAGCAGGGCCAGCACATCCGCATTGTTGGGGACAATTTCAAACAGCGTGCGGAGATGGGGTTCAGCCCCTGCCCAGTCTTCCTTTCCCAGATACATCCGCGCAGCGGCGAGGTGATCCTGGGGGGAAAGTGCTACCTGCGTCATCTCACGCGCTGAGCTTTTGCAGGGTTTCGAAGAGGATGCGGCCGTCCGTACCGCCGGTATTGATGTCGGCGTGGCGTTCAGGGTGTGGCATCAGGCCGAGGACGTTTTTGGTTTCGTTCAGGATGCCGGCAATGTTGTTGCGGGAGCCATTGGGGTTGGCTTCATCCGTCACCTTGCCGTCCTGCGTGACGTAGCGGAAGGCAATGCGGTTGCCGTCTTCCAGTTTTTTCAACGTGACCTCATCCGCGAAATAATTTCCGTCATGATGGGCAATGGGGTAATTCACGATCTGGCCTTTTTTGTAGGATCTGGTGAAGGGCGAGTCAGTATTTTCGACTTTCAGGAAGACTTCGCGGCAGAGGAATTTCAAATTGGCGTTGCGCATCAGCGTGCCGGGCAGGAGGCCGGATTCGGTGAGGATCTGGAAGCCGTTACATATGCCGAGCACCATGCCGCCGCGCTTAGCATGGGCGACAACTTCTTTCATGATGGGCGAATGGGCGGCCATGGCACCAGAGCGGAGATAGTCGCCATAGGAAAAACCGCCGGGGACGACGATCAGGTCGAGTTTGGGAAGGGTGCTGTCGCCGTGCCAGATTTTTTGCGGCGGGGTGGCGAAGCAGTTTTTCATTACTGTAAACGCATCGCGATCACAGTTTGATCCAGGAAAAACAATTACTGCAGATTTGAGGGGTTCATTGCGTAGCATTCGTTACTCTGTAGTTTTGTCTGGATTCCCGCCTACGCGGGAATGACAAGAAAAATTATTCCAGTTCGTACTTATAATTCTCAACCACCGTATTCGCCAATAGTTGGGCGCACATGGCGTCTACGGCCTGTTTGGCTTTGGCAGGATCGGTTTCCTGCAATTCCACTTCAATGTATTTGCCCTGGCGGACTTCGCCGACCTGCGGGAAGCCAAGGTGGTGAAGGGCGTTGCCGATGGCTTTTCCCTGCGGATCGAGGACACCGTTTTTCAGTGTGATATGGATGCGGGCTTTCATTTAGTCTTGCTAACCTTCTTGGTGGTTTTCTTTGCGGTGGTTTTTTTAGTTGTATTCAGTTTTTCGATGATATCCGCGGTCGGCAATACACCTAAGCGGCGCGCGACTTCCTGATAGGCTTCTTCCACTTTGCCCAAATCACGGCGGAAGCGATCCTTATCCAGCTTGTCACCGGTCTTGGTGTCCCAGAGGCGGCAATTGTCGGGGCTAATTTCGTCCGCCAATATGATGCTGACATGGCCTTCTTCGTAGAGACGGCCGAATTCCAGCTTGAAGTCGACGAGCTGCAGGCCGACGCCGAGGAACAGGCCGGAGAGGTAGTCATTGATGCGCAATGACAGGTAGCGGATTTCGTCCAGCTCGGAGGGGTCCGCCCAGCCGAAGGCGAAGATGTGTTCTTCGGAGACCATGGGATCGCCGAGGGAATCACTCTTGAGGAAATATTCCACGAGTGCATAGGGGAGCGGAATGCCTTCTTCCACCGCGAAGCGCTTGGCAAAGCTGCCGGCGGCGACATTACGCACGACGACTTCGATGGGGATGATTTCGACAGCCTTAATCAATTGCTCGCGCATGTTGAGGGTGCGGATGAAATGCGTCGGAATGCCGATTTCCTCCAGCCGCAGCATCAAGTATTCAGAGATGCGGTTGTTAAGGACGCCCTTACCGCTAATCGTGCCTTTTTTCTGGTTATTGAAGGCCGTCGCATCGTCCTTGAAATACTGGATTAAGGTGCCGGGTTCCGGGCCTTCGAAGAGAAGCTTGGCCTTGCCTTCATAGATGGGCTTATTTCTTTTCATGCGAGTTCCTTGATTTGAATGAAGTTATTGTATAATTAACTGAACGCTACATTGCAACCATGGAAAGGCCCGAAATGACTACCTTCGACGATAAAGAAAAAGCCCACGAAAACAAATTTGCCCATGATGCAGAACTCAATTTCAAGATAACGGCACGGCGCAACAAGCTGCTGGGGCTGTGGGCCGCGGAAAAGCTGGGGCTGGCAAAGGACAAGGCAGAGGGGTATGCCAAGGAAGTCGTGCAGGCGGATTTCGACCGCCCGGGCGAAGATGACGTGACGGAAAAACTGCTGGCGGATTTTGCCAAGGCCGGCATTGCCATTACAGTGAAGGAAATCAAGGAGCAGATCGTAAAACTGGAGCCGGTTGCCCGCAAAGAAATAATGAGCAAATAAGGCAGTTTACGTTCGCGGGCGATCCTGGTCAGGTGAACGGAAATCCTGCATTCTCTTTATTATCCTTGCCTTTATTTCCTGCGTAAGGCCGAACGTATCATCGAACGCGTTTTCCAGAACATCCTCTATATCTTCCGCGCGGATTTCTACTTCGGGGATGTTCCAGCTGCGCTGGGGCGTACGTACGTCCCGATGTATTTTACCGCGTATATGCATCGCCACATTGTTTGCGTCTTCTGACGAGTCACATATGATTATCATCGTCATCTCACGGTTATTCTGCCTGCTGGAAGGATAAGCCGGCTTGATGCGAATGGTCTTGATACCCTGCAGCCCGACATCGATATCCCCAGGCTGCTTAAGCCCATGCTTGCCAGGCGTGAGTGCCTGGCGCAGCAGGCGATCTGCCACATCTTCCCGAGGCTGATCCTGATCATCCGCTATACGTTTTGCTGCCATACACAATTGCCCTCTTATTTATTAATTTGCGGGAATAATAATTGAGGTAGCATTTAATTTCATTCATCCATTTATGAAATGCGTACAGACCGATTTATCGCAAAATATAGTTGTTTTAAACTGAGACCGTCTATATATTGTGTGTGCCAATAGAAAACTCCAAACTGCAGGACATTATGCTGCTGGAAGCCATTGTCAGGAAAAAACATGCGAGGGGGACTAACACACTGTTCTCCCCGATTGCGATGCTATTCCGGGGATGGCTTGGCGAGAAGCCGCCCGTATCGTCGTCGGTCGATGCGGAGGATGAAGGTTTCCGGCAGATTTCTTTTACGTTTGCAGTGATTGCGCTGTGTGCCAAGCTGTCGGTCGTCGACAGGCCGGTCACGCGTGAGGAGTTCCTGGTATTCCGCCGCCTGTTCCCAATGCAGGAAAGTGAAAACGGCAAAATCAACCGGCTGTTTGTGATGGCATGTGAGGACGGGACGGGATTTGAGCATTATGCAACGCAGGTTGCGCTGCTGTTTCCCAAGAGCAAGTCGCTGTACCTCGAACTGCTTGACCGGTTGTTCAAAATTGCCATTGCAGATACGTCGCTGCAGGCGGAAGAGGTGGAATTCCTGCGCAGGGTATCGACATTGCTCGGTATTTCCGCCTCAGAATTCCGGCGGATGCAGAACCTCTATACGTCGCCGCACAGCACGGATCCCTATAAAATCCTGGGTGTTGCGCCGCGTATTTCCAATGCCGGGCTGAAAGAAGCGTATCGCAAGCTCATCCGCGAACACCATCCGGACGTGCTTGCTGCCAATGGTGAGGCGGATGACAAGGTCGCACTTGCGGGAATAAAACTAGCCGCTATCAATGAAGCTTACGATAAAATAAGACGCAAGCGCGGATTGAAATAAGCGGACTCCCATGTTGCACATGAAACCGAAAGACGCAGCGTTGCTGCTGCTTGCCATGCTGATTTTCAGCGGGAATTTTGTCGCGTCCAAATATGCGCTGATGCATTTTCCGCCGTTTTTCTCGACGGCGCTGCGTTTCATCATGATTTCCGTGTTGCTGGTGCCGTTTGTGAAATTCCCGCGAAGGCAGTTCAAGCCGTTATTCCTTTATTCGATGGTGTGCACGCTGCATTTTTCGATGGGTGTGGGCGGGATGTATTACGGGCTGAAGGTGGCGACGAATATCATCGTGTCGCAGCTGGGGGTGCCGATTTCCTGCGCGCTGGGGGCGATGTTCCTCGGGGAAAAATTCGGGCCGTGGCGGGCGTTCGGCATGGCGATTGCGTTTGCCGGAATCATGATGGTGGTCGGATCGCCCAGCGTGGAGTCGAATTTCGGCGCGTTTGCCATGTCGCTGGTGGGTGCATTCATGGGAGCGGTCGCCAGCATACAGATGAAGCGGATGGAAGTGCCGTTTTTTGCGATGATGGGGTGGATGACAGTGTTTGCAACCCCGCAGCTGCTGGTGCTTTCAGCCGTGTTTGAGCATGATCAGCTGATGCTGCTGCGGACCGTGACCGCCCCTGTGGTAGTTTCGCTGTTATATACGGTACTGGTTGCGAATATCGGCGCGTTTGCCATCTGGACGGTGATGCTGCGCAAATACCCGGTCAATATTGCTGCGCCATTTGGGCTGCTGGTGCCGATTTTCGGGATCATACTGGCGCAGTTATTTTTTGGTGAGCATCTTTCCTGGCAGGTGCTGGCGGGCGGGATTGTGACTACGGTAGGTGTTGCGATTATCATCTTGCGCCGGCCGAAGCGAGAAACTATCAGTGAAGTGACGTAAGGAAGTTTATGCGGCTGATCGATGGAATTCTGGCAACTCTGGTAGTGGCACTGTGGGGTATCAATTTCGTTGCGGCGAAGTTCGGCATGCAGCATTTTCCACCGTTTTTCCTGACGGCGATGCGGTTTACGCTGGTAGCGGCGATGCTGGTGCCATTTTTCCCGCGGCCGGGCAAGGCGGCGCTGTTCCGGATTTTCCAATTGTCGCTTAGCCTTGGGACGCTGCATTTCGCGCTGTTGTTCGGCGCGCTGTACCATGGGCTGGACATTTCAACCTGCACGATCCTGACGCAGCTGGGGACGCCGTTTACCTGCGCGCTGGGGGCATTTTTCTTCAAGGACAGGCTGGGGATATGGCGGATTTCAGGGATACTGATTTCGTTTATTGGCATCATGCTGGTGGTGGGGACGCCGAATATTGCGTCCAACCAGCTTGGGTTCTGGCTGGCGATTTGCGGGGCGTTCGCGTGGGGAGTGTCAAATATCCTCATGAAGCGGATTGAGCCGATGAGTATTTTTTCGCTGCTGGGGTGGATGGCGCTGTTTGCGGTCCCGATGCTGATGGTATTGTCGCTGGTGTTTGAGCATCCCAGTATTGAACTCATAAAAACCACCCCGTGGCCGCCGGTGCTGGGCCTGCTTTACACGGTGTTCTGTTCGACGCTGGTTGCCTATGGTATCTGGTACCGGCTGCTGCTGCGGTTCGATGTCAGCCAGGTGGCGCCGTTTGCGCTGCTGACGCCGGTTTTCGGTATTGGGGCGGCGCAGGTTTTCTTCCATGAAGAGCTGACGTGGCACCTGCTGGTGGGCGGGCTGGTGACGATGATCGGTGTGGGGATTATTGTTATCAGGAGGCCGAAGACGGCAGAGCAGGGCATCGCCACATGAAGACGATCGAGCTTCCCTCCGCGAATTTTGACAGCCGCGAGGGTCAGGCAGTCGATATGCTTGTGCTGCATTATACGGGGATGAAAACGGCTAAGGATGCGCTCATCCGGCTGTGTGACCCGGAGGCGAAAGTCAGCGCGCATTATGTAGTGGATGAGGATGGGACGGTGTACCGCGTGGTGCCGGAAGACCAGCGCGCATGGCATGCGGGGGTGAGTTCGTGGCGCGGAAATTCCAATATCAATGCGCGGTCGATCGGGATTGAGATTGTGAACCCGGGGCATGAATTTGGCTACCGCGCGTTTCCGGATGTGCAGATGAAGGCGGTCACGGCATTGTGCAAGGGGATACTTTCGCGGCATAAGATACCGGCGCGAAATGTGGTGGGGCATTCGGATGTAGCGCCGGACCGGAAGGAAGATCCGGGCGAGCTGTTTGATTGGAAGGGGCTGGCGGAGCGGGGGATTGGAATCTGGCCACAAAAAGACGGGTTTGGTGATTCGGGGTTAGGGATTCGGGAAATCCAAAAGAAGCTACAGGAATTTGGGTATGCCATTGAGCCGAAGGATAGCTGGGATGAGCAGGCAAAAAAGGTGGTAACGGCCTTCCAGCGCCGCTTCCGGCCTTCTGATATCCGGGGTGAATGGGATACGGAGTGTTCTGGGCTGCTGATGTTGTTATTACAGCCCTAGAAAAACATTTGCCCGCGCGAGGCGGGCATCATGTTTAGGTGTATCTGAGAAATTTTATGCGATGATGTCCGGGTAGAGAATCGCTTCCAGGCGGCGGATTTCGTCGCGCAGGGTGAGGCGTTTCTTTTTGGCACGCTGCAGTTCGAGCTGGTCGAGCTTGGCAGCATGGTTGTCCAGCAAATCGTCCAATTGACGGTGCTGGAAGCGGAATTCCTCCAATTGTTTCATGAGACTGATTTCGTCGTTCATGCCTGAGGAGAACTTTGAATGTGTGCTATTCTGGTCGAAAGTGACAAGTGTGAGCATGTTTCCCTACTATATCCCTGTATTGTTAACTTTTTATTCAGATAAGTTCTCCAATATAACAAATTTTTTTGCGTATTAACAGCATTTTTTGCAGGTGCTAAGGGTTTTCAAGTCCTTATTATATAGCATTTTATCTATTTTTCCACTTGTGCAATTTTGGGAAAGCCGCTGATTTCTGCGGTTTTTCGGGTGTTTTTGCTGCCTTTCCAGCGGTTGATAAAGCCTGGCTCAAGATTAAAAAGATCAAGGATACGTCCGGCCGTATGGGTCACCAGATCGTCTATAGTGGCCGGTTTCTGGTAGAAAGCGGGCACTGGCGGGGCGATAATGGCGCCCATGTCCGACAGGGTCAGCATGTTCCTTATATGGATGGAATGGAGCGGGGTTTCGCGGGTCATCAGGACCAGCTTGCGGCGCTCTTTCAGGACGACATCCGCTGCCCGGGTAAGCAAGGTAGTGGTAACGCCGGTGGCGATTTCAGCCAGGCTGCGCATGGAGCAGGGGGCGACTATCATGCCCAGGGTTTCGTGGGAGCCGCTGGAAATGGTAGCGGCCATATCCCCCGCCGGATGCACGAAATCAGCCAGCTTTCCCACGTTTTCCACGATATAATCGGTTTCCTGGGTGATGGTGATTTGCGCTGTGCGGCTGACAATAAGGTGTGTTTCAATTGGGGAATCCTGCAGCATCTCGAGCAGGCGGATGCCATAGATGGCGCCGGATGCGCCGCTGATTCCAATTATAAGGCGAGATTTTGATGTCATAAAAAACTCTTGTGAGCCTTAGCCAGCTTACCTGTCAATGGGGTCAAGAAAAAATAAAAATCCGCTTGACACTACTTTAAGATTGAAATACCAAGACCAGTTTGCTTTAATTATAGATGTTGCTTTTGTATGTATGTTCAACGTTTATAGGGAAGGAACGTTCTGATGTCCTTAGTAGCTCATCTTAGTACCCTGCAAGAAAAACACCATCATTTAGAAGAAGCTGTCCGCCAGGAAATGGCGCATCCGCTGCCTGATTTCAAAGCGGTCTCGGATATGAAAAAACTGAAGCTCCATCTGAAAGAAGAGATTGAGCGGATATACCGGGATCACCCTGAAATGAGACAAGAAGCTTCCTGACGCAGTTTACGTAATCCCAAAGGAAAAGCCTCCGATAGCAACCGGGGGCTTTTTTATGTTTTATAATTGCCGGCGAAATCTCCTGATTTCGCCATGAGGCGGCGCTCAAGGGTGGTTCGGCCTGCTTGCCTCGTTTATTGATTGTCCCCGTTGCGCGACATGCTGTCGCTCACATGGGACGGCCCCCCCGATAGCAACCGGGGGTTTTTTTTATCTTTAATTTTGCTTCCGCAATTTTCTGCTGAAAATCGCATGAAGCGGCGCTGAAGGCCCGTGAAGTCCCCTGACTTCGCTTCCTGCATTCGCTCCTTACAGGTCGTCGGAAATTTATCAGTTCCGGACGCTGTACAGGAACTGATCGACTTCCCGTGCCAGCTGTTCCGCCTGCCTTGATAGTTCCTTCGAAGCCTGCAGGACCTCGGAAGACGAACCCTCCGCATCCGAAAGGAGGGATTGCTCTTTTATGGAGCAAGAGAGATCCTGCTCCTAAAGGTCTTATTTATCTAGCTTGGTTTTATCCAGTTACGCGGCTTCTTCCTCATAGTCCGGCGCCATTCCTAGGGCGCGGAGGTAAAGGTCTAGCATGGCCTGTTCTTCGCTGCGCTCGGCAGGTTCCTGCTTGCGCAAACGAAGGACCTTGCGCATGATTTTCACATCGAAGCCGTTGGCCTTGGCTTCAGCAAATACTTCGCGGACGTCGGCCGCCAGCGTGGTTTTTTCTTCTTCCAGGCGCTCGATGCGCTCCAGCAGGCTTTTGAGTTGGTCCCCTGCGACACCCCCGGTTTTCGTCTTAGTCATGGTACTCCTTGGTTATGTTAAGTGGTTTTGAACCTGCTTTTTAGCCCAACTTCCCCAATGGCTTACCGGCCTTTATTTTACACTCGACAAACAGCGGTTTTTCGCTTACAAGTGGCGGCCTATTTTGGTATAATAATCAATTGCCCAGGGGGGTAAGTGCTTATTATAACCCATCCCTTGGAAGGGGGTATTGAGTCTGGTAGCAGTTGTTGTTAGAGATAATAATGTAGACCAAGCTTTGCGCGTGCTAAAGAAAAAAATGCAGCGCGAAGGTATTTTCCGCGAAATGAAAATGCGTCGCCATTATGAGAAACCTTCCGAAGCGCGTGTGCGCGAAGCCGCTGAAGCGGTGCGTCGTTCCCGTAAGTTGAAACGGAAACAGGACGATCGATTCGATTAGAATCCCCAAGTCTACTATACTGGCCGTCTAGATTGGTTTTTTCTGCTTCCGTTGCTCACGTACTAAAACGTACGCTCGAGCTACGGTTCAGAAAAAACCTTCCCAGCCGGCTCAGTCTAGCGACTTGGCTGAGTTAAATTTTCTAAGATTGAAAAGCAATTAGGCTTTTAAAGCCTTCACCAGTTCTTCTGTGACTTTCTTCGCGTCGCCGAACAGCATCATCGTGTTATCCTGGTAGAACAGGGCGTTTTCGATCCCTGCGTAACCGGCGTTCATGCTGCGTTTGACGAAGATGACGGTTTTGGCGCTGGCTACATCCAGCACGGGCATGCCGTAGATGGGGCTGGTGGGATCGGACTTGGCGGCGGGGTTGGTGACGTCGTTCGCGCCAATGACGAAGGCGACGTCGGTCGTTTTAAAATCATTGTTGATCTCTTCGAGTTCGGCCACCTGATCATAGGGTACATTGGCTTCTGCCAACAATACGTTCATATGGCCAGGCATGCGGCCGGCAACGGGATGGATGGCGAAGCGGACGCTGACGCCTTCATGTTCCAGCGTTTCAGAAAGTTCACGCACGGCGTGCTGTGCTTGCGCAACTGCCATACCATAGCCGGGGACGATGATGATGGAGGAGGCGTTTTTCATCAGGAAGGCGGCGTCTTCCGCGCTGCCGGATTTGACCGGGCGGTCGCCTGCTGAGCCAGCTGCTGCAGCGGATGAAGCTTCTGAACCAAAGCCACCGAAAATGACGTTGATGATGGATCGGTTCATCGCCTTGCACATGATGTAGCTGAGGATCGCACCGCTCGCGCCGACCAGTGCACCGGTGATGATCAACAAAGTGTTGCCGAGGGTGAAGCCAATGCCTGCAGCGGCCCATCCTGAATAAGAGTTCAGCATGGAAACGACGACGGGCATGTCCGCGCCGCCGATGGGGATGATGAGCAGGAAGCCGATTAGGAACGCAAGGGCGGTCATGCCCAGGAAGAATGTTTTGGATTCGCTCATGCAGAACCCAACCAGCAGGCCAAGGATGGCTAGGCCGATGAGGGCGTTGACGAGATGTTGCCCTTTGAAGCGGATGGGCGAGCCGGACATCAGCCCCTGTAATTTCGCGAACGCGATGACGGAGCCGGAGAACGTAATGGCGCCGATGACGGAGCCGAGGCTCATTTCAATCATACTGGAGAAGTGGATTTCCCCAGGAAGGCCGATGCCGTAGCTTTGCGGCGACCACAGGGCGGCGCTGGCGATTAATACTGCTGCCATGCCTACCAGCGAGTGGAAGGCGGCGACAAGCTGGGGCATTGCCGTCATCTGAATTTTTTTGGCGATAATGGCGCCGATGGTACCGCCGACAGTGATGCCGACGACGATAAAGCCGTAACCGGTGACGACAGGTAGCGAAAGCGTAGTGAGGATGGCGATTGCCATCCCCACCATGCCAAGCAGGTTACCACGCCGCGCGCTGCTGGGCGAAGACAGGCCTTTGAGCGCCAGTATGAAGCAAACTGACGCGATCAAATACAGCAGTGCGGCGTGATTGCTCATGCGCAGCCTTTACATTTGCCGAACGTAAAGGACAGGACGATACCGATCAGCACGCCCTTGATGATTTCGCCGATCAGCCAGGCAGAGGCGAGGCCGATGGAAACGGGCAGGTAGATATAGCTGGTAAAGCTATGCAGGCCCATGATGAGGCCGATGAACAGGCCATAACGGACGCCTTCCATTGTACCTTTTCCTTCATAATGCTGGGCAAACAGCCAAGTAAATACGATAGCGAATGCAAGTTTCGTCAGGATGCACCATGCCACCATCGCCTGCATCTGATCCATGGGACGCCAGACCGAGGCAGTGGCAACATAGGTCGGCATCAGGAGATGGCCGTGCCACAGCCATTCAAAGCCGAAGATCACCAGGAATACGGCGATCACCGAAATAAGATTACGTTTTAGCATTAGTTCCTCCCTTTGTTGTTGTAGACTCTTTCTTCTTGAACATTTCCAGCATGCGTTGCGTAACGATGAAGCCGCCGAAAATATTTACTGATGCAATCGTGACTGCAATGAACCCGGCAATGTGCGAAATGCCGAAGCCCTGCGGCCCGACCGCAATGATTGCCCCGAGGATGATGATACCCGAAATGGCGTTGGTGACGGCCATCAGGGGCGTATGCAGCGCGGGGGTGACTTTCCAGACGACGTAATAGCCGACGAAGCAGGCCAGCACAAACACCGTAAGGCCAAAGATGAAGGGATCGACCGTGGCGTGTTCGACGGGGATGTTTATGACCTGTGCGGAAGAGGTGGGTTCCATTACTATCCCTTTGCAAACATGGGGTGTACCAGCGCGCCTTCTTTCGTCAGGAGCGTACCTTTGACGATTTCATCGTCCCACTTGATGGCGAGGTTGGCTTTGTCGGCAATCACTGCGGCAACAAAATTATACAAATTGCGGGCATAAAGCTGGCTGGCGTCGACCGCGACGCGGCTGGGCATGTTGGTATGGCCGATGATGGTGACGCCGTTTATTTCAACGATTTCATCCGGTTTGGAATGGGCGGCATTGCCGCCACTGGCGACTGCGAGGTCAACGATGACGGAGCCGTGTTTCATGTCTTTGATCATCTCTTCTGTGATCAGGCGTGGAGCAGCACGGCCGGGGATGAGCGCGGTGGAGATAACGATGTCCTGTTTCTTCAAGGTTTCGTGGATGAGGACGGATTGCTTGCGCTTGTATTCCTCGCTCATTTCCTTGGCATAGCCACCGGCAGTTTCGCCGCCTTCTTCGGAAGGGACTTTGATAAATTTTGCCCCTAAGCTTTCGACCTGTTCTTTCACAACTGGGCGGACGTCGAACGCGGAGACGACAGCGCCTAAACGTTTGGCGGTAGCGATGGCCTGCAGGCCGGCGACGCCTGCGCCTAATATGAGCGCCTTGGCAGGGGCGACGGTTCCTGCGGCGGTCATCATCATCGGCAGGACTTTGCCGAACGTGGCCGCAGCGTCTATTACCGCGCGGTACCCGGCAAGGTTGCTTTGGGAAGAGAGTACATCCATCGATTGCGCGCGAGAGATGCGGGGGAGCAGTTCCATGGCAAAGGAAACCAGGTTTTTGCCGGCGTAGGATTGGATACCGTCTTTATTATCATAGGGCGAGAGGGAGCCGATTAATACAGCTCCTGCGGGAATGGCGGCCAGGATTTCAGGTGATGGTTTGCCTACGGTGAGGGCAATGGCAGTATTTTGCAGCGTTTCAGGCAGCGAACCTACTTTCGCACCAGCGGCCTGGTATTCTGCGTCCGTAATGCTGGAACCCAGCCCAGCTCCCGCTTCTACTGCCACTTCCCAGCCGAGTGCGGCAAATTTTTTGGCAGAATCAGGCGTGAGGGCGACGCGCTGTTCGCCTTTAGTACGTTCTTTAGTCGCGGCAATCTTCATTCGAAGCCCTTGTCTGAATGCGTATAAATTGTCTATAGCAGGTATCCCAAAACCGCAATGCAGAAAGTATTAAATGAGATTAATAAGCCATTGCCCTTCGATGCTTAACCGGCTATAGTGCTGCCCGGAATGCTTTCAATATGAAAGTTTTTGTCCAATAGATAAGTAATAATAATCATCAGGAGGTAACCTCATGGCTAATTCGGAAAATTCAGCACTTTCGGGCGGTATGCTCGTTGTTCTCGGTATCATCGTTGCCCTCGGCATCGGCTTTTTCTTCTGGCAATATAAAGGTGCAGAACCCGCTGGTTCCACCAACATTTCCGTAACCACCCCGGAACCTTCAACGGCTGAACCGGCCGCTGGCAGCAGCTCGGATTCGTCCACCACGACGACCACCACCACTGCTCCTGCTACCTCGGGTGCCGGCAGCCAGTAATCCTTCACGGATTTTTGGATAAGCAAAAGGGAGCCTCTGGGCTCCCTTTTTGTTTGGCTATTTTTTATAGTAAAAAATATCGAACAATATACCACCAAAGAACAGAACAATTAAGAATCCGATCCAGATAGCTATCAGGATTAGGAACATTTTATAACGTTTGTTGCCCGCGAAGCCCAAAATTTAGTCTGGAGCATTGAAAGAAGAATGAGTCCGGGTAGTAAAATTATCCAAAAAAATGGATCGGAAAGCTCACTCATTTCAACGCCGCTTGCGCTGCCGCCAGACGTGCGATGGGTACGCGGTAGGGGGAGCAGGAGACGTAGTTCAGGCCGGTTTTCTGGCAGAAATGGATTGAGGCCGGGTCACCGCCATGTTCGCCGCAGATTCCGAGCTTGATGGCGGGGCGGGTAGCCTTACCGCGTTCCGCCGCGATTTTAATGAGTTCGCCGACGCCTTCCTGATCGAGCGTGACGAATGGATCCTGTTCGACGATGTTTTTCTTTTTGTAGTCTTCGATGAACGATGCTGAATCGTCACGCGAGATGCCGAGCGTTGTCTGCGTCAAATCGTTAGTACCGAAGCTGAAGAATTCAGCAGTTTGGGCAATGTCGCCGGCACGGAGGGCCGCACGGGGCAGTTCAATCATGGTGCCGACCATATATTCCACCTTGGTGCCTTTTTCCTTGAAGACGGATTGTGCGGTATCATCCACCAGTTTTTTGAGCATCTGCAGTTCTTTCGGATTCATGACCAGCGGGATCATGATTTCGGCAATGGCGGAGCCTTTTTTCTGTTTCTCTACGTCACACGCCGCTTCAAAAATCGCGCGGGCCTGCATTTCGTAGATTTCGGGGTAGGTAACGCCCAGGCGGCAGCCGCGATGGCCAAGCATGGGGTTTTGTTCGTGCAGTTCCGATGCACGGTTGCGAATCATATCGATGCTGACATTGGCGGCTTTGGCGACCTCCTGCATGTCCGCTTCCGTATTTGGCAGGAATTCGTGCAGAGGAGGATCCAGCAGGCGGATGGTGACGGGGAGGCCTTCCATGATCTGGAATATTTCCGCGAAATCCTTGCGCTGCATGGGCAGCAGTTTTGCCAGCGCAGCCTTGCGGCCCTTTTCATCCTTTGCGACGATCATTTCGCGCATGGCGATGATGCGTTCCGCGTCGAAGAACATGTGTTCGGTGCGGCAGAGACCGATGCCTTCCGCGCCGAATTTGCGGGCTGTGGTAGCGTCGAGCGGGGTTTCGGCGTTGGCGCGGATTTTGAGCTGGCGGATTGAGTCGGCCCAGCCCATGAGCGTTGCGAAGTCGCCGGAGAGTTGCGGTTGCACGGTCGGCACATCGCCGAGCATTACTTCGCCGGTGGAACCGTTGATGGTGATGTGGTCGCCGGCCTTAATGGTTTTGCCGGCGGCGACGAAGGACTGTGCCTTGTAGTCAATGCGGACTTCGCCCGCGCCGGAGACGCAGGGTTTGCCCATGCCGCGCGCGACGACCGCTGCGTGGCTGGTCATACCGCCGCGGGAGGTGAGGATTCCCTGCGCCGCGTGCATGCCGTGGATGTCTTCCGGGCTGGTTTCGATGCGCACGAGAATGACTTTTTCCTTGTGCTGAGCACGGTCTTCGGCTTCTTCCGCAGTGAATACTACGGTGCCGGATGCGGCGCCGGGCGAGGCGGGGAGGCCTTTCGCCAGGATGGTTTTCTGGGCTTTGGGATCGAGCGTGGGGTGGAGCAGTTGATCCAGCGAAGAGGGATCGATGCGCTTAATGCCTTCTTCCTTGGTGATCAGTTTTTCATTCACCATGTCCACGGCGATTTTGATCGCGGCAGCGGCCGTGCGCTTGCCGTTGCGGGTCTGCAGCATCCAGAGTTTGCGGTTCTGGACAGTGAATTCGATGTCCTGCATGTCGCGGTAATGCGATTCGAGTTTCTGGTAGACTTTCACCAGCTCCTTGAACACATCCGGCATGACTTCTTCCATGGCGGGGAGTTCGCCGCCGGTTTCCTTACCCGCGATGGTGAGGGGCTGCGGCGTGCGGATACCCGCTACCACGTCTTCCCCCTGCGCATTGACGAGGTATTCGCCGTAAAACAGTTTTTCGCCGGTGGAGGGATTGCGGGTGAAGGCAACGCCGGTTGCGCAATCATCCCCCATATTGCCGAAGACCATCGCCTGCACGTTGACGGCGGTGCCCCAGGATTCGGGGATGTCGTGCAGCTTGCGGTAGGTGTTAGCGCGGGGGTTCATCCACGAATTGAACACAGCCATGATGGCGCCCCAGAGCTGTTCTTCCACCGAATCGGGGAAGGGGTTGCCCAGTTCTTTTTTGACAACGTCTTTGTACTGCGTGACGAGATCTTTCAGATCATCGGCGGTGAGTTCCGTATCGAGTTCAACCTTGCGTTCGTGTTTCTTGCGCTCGAGCATTTCCTCGAAATGGTAGTGATCGACTTCCAGCACGACATCGGAATACATCTGGATGAAGCGGCGGTAGGAATCATACGCAAAGCGCGGGTTGTTGCTTTTTTTCGCCAGGCCTTCGACGGTTTTATCATTCAGGCCGAGGTTAAGGACCGTGTCCATCATACCGGGCATGGAGGCGCGGGCACCGGAACGGACGGAGACGAGGAGTGGGTTTGCCGCATCGCCAAACTTGTTGCCGACGGCCTTTTCCACTTTGGCAAGGGCTTCGGCGACCTGTTCCTTCAGGCCGTCGGGGATCTGTTTGCTGTTGGCATAGTAGGAGACGCAGACATCCGTCGTGATAGTGAAACCGGGGGGAACGGGGAGGCCGAGTGAGCACATTTCGGCGAGGTTCGCACCTTTGCCCCCGAGCAGGTTTTTCATGTCCGCCTTGCCCTCGGCTGAGCCATCCCCAAAGCTATAGACGAACTTGCTGGCAGGTTGAGTTGCCGGTTTAAGGTTCGTCTTAGACATGGCGGTAGCTCCTATGGATTCAAAAAATAGGCGGCTAAACTAATAAATTTACTGGAAAAATTCAAGTAAAAACGCTGGTGGAATGTCGGGTATGAATACAGACTAACAAGTTGTTTTTTCTTGGTTCAACCTTCGATAAGGCCGAAATTCGCTACTGAATCAATTGTCGCACGCAGCTGGGCCAGCAGGTTCAGGCGGTTTTCGCGGATTTTTGCGTCCTTGTCGTTAACCATCACCTTGTCGAAAAATGCATCTGTGGGTACGCGGAGCTTGCTGAAGGCGGACATTGCAGCCTTATAATCTTCTTTTTCCAGCGAGGGTTTGACGGAAGTGGCGGTTGAACCTAACGCATCGTGCAGGGATTTTTCTTCTGCCTGTGAGAGCGTGCCTGCGTTGACTTGTTTGTTGTAGGTCGTTTTGTCTTTCTTTTCTTCGATGCTGAGAATATTCGCAGCGCGTTTGTAGGCGGCGAGGAGGTTTTTGCCATCGTCGGTCGCCAGGAAGTCCTGCAACGCCTTGGCGCGGGCGGTGATGCGGATGAGATCGTCATCTCCACCTATGACGGCAGCGATATAGTCATGGCGGATGCCCTGGTCTTTCAATGATACCTTCAGGCGATCGGCGAAGAATTCGTATAGCTGGTTTGCGAGATCATCAGGCACTGCCCCATCCAGATCCGCAGTGGCCGTTTCATTAACGGTAGCATATTTGCCAACATGGTGATGCGCCTGCAGGCTGGCATCTACTTTCTTTGCCAGTTTGTCTTGCGCCTTATGGGTTGCAATCGCTTTGGCTGGAGCGTTGGCAAAAAGAGGTTTCAACTGCAGGCGCAGGTTATTTTCCAGGATGATGCGGATGATGCCGAGCGCGGCGCGGCGGAGGGCATAGGGGTCCTTCGAGCCGGTGGGTTTTTCGCCGATGGCGAACATGGAAACCAGCGTATCGATTTTATCGGCGAGCGCGACGCAGATGGAGGTCGGCGCAGTGGGGCATTTGTCGGTGGGGCCGAGGGGAGAATAGTGATCGCGTATGGCGTCGGCGACTTCCTGCGGTTCTTTCTGCCCTTGGGCGTAGTAGCGGCCCATGATGCCCTGAAGTTCGGCGAATTCGCCGACCATGCCGGTGACCAGATCGGCTTTGCAGAGTTCGGCGGCGCGTTTGACTTTCGCTTTGTCCGCGCCAGGGACGAAGGCGGCGATTTGATCCGCCAGTTTTGCAATGCGATCCACTTTTTCGGCGACGGTGCCGATTTTCGCGTGGAAGATGACGTCCTTCAGGCCGTTGTTCCAGTCGCCCAGTTTCTTTTTGCGATCCTGATCCCAGAAGAACCTGCCGTCAGACAGGCGGGCGCGGAGGACGCGTTCATTGCCGGAGATGATGGCGGTGACGCGCTCCTTGTCATCATCAGGCATGTTGGAGACGATGAGGAAATTCTGGGAAATGCTGCCGTCGCTGGTTTGCAGCGAGAAATATTTCTGGTGGTTTTTCATTTCGCTGATGAGGACTTCGGGTGGAAGGTCCATGTATTTCTGATCAATGGCGGCCATATATACCGTCGGCCATTCGACGAGGCCGGTGACTTCTTCCAGCAGGCCTTTGTCGGGCTTTACGGTGAGGTTTTTGGATTTCGCCAACGCATCCGTTTTTTCCTGAATCAGCGCCATGCGTTTGTCGCGCTCAACCATTACAAATGCTTTTTTCAGTGCTTCGACATAGTCGGCAGGCTTGCTGATGGTGATTTTGCCGGGGTTGAGGAATCGGTGGCCGTAGGTGGTGTCATTGGCGGTCAGTCCCGCGAAAGTGACGGGAATTACGTTGCTGTCGAACAGGCAGAGGATGTTGTGCAGCGGGCGGACCCAGGCAATTTCATTGCTGCCCCAGCGCATGGATTTTGGCCAGGTGAATTCTACAAGCGTTTTTTCGATGATGGATTTGATGACGTCCGCTGCAGGCTGGCCTTTCTGGTGGATCACTGCAAAATAGACTTCGTCCTTGCCGACAGTGCGTTTTTCGCATTTATCCAGTGTAATGTTGTTGGATTTCAAGAAGCCTTGGATGGCAGCTTCCGGCGCGTCTATTTTCGGACCTTTTTTCTCAATGCTGACATCCGGCTGCACGGTTTTGACGCCGGGAATCAATACTGCAAGGTGGCGCGGGCTGACATAGGATTTCGCTTGAGAATCATTTTCCAGTAACCCGGCAGTGACGATTCCACCTGCGATGGTTTTCAAAAAATGCGCAGCGGCATCCGCCTGCATGCGGGCGGGGATTTCCTCGGAGAATAATTCAAGCAGCAGATCAGCCATTGGTGGCCTTGTTCTTGGCATCGACCGTGATGACGATGGGTTTGTGGTTTTTGGCGTCGGCTTCGCTCATGGAGGCGAAGGCGCAGATGATGACCAGGTCGCCGGGCTGGGCGAGGCGTGCAGCCGCGCCATTGATGGTGATTTTACCGGAGCGGTCAGGGCCGGCGATGGCGTATGTCGTGAAGCGTGCGCCATTATTGATGTTGAGCACGTCAACCTGTTCATTGGGCAGCAGGCCGCACATTTCCATCAGCGTGCGATCAATCGTGATCGAGCCTTCATAGCCGAGATCCGTGCCGGTGATGGTGGCGCGGTGGATTTTGCATTTGAGCATGTTGAGTTGCATATCAATTCTGCTTTTGGTTCTGGAAGCAGCTTTTATTTTCCGCCATGTAGGTGGAAAATATCTGCCGCATTTCCGGCATGAGTTTCTGGAGTTTCTGCTGGGAATGCACCATGGATTCCTGCATCAGTTTCGGCATTTCCTGCAGTGTTTTCTGGCCAAGCGGGGTTTTGTAAAATGCGGTGAGTTCCTTCAGCTCCGCTTCGGTAAAATGTTTGGCATATAAATCAGCAATGAAGGGTTTTTCTTCTTCATAGGAGAGATTGGAGGATAGAAATTCCCGCAATTTCGGCTCCATTCCGGCAGCGCAGGGTTTTGTACGCAGCGGCTGCATGCTGGCATTAAGGATGGCGTTAATCAGTGCATCCATTTGCTTGTTGGCGTTTACGTAATTGAGCAGTTCCAATGCAGCTTCATGCGGCGCATCGGAAGCGGGTTGCTCTTCAGCGCGGGCGGGCAGGGCCACAGCGGTGATAAGGCAAAGCACCAGGAGGCGAATCAGGTTCATCATGCGGATTTTTCCATGGGTTGTACGGCTAAAAAGTAATAACGGTTGTCGACTTCCATTTTTACGCGGGCGACGGGCGCGGGCAAGTTCTCTTCAGGGAAAACCTGGAAACCGTTTTTTTCGTAGAAACGCGTGGCGGCTTCGAGCTGCGCGCCGGTGCCGATATAGACTTCCTTGAAGCCGTGGCGGGAAACCCAAGCCAGCGCAACGTCTAATAATTTCTGGCCGAGGCGGTGCGGCTCACCGCGATAGGATTTTGCGACGAACATCTTGCGCAGGATGGCGATGCCTTCGCCCATGTTCAGCATGGCGATGGTGCCAATCAGCTTTTTGTTATCGGTGGCGATCCAGAAATTGCCGCCGGTTTCAAAATATTTCTTTTCGATTTCGTTCAGGTCCGGCTGGTCTTCCGCCTTGATGGGAACGTTGAATTCATTCTGCTGAATGTCCAAAATGAATGGCAAAATCTGGCCTTGGTAGTTTGAATTATATGGGGCAATCGTAATCATGCGATCTGCTCCTCTTTGGCGACCCAGGCTTCGCAGCAGGCTTTGGCGAGGGCGCGGACGCGGCCGATATAAGCAGCGCGTTCGGTGACGGAGATGACCCCGCGGGCATCCAGCAGGTTGAAGCGGTGGCTGGCCTTGATACATTGATCGTAGGCGGGCAGGGGAAGGTTGTGTTTCAACAGCGCCTGACATTCTTTTTCCGCATCGACGAAATGGCGGAGGAGTTGTTCCGTGTCCGCATATTCCAGATTGTAGGCGGAGAATTCTTTTTCGTTTTCCAAAAATACATCACCGTATGTGACGCCACGGCCGTTGAAGTCGAGGTCGTAGACGTTTTCGACACCCTGGATGTACATGGCGAGGCGTTCGAGGCCGTAGGTGATTTCACCGGCGACGGGTTTACATTCAATGCCGCCGACTTGCTGGAAATAGGTGAATTGTGTAACTTCCATGCCGTCGCACCAGACTTCCCAGCCCAAGCCCCATGCGCCGAGGGTGGGGCTTTCCCAGTCATCTTCCACAAAACGGATATCGTGTTTCATCGGATCCACACCGAGCTGGCGGAGGCTTTCCAGGTAGAGTTCCTGAATATTGTCCGGTGAGGGTTTCAGGATGACCTGGTACTGGTAATAATGCTGGAGGCGGTTGGGGTTTTCGCCGTAGCGGCCGTCTTTCGGGAAAG